>Ga0316204_10009464_pt1 | contig 12996 bp, 5 predicted proteins | sample 6monrhotite_MG_2_FD_205661 | JGI IMG/M metagenome (GOLD analysis project Ga0316204, IMG submission 205661) | Microbial mat bacterial communities from mineral coupon in-situ incubated in ocean water Damariscotta River, Maine, United States -... | ecosystem: Environmental > Aquatic > Marine >... | reverse complement strand
GGCAAAACTTAGAACGCCACTGACTGCGGTATAGTCAAAACCTGCCGTAGCTGAGGCATCTGAGGTGGCGTAATTTACAGTGGCTGCACCTGCACTCCCGCCTACACGATTGACGGTAATGGAGATGGAAGGTGTATTTTCATTTACGCTGTAACTGGCTGCACTGAACTGTAAAGCGCCAGCCTGTTCATCTTCTAGAATGGTTAATAATGCAGCCGAGGGCGTACCTAACACAACGCCAGCTGATGGATTGCTCAGAACCAGATTAACTATTTCATTACCTTCAAATAACGCATCATCTAATAGCGGCACATTAAATGTCCGTCGATTCATTGCCGATGAGAAATTTAAGGTGCCGGAAACCGCAACATAATCACTTCCCGCAGTCGCAGTATTATTCATGCTTGTGTAATCAACACTCGCCTCACCAAAACTTCCCAGCACCCGGTTAACCGTAATAACCGCTGTGGTTACGCCTTCAAGCTGACTATAGTTGACTGAACTAAACTGTAGCTGACCTGCACTGGGTTGAATCGCTGGTGCTTGCTGCAACAGTACTGAGACAGATGGAGTCCCACCCGCATTACGGTAAGGCGCAGCAATATCGGGATAATTATCAGCATTCCAGTCACCTACGGACACGAGCCAGGGTTCGACGCCACTCAAAAAAGATTGTGCAGCGCCCAGGGTACCATCACCATTTCCAGTTAATATCGTAAGCTGGTTGTTTACTTCATCTGCAAATGCGACATCAGGCAGACTATCCAGATCGAAATCAGCAACGGCAATACCTCGCAAACTCGGCGTCACCCCAGTATCGGTATACATATGTGCAAAAGAAAATGAACCATTGCCATTACTGGTCCAAACAATAACCTGGGTTTTACCCAGCACAACAACATCCAGCCAGCCATCTTTATTTATATCGCTTGCAGCAACCGCTCGGGGATTAGTTACACCGATGTTTGCAGATCGGCTAAAAACGCCACTGCCATTATTCAGTAAAACCATTTGTGGAATGGCCAGATCCATATCGCCATCATGATCAAAATCTTCTGCAAGAATATCCTTTACCGCTGCAGAAGTTGAATCACCAACACTCTGCGCAAGTGAAAACCCACCGCTACCGTTTCCAAAAAACACTGATACACCTGGACCTACTCCCGAAACATTACCCACTGCAAAATCAAGATTGTTATCACCATTAAAATCACCTGATACAACGGCCCCGGGTGATTGACTACCACTTAATACTGTTGTCTGAAACACAAACTGCCCAGCACCATTACCCTGATAAACATGGACTGCAGATGAATCACCTGCAGTAACCACCAGATCAAGATTACCATCAGCATTAAAATCACCACTACCAATTCCCGTCGGCATGTATCCCAGACCGTCTACTCCAATAATGGCATCAAGCCCGTTATGCACTGGAAACTCACCCAAACCATTGCCCAGTAAAATAGAAACATTACCCACACCGCCGGACTCACCCGACATCGCCACAGCCATGTCATTGTGGCCATCATTATTAAAATCCCCTGCAGCGATATCAGCAGGACTGGTTTCGGATAATTCATATGAAACTGAAGCAGAAAAATCCAGCGAGAATGCAAACGGTGAGAAAAATAAAAGAAAAATAATAGATGAGTTTAGTAGCCAACCCATTACAGATTGTTTAATTGCCCACATACTGAATCGCCCCTATCTTCTAAAGATATCTACTCTGACTTCAGCCAGATCGGATTCAGCACCGCTCACATCACTCACACGATAACTGAACGTATCGGTACCAGCTCTAAAACGACTTGATGTATAAGTTACAGACCCGTTGTTATTTACAACGACCAAACCTCGAGAAGCTTGTGTCACAATAACTAAGGAAGCAGGGTCAAGCTGGTTATCAATATCAAAATCATTCGCCAGTAAATCAATATTCACTGGTTTTTTTTTGATAGTTGTTGCGTAATCATTATTGGCAACAGGTGAATCATTAACGGGAACAACGTCTATGGTAACCACTGCTGGGTTACTGCTTAAAGTACCGTCAGTCGTTATATATTCAAATGACACTGTGCCGTTAAAATTAACATCCGGTGTATAGTTAAACGATCCATCAACATTGAATACCAGCTGACCACTACTCACTGAACCAACAAGCATTGCTGACAGCCCACTACCCGTATCATTGGCCAGCACACCAGGCTGCACAACAATAAGACTGGTATCTTCCTGCATTGAATAGTGATCAGCCACTGGCTTGATAACTGAATTCTGTAACAGCTGATAAGCAGCTGCAATATTTATAACACCCCAACCAGAATCATTATCCGCATCTGATACACCTACATCTAAGGCTGGCTGTCGCAATGCGGATTCGATCTGATCAACTGTTGCATCTGTTACTGCACTTTTTAACAATGCCATTGCACCAGACACATGAGCTGCTGCAAATGAAGTTCCTGAAACCGTGGTATACAAATCGGGTATCACCCCACCAAATGTCAGATCAGAGGTGTAAATATTAAAACCCGGTGCAACGACCTGAGGGTAAATTCCAGCATCACAGGCAGAAGGCCCTCGAGCACTTGAATACACTATATTCAATGAATCATCTACCGAACCCACTTCAAAACTTCCCGAATTATTTGCAGGGCTGATACTGCTAGACGGATTGGGTCCAGTATTACCCGCAGAAAATACAAGCGCGATATTCGCATTACGTAACACATCAATATCCATTTGAAATTCTGTATTACAGGTATTGGTTGTTCCCTGTAAATTCCATGCATTATTGATGATATCCGGAGCGTCATCTGTATCGGGATTATTATCCGGGTCAAGCATCCATTGAAATCCCTGGTGAATCGCGCTCACCGTACCCACCCCTTGATCATTAAATATTTTCGCCGCAATCCACTTTGCATCCGGGGCAACACCGATTGAGCTTCCCCCAGCACTGCCACCAACTGTTACGCCCATAATCTGCGTTCCGTGTCCATCTGCATCATATGGATTTATATGTTCACCATACGGGTCAAACCAGCTATTCGTTCCGCCTCGCCAGCGCGACGCCAGATCCTGATGCAATACATCAACACCCGTGTCCATCGTTCCTATAACAACTCCCTGCCCTGTAAAACCAGAGCTCCACAAACTGTCCGCAGCAATCGCGGTTAGATTCCATTCGGGTAAAACCGTGGTGACAACTTCAGGTGTTATCGGAGCAACAGCCGCATCCAGGCTAATACTTTCAACATCAGAATCCTCAGACAGTTCTTTAATAATATTGGCGGGTAACTTTGCAGAGATGGCATTAATCATCCACAAATGTTTGATACTGTTTGATTGTTGTTTGCTGAGCTGAACCTGCAAACGCTGCCTGACTTTTTTCTGTGCCTGATAGGATTTTAATTTTAGTTCCCTGACGATTCGGGCTCTACGTTTTGCTGGCTTTCGCTCTTTTATAGTTGATACATTTAGTCGATCAGTGAATCGAATAATAACGGGAATCTCTTCATTAACGCTGGCGGCTTTTACCCGGCGCTCGACCTCGGGTACAAGCTCTGCTGCACTTGCCTGATTTAAAACAATCTCGCTTAAAATTACCCCGCCGATAAAAATGGCCTGAAAAAAAACGAGAAGATGCTGAGTAATTTTCATATAAACCTGTAATACGCTAATTTGTTACAGGCTACTGCACGACCAGATGCTCAAGCCTGAAATCACCCGCCATTACCGTCACCTTGTCCCCCGCCCTGACTTTACGACCAGGATTAGCAAAAAGCATAAAATAATTTCGATTTTCCTGTGCAAATTGTGCCGACTGGCGTAGTGGACCAACCTTGTATGAAGACGGTATATTTAATTTAACACCGGTTTTCTCCACAATTAAATAGGGTTTAGTTTTACGATTAATAATCGCAGCAGCTTTTTTTGCATCCAGTACTCGATAACGAAAATCCAGCATATAATCTGTCGCGGTAAGCTGCATGCTAACAGGACGAATTCCCCAGTTTTTTTCACTCTCTGGTAATTTTTCACTGGCATCCAGTTTTATTTTGTCCTGAGCTAAACATGCGTTTGATAAAAACACACAGAAGCTCAAAATAAGTAGCTTACCCACTTTTGAAAACATGGGTGAGAATATGGATAAAAATAAAGTTTTTATCTTCATCTGATTTATCAGTAAAAATTTATAAATAATTTTCACAACGCACTTGCCTCCAGTTAATTTAAGCCGCTTTTATTTTTCCATTACAGGGCATTTTGAAATAATTTTCTAGAAATAATTTTCAAGTGTTCAACTTATTAACGTCGCACATCTTTACCTTCTCAAAATACTAACTCGAACCGTGGCTGCATTTGAAACTGCACCATCATTATCCAGCACCTGGTAACTGAATGCATCAGAGCCAGGGGTGCGGCGATTTGCGGTATAAGTCACCGTACCATCACCATTATTAACCAGCGTGCCCCTTGCTGAAGGCGTCACTATAACCACCGATGTCGGATCAACCGTGCCATCTATATCCGTATCATTAACAACCAGATTAATCGTAACCGGGCTCGCCCTCACGGTAGTTGCAAAATCATCCACAGCTACTGGTGCTACGTTTACTGCCAGATTGACATTGATGTTCACTGTGGCGACATTACTCACGCCAGTATTCCCGTCATCGGCTATATAGGTAAAACTATCAATGCCACTAAACCCGGCAACAGGTACATAGTTAAAGGAGCCATCTGCTGACAGGATAAGACTTCCATTAATGGGCAGACTCTGCACCGCAGAGCTAAGCGCATCACCATCCACATCGTTATCATTCAAAAGCACACCAGGTGCAACAATACTCAATGTCGTATCTTGATTAGTGCTGTAGGAATCATCAACAGCCAGCGGCGTATCATTAACCGGTGATACAAAAATGCTTACATTTGCAACATTACTGTCGAAGCTGCCATCATTAGCAACATAGTTAAATGATGCACCACCGGAAAAATTCGCTGGAGGGGTATAACTAAATGAACCATCACTGGCATTCAAGACAAGATTACCCGCAGTGACAGGACTGGTTAAAACCGCAGTTAGAGGTGATGGACTTGTATCATTCACCAGAACACCCGGTGTAACAACGTTAAGGATTTGATCCTCAACCATAATATAACTATCATTCAGCGCCACAGGCAGATTAGGCGTTACATCAATAAAAGCCAGCATTCCCCCACCTGGAACAGCAGCATTAGTCATATTCATTTTGCCGTCATGAATGGAATAATTACCTTCATTGACGGGAGTAAACAGAGCGTCAATGGTCTTTCCTGCCGGCAGTAACACGGCATACTGAGGTCTTTCAAAGGGGTACAGGTTGCCATCTTCAGCCACCAGATTAATGTGTGTCTGTAGTGTGGGTACATGTGATTGCAAACCTGCGTTGAGCATCCTCAGCAGTGTGGTTTCACCTATCACCATGCTGCCCAATGGTGGCGTTGTAGATGTGTATGGCTGACCGTTAATTAAAAAATATTGCGGTTGATAATCTATAGTGCTCGGGTAGGCAGGCGTACCATATGTACCACCAGATACCGCACTATGAAGTGCAGGATCAATTTCGCTATAGAGCAGCACCACCTCATTGTCATAACTAACTCCCGGATAGGCCGAGCCGAGTGAATCATCTTTAACCGCGCTACCATACAAACCCATCTGTACCTGCACTGCTGGGTGAGTGCCACTTTGATAGAGATAGGTGCCAGGTTTAAAATTATTCCAGGTATATAAACCGGTGGTTGCAGGCGCCGTTTCGTGGGTAAAGGATCGAACACGTTGTCGCCCCTGGCCATCAGTAAACATAACCGGTGTCATCGGCGTACTCTGACCTGGAACCACAATGGAAACCGCTTCGCTAAGATCGTTTCTCAGATTAATAATCAGGGAAAGATCTCCTGGGGGAACGCGTAGAGCTGGCCCCGGAACCTGCACAGGATTACCACAGCCATTTGTCAAATTGTCATCGTCATCATTGGCGTAGCCCCAAAGGGTAACCACCTCACCCGTATCGGGCATAATTTGAGTTGTTGAACCAGCGCACAGCCAATATTCAGCGGCTGAAGCCATTCCACTCATCACAGTCAGAGCCGTCAGCAACAGTCCCTTTTCAATTATTGTGTATTTCTTTGTGCCTGAAATCTTCATTGTGTTTCCTCCACGCCCTGCTGTTCATTACATCTTTAATGTTTCTTTACCTTTGATCTTCTACGGAATGGGAACGCCCGGGGGTTCCACAATCATCATGGTCATCAACCCACCTGGAAAGATATCGTTATTCACCAGTTCCAGTTCATTATGTGAATGCCACATGAAAAACAAACCGCCATTCAGGTTTAGCCCTCCCTCTCCTGGGGGTAAGGATCCCGAAGCAGACAGGAATGGGCTACCACTGTAAAATCCGCCAAACGCCAGTTCCTGTAGGGCAGGCAAATTAACCGGCATAGGCTTATTGTGATCTGGGCAATATTCATGGGTTGTGGTGTCAAACCCCAGCGGCGTATCACAGCTGTGGGCGAACTCAGCGCCAGTACCATAAATATCCCAGCCCAGTTTTTCACCGGTCCATGTCCATAACGCGTCGTAAGTTGCACCGGGTACAGAGGTAAGTGTGAAATCTTCATGGGATAAATCTGCACCTAGCCCAGTGGCACTTTGTTTTAGCCGACCATCTCTGGCAATTAACCTGAAATGATTTCCATGGGTATGAAATGGGTGCAGGTCGCGGCTCGCCACAACCATTCGCATCAATGCGGTTTCACCCGGATGAATGCGCGGTATGCTGTTATAAGGCTGGTGTGGTAACAGAGCGTTATTCGACTCGGTCAATATATCCGGAAAATTACGCCCATTGAGAAACCAGTAAACAGGATGGTAAGCGGTATTGTCGATAAGGTTTTCTCTGCCGGTCTCCACATAAAAATGAATCTGTGGGTCCATCTCACTTAACAAAAAAAGGTATTCGTGGTCATAAGCAGAATCGGCATGTTCGTAGGCCTGGTTGGCCGCTAGTGGCCTGACAATTAATGCCCCCATTAGCCCCATTTCAACTTGCAGTTCAGGTCGTGTTCCACTCTGATACATATAGGTCCCTGCACTGCTAGCAACAAATGTGTAACTCACCGTATCCGCAGGTCCAGTACTTTCCTGCGTTAGCACTCCGCCACTTCCACCAGTGGCCGTTAAGCCTTGCTGACCAGGGAAGGTAAGGGAGACTGGTGCAGCTAGTTGATTAGTCAGGTTAACCGTGATGAGTTCTCCCTGATTGACGATTAAGGTTGGCCCCGGGTACTGCATCAGTCCATTATTCAGTGCATATCCCCAGACCAGAATACTATTTCCATCTGGCGTTGAGACATAACCCTGCTTCGCAGTCAGGTTAAAGGTTGTTCCGGTTACACCGTCAATGACAGCCTCGCTTACAGACGAGAAACCAGCGGCCAATACACATATAAACCACACCATAAGCTCCCTGAGTTTCTTGATTTCTTTATTCATTTCCTTGCTCCATCTGTATCGAAATTAGTTAATACGGATTTCGGTCATCATGCCGCCAAAATCCTCAACGTCATTACTGAGGTAGTTAAGATTGCTGGTATAGAGAAAATAGGTGCCGGCGGATACATTTGTAGTATCAATAATCACATCCACCGACTCACCTCCTCCCAGGGTCACCGATGTTGTGTTATACGTCAGGTCCTTACCGTCTGGTCCTTTAAACTGTCTGGCACCCTGACCCACTACTTTCATGGTTAAACCTAATGTACTCAGTGTGTAAAAGCGCGTAATACTGACATTGGAAATGCGCAGCAAAATTTTATCCCCCACACTGGCGCTCACCAGGGAACTTACCTTTTGATTAACCTTGCCTCCGTTTTCAGCCGGTGGTATCAAGGCGCCGGGGTTAACCGTGTCGGGATAACCTCGTCCATTTAACAAACCAAAAGTATCTTTCATATTGGCAAACGGCAGGGGCTGGGTATTCATGCTGGCATCATGGAATTCAGGGTCAAAGCTGGTAATTTGTATCGGCGCTTCAACATCATAGGCCGTTGAACCATCACCATCGTTGTAAACATAACCCGCTGGTGCTGTTAGATCAGGGTTCCCACCAAGCTGAGATACAGGGCATGAGACCCCATCTGCACAGCCCAGTTTATTCTGCGCCGGGCGCACATAAAGATTACCAATCATGCCCATTTGCATATGTTCACTGGCCTCTACATGACAGTGATAAAGATAGGTACCTGGCTCAACAATATTGTAATAGTAGGTAAGACTGGAGAGCATATTGACCGAAATACTGGCATCCGGGAGTCCATCAAAAATGACACTGGCATTGGGAAAGCCATGAAAATGCACCGTATGTGGATCAAATAAATCTGGGCGCATAATCATGCCCACATTCGTCAGGGTCAAAAAGAACTCATCCCCCTCATCCAGCACAATACTGGGGGAAGGCAACTCTGCTCCAAGCATTCCTGCATCTATCGCCTGCTCCTGTGGAATACCGGTAAGGTCGCCAAAAGCAAAGATATACTGGAGGCGCCCATCCGCCATGGTGGCAAAGCCATCACCACCGGACAAATGCATGCATTTGGTATTGGGATACGTGAGCGTATCATCTACGATTGCATCGTTATTAATATCACCCGGGCATTGAACAACGGCTTCGGCACCGACTGTTGTCACCCTGCCCAGACACAGATATACAATCAGAATCGGTATAAAATATGCGTTTAGTTTAATCATTTCGCCACCTTCATGTGTTAATCGGCAGACCGAACAGAGCTCATCCAGTCTGCTGATTTATTATCTATTCTGCTTCATCCGCACCCATGTCTACCGTGCTACCCAGGGGCCTTACGTCATTATCAATATCCTGAGTCAAATCACTGTAGACACCCAACACACTACTATCACCCGTATTCGCGGCGGGAGAACCCGGCAGCAAATGGTAATTACCTGTAGGTTGATGTGGTCCAAAACGAACATCTATGAAGTTGCCACCTTCATCGAAAGCAGGTGCCACCTCAATGCTAGTGGTAAATTCCTGCTGCTGAATTGTCTGTCCAGCATCTCCATTGAAATACTCGGCGACAAAGTCGGGATCAAGACTGATATTACTTGCATGAAAGCCTGTGCTATCCGTCAGATCGCTAAACTGTGGATCGAATGACCCTGTGATTCCCAGCACACCAAGGTCATCAAACACGGTGGGCTGACCCGCACCAATATCCGGCACCAGGCCAAACACGGGGGGATCCTGAATTGGATCGATCTGGAAATGGAAACTACGGTTATGCCAGATAATGTTATTGATCATGCTGGGGTTCGAGAATCCTCGATAACGATCACGAGCCGCACCTGTTCGAATACCGGCTTCAATATCTGCGCTATGAATATAAGACACAATACCGGCTGGTTGCTTTACTGACGCATTGGGTGAGCCTGGTGGGAATGCAAGACCCGCAGTTGCCGTACTGTCGTTATTGGCAATGGTATTGTTGACCATATTAACCAGCGCCGCGTCTTTCATGGCAATACCACCACCCGCAAAACCGGCCACATTATTCACAATAATATTGTTTAAAAGGTCAATACGGTGCCAGCGTGAGACGGATCGTTGCGTGATATCAACACCATTCACCGCTGACAGACTAATACCCGCTCCATCACCGGCCCCTGCATTATTCGCCTGTATCAGGTTAGAAATAATATTGACTGAACCTGCACCATCAGCCAGGCCACCTGCGAGATTTAAATTGGGTGCGCCAAGGATAGAAATACCACCGCCGGACACTGGCAATCCCTGATTAAAATTCTGATTGAAGATAATAGTATTATCTTCAATCAGGCCATTATCACTGAGGCCGTAATGGCCAATACCAGCACCATGCCCCTGGGAATAGTTTCCACAGATATAGTTCTCGGTCACCTTATACTTATCGCTACCATGATTAAGGCTTAAACCGCCACCAGAGCCGCCATTACCACCATTAACCGCGATATAGTTATGATGAAATGTCATGTGATCATTAAATCCACTCTGGTATTCAAGTCCAGCCGGAGTCTCATTGGTCAGGAATGGATGGCCAACACGAATACCGCCACCAAAGACTCCGTTATTACTAAACACGCGGTTATTACTGATTTGCAGATAGTGTGCGTAACCATTAACAAAAATACCGCCGCCATTATCCGCACCTGTCACAGACAGACCATCAATTCGCGCATTAGGCTGGCCACCAATAAAACCAAAGCCGCCGCGTCTGCTTGACAGGTTTTTCGCCAGTACAATAATACCCGGGCCTTCCTCGGTATTAAGCGTATCGGGTTCAGGCAAACCAAAACCCAACTCCTGTGAAGGTAAAAGATCAACCTGTTCATTGGTAATCAGGCTCTCAACCGCAGCTCTCCAGGCCACCAGTTTTTCCCCCGGAGCCTTAACCGCATTAATGACGGTAGAGGCACCTGAACCCTGCAATTTCACAGGCTTCCACATAATCACCAGCTCTTCGAATGCACCCGGGGGTACCAGTACGAGGTCACCGGAATTTGCAACATCAATTGCCGACTGAATTGAGCCACCTGGTGCAACAGCAATTACGGGGCCACCGACGGTAACACTTATGCCACTCACTGATTCCACACCATTATCACCACGTTGAATATTGAGCTGCCCACCATTGGTTACGGTAATCTGGATGCTATTGTTATCCCAACTGGTCACCGGTACTGAAGCACCATTAATGGTCACCACGCCCTGCGTCGTACCAAAACCAAAATCACGGGTAATCGATCTGGGTTCTCCAGGTTGCCCAAAACCAGGGTTAGGTACTTCAACGCTACCTGCGGAAACCAGGGTCAGCGTCTGACCCGCCGTTGCGACATATGGGCCTGCCATTGTTGGCCCAGTCGTTGACCATATTACGGGGGTGCCACTGGGAAACTCACAATCTAGAGGGAACTGATCCGGACCCGCAAAAGCCGCAATGGGCACTACTGGTGTATCCAGATACGTGGTTGAGCCAGGCATAAAGTTAAAGGTGTAACAGAACTGGCTATACTGTCTTCTGAAAAAAGGATCGGTCATCAGATTGCCGGTTGCAGCATCCGTGATTGGACCGGGATCATTCATACACAGAATGAGCATATTAGGAGACATGCCACTTGGCGATGGCGCATTTACCGTATAAGTGGAAGGCACCAATGCGTTATACCCACCCCAACGATCAGAATAGGTTCGACTGATTTCACGGCCAGTCCAGTCCCGTATAGAAATCGGGGTAAACGGTGGTGAGTATTTTTCGCCAAAATTGGGTGAATTGGAGTCAAACTCATTTGATGCATCATCCAGCATAAAACCAACCACATGTCCCGCGATTGGCACCTGTGTAAACATAAAGAAATCAGCCGCGGCATTCTTACCATTGGCCAGATAAATCTGTTTCAGATCACATAATGGCGTGTCCTGGCCAGCCATAGTGGGTGGCTCTCCAGAATCAAACAATGAAAATGTATTGGGAACTGTATGCAGTTGACCCACACATACCGGTGGCAATAACTCAGGTGCTGGCAGGAAGTCATCACCAAAATCGACATTACGATCTTCTTCTTTCAGGGTTGTGTATCCAGGATGTTCACCCGAACCTACAATGTAGTTACCCTCTGTTATATCATTAAAAGCATAGCCGCCATCAAACACACCGGGGCGTACCTGGTTGAAATTACGCAAACCGTCGTAACAATCTAATGGATAGATATTCTCAACGCTAAACACCTCTCCCTGGCACCCGGTTGGTAAAGAATCATCCCAGCTGTCCGTGGTGGTGACCTGTATTGCATCTCCATTACTGAAAGCTAACCCCAGAGTTGGGTTGCGAATAAAATCACAGGGTTCCGGGGTAACGGTATCGAACATATAAACATAGTCCTCGCTAGCTGAAACAGCATCAAAAGGATAGTTGTTTACATCTGCCGGGGTTGGGCAACCATCTAGATTGGTATCATCGATTACACCATTAAAGTCTTCATCCCTGTACAGGTTGACCTGTATCCTGGGGATACCCGGTTCCCATGGCTCTGCGGCGGCAAAACTGGGATCATCTTCGGCGCGTGTTATGGCATAGTAGACAATCCCTGAAATCCCGCCATTTTCATTGGCAGCATAAGCCTTCTTACCCCATTCAATAACATTCGTCTGCCCCATAAATCCCTGAAATGCCTGTGTTAGCACAGGGCCAAGCTCCGTACGATTAGGCCCATCGGCATTTTCAGATTGTGGCTGAGGATTGGTCACTTCACCTGGCACTAGAGAACCACCATCATCAACGGTTATGGTGACTCCGGTTGCCTTAAAGCGAGCAAAGTCCACCTCTGCCACTAGCCAGTTAAAAAATGGAAAGACTTCATCATAAGGAGCAACACCACCCAGGTCGGTGGGAAATGATTGATAGACCGTTCCATCTCTCCAGCGAATATTGGTTGCCTGTTCAAATAACGGTTGCTCGCCAACATCCCATTTTCCGTTTTCGTTGTCGTCTAAAAACACGTACTGTTCAAGGCGATGAAACCAGGTGAAAACAGGTATATCCAACAGGTCAAGATCCTGAGGCACACCATTAATATCTGCAGTGACCGAAATATTGTGGCTGGCAAAAATCATGTCCAGATTTCCATCCCAGATGGTCAGCTGGTAATCACCTGCGGGTACATCTGTAATGGAAAATGTGCTGTCATCATTACAGGCGCCTGCATGTAAACCTTTGCCTCCAATCAGCGCCACCTCATTTAAGGCAACCCAACAATCAGGTACAGGCCAGCCAGTAAAGAATTCAAAATTAGGTGGACGAGAATTATGGATAGTCCTTATCTGCCCAGAGATTGTGGCACCGCCAGATAAAACAGTGGTATCTGTAAACGGTTGTACAAAGCCGATAAAA
>Ga0316204_10009463_pt1 | contig 12998 bp, 10 predicted proteins | sample 6monrhotite_MG_2_FD_205661 | JGI IMG/M metagenome (GOLD analysis project Ga0316204, IMG submission 205661) | Microbial mat bacterial communities from mineral coupon in-situ incubated in ocean water Damariscotta River, Maine, United States -... | ecosystem: Environmental > Aquatic > Marine >... | reverse complement strand
TCGGCAGCAGCCTGCAGGGACGCATCCGCGGCTGCGACCTCGGCGAGGTCCTGCGCATCAACACGACGCCGTTCAAGGTCGTCGGCGTGTTCGAGTCCGACGGTCCGTACGGCTCCGAGATCTGGGGCGACCTGGACCGCATGCTGACGGCGCTCGAGCGCTACGGGCCGAACCGCGTCATCGCGCAGCTGCCGGAGGGCGAGTCGATCGATGCTCTGGCCGCGCGGCTCGAGAACGACAAGGAGGTCCCCGCGAAGGTCCTGACCGAGCAGGACTACCTGGCGGCGCAGACGGAGATGCTCTCCGCGGTGCTGATCTTCCTCTCCGGCTTCCTCGGCATCGTGATGGGCGTCGCGGCGATCTTCACCGCGACGACGACCATGCTCGCTGCGCTGGCCGCGCGCACCCACGAGATCGGCATCCTGCTATCGACCGGCTTCCGACCCTTCCCGATCTTCCTGTCGTTCCTGTTCGAGGCCCTGCTCCTCGGGCTGCTCGGCGGCGCGGCGGGGTGCCTCATGATCCTGCCGATCAACGGCATCGAGACCGGGACCACGAACTTCCAGACCTTCACCGAGGTCGCGTTCAGCTTCCGCGTCACGCCGACGGTGCTCATCAGCGCCGTCGTCTTCGCGCTGGTCCTCGGGCTGCTCGGCGGCGCCTGGCCGGCGCTGCGTGCGGCGCGCATGAAGCCGGTGGACGCTCTGGGCCGGCGCTAGCGCCTCCACCCAGCCGACGGGAGGCGCCCCGCCAGAGACCGAGCCCAGCTCGGCCTCCGGCGGGGCGCCTCGCTCGTTGGAGGCCCCTCAGCCGGGCCCCGGAGGAATTCGCCCGGTTCGGGGGAGTTTCCTGTCCAGCCCGCGGCTCCGCTCTCACTTGGGTGTGCCGCCCGGGCACGACGCCGGGGCCCAGGAATCCAGCACCCACCGACATGAGCCTCCTCCAGAACACCGACCTGCGACGCCTCGCCCTCTGCGCCCTCGGCGCCACCGGCCTCGCCTCCGTCGCCTCCGCCCAGTACAGCTTCTCCATCGACTGGCACAGCCCGACCGTCGGCCTGCCCGACGGCTTCACTGCGGTTCCGATCACCGAGGGCGACATCCTGCGCCCCGCCACCGCGACCGGCGGTCCGGCCCTCGGGCCGCTCGGCGTCCCCGGCATCTACGTCTCTGCCGGCGGCGCAGGCCTCGGCCTCGCCGCGTGGCCGACCTGCGTCGGACACCCCGGTGGCACGCCGTGCGCCGTCGAGCTCGACGCCTTCTCCTATGGCCGCGACGCCATGCTGATCCCGCAGGGCCCCGGCGGCGGCGTCCAGCTGCAGTTCTCGGTCGACGAGTTCGCGATGGCCCCGCTCCTGCCGCCGGCCCCGCCGAGCATCGGCTCGGAGTTCCCCTCGGGCGACTCGTCCGCCGACGTGTTCATGACCGCGGCGCCGATCCTCGGCGGCCCCCACCCGCCGTTCGCAGCGATGGTCGGCAACGTCGGCATCGTCGACGGTGACGGCCTCCCGAGCGGCAGCGGCGCGGTCTACCCGGGCACCGGACTGATCGAGCCCAACTTCCCCGGCTTCCCCAACCTCGGCGACAACCTCGACGCGCTCGACTTCACGAACCCCGGGTTCACCTCCTTCCCGCCGCTCGGCGTGTTCTTCTCCCTCGACGCGCCGTTCTTCGACGTCGCGAGCGGCGTCCCGAACACCGGTAGCGCCCCGATCCACGGCTTCAGCGCCGCGGACGTCATGTGGAGCATGGCCCCCGGCGGCCCCCCGGTCCTGTTCGCGCCGGCCCCCGCCCTCGGCCTCGACATCGCCGGCGGCATGGACGACCTCGACGCGCTCTGCCTGCTCGAGAACGGCTCCGGCGTCTACGAGCCCTCCCAGCAGGCCTGGGACTGGATGGGCGGCGGCACCGACATGCTGCTGTTCAGCGTGCGCCGCGGCTCGCCGGTGATCGGCATGCCCGACTCCATCTTCGGCATCCCGATCGAAGAGGGGGATGTGCTCACGACTCCCCTGCCCACGGCCCTCGGCGGTGTCTCTCCCTTCCCCGGCATCTTCGTCGCGGCGGAGAACCTGGGCCTCGGAACGCTGCGCTCGGGCCTCCCGGCCGACGACCTCAACGCCCTCGACTCGGACGTCCCCTTCATCGACTGCAACGGCAACGGCGTCGCCGACATGCTCGACATCCTCGGCGGCACCTCGACCGATGTGGACGGGAACGGCGTCCCGGACGAGTGCGAGATCATCGGCAGCCCCGGCTGCTTCTGCTTCGCCTCCCTGGCGCCCTGCGCCAACGGCTTCCCGACCGCGGGCTGCCGCAACTCGACGGGTGTCGGCGCCCTGATGACGCTGGCCGGTTCGGGCAGCGTGGCTGCGGACGATCTCGTGCTGAACGCCAGCGGGATGCCCTCGGGAGTCCCGGCCATCTTCTTCTTCGGAACGCTTCCGGCCGGTCCGCTGCCCTTCGGTGACGGCCTGCGCTGCACCGGCGGCAACATCCAGCGCACTCCGGTCGGCCTGACGAGCGCGGTGGGGACCCTCTCTGCCGGTCCGGGACTGGCAGGCGCCTTCCTGATCCCGCCCTTCTCGACCCGCTACTTCCAGTGCTGGTTCCGCGACCCCTCCGGTCCGTGCGGCAGCGGCTTCAACACCACGAACTCCCACGACGTGCTGTTCACTCCTTGAAGCCCCCCGTCTGACCCCCCGTGCAGCCCTGAGTGGCGGCTCCATCAGCAGCCCCCGCAGCGACGCTCGTCGCTGCGGGGGCTCTTCCGTGGCCGGCGGGAAAAAGCCTCGAGCACCTGTCCAGACCCTCGCCCGAGGTGCCCTTGGGTGTGGCTCGGGCGCGATGCCCGGCCGCCACACGAACCCTCGACTTCCCGACTCCAATGCGACTGCAATCCACGCCTCGCGAGCTGCGCCGCCTCGCCCTCCTCTCCATCGGCGCCACCGGCCTCGCCTCCCTCGCCTCTGCGCAGGCGAGCTTCTCCGTCGACTGGCACAGCGTCACGGTCGGCACCCCGAACACCTGTAGCGGCGTCCCGATCACCGAGGGCGACATCCTCCGTCCGACCGCTGGCGGTGGTGCCTCGGCGCTCGGCCCGCTCACCACGCCGTGCATCGCGATCTCCGCGGGCGTCGGGGGCCTCGGCCTCGCGCTCCACGGTGGCTGCGTCGGTCACCCCGGCGGTACGCCCTGCGCCGTCGAGGTCGACGCGCTCTCCTATGGACTCGATCATCCGCTCGGTCCGAACGGTGCGCCGCTCGAGGCCTACCTGTTCTCGACCGACGAGTTCGCGGGCGGCGGCATCCCGCCGGTGCTCTTCCCGAGCCTCGCCAGCGAAGCTCCCGTGGGCGACTCCTCCAGCGACGTCTGGATCCAGGGCGGCCCGATGCCCCCCGGACCCCTTCCGCCGTTCGCCGCTCCGGTCGGGCACGTCGGCGTCATCGACGGCGACGGCCTCGCCAGCGGTAGCGGCGCCGCTTACCCGGGCACCGGGCTCATCGAGCCGAACCCCGCCGGCTTCCCGAACCTCGGTGACAACCTCGACGCGCTCGACTTCGACACGGCGGGGATCGGCAACGGCTTCCCCCCGCTCGGCGTCTACTTCTCGCTGGACGCTGCGTGGCCGGACTTCCTGAGCGGAACGCCGAACTCCGGCTCCGCGCCGGCGCACGGCTTCAGCGGCGCGGACATCCTGTTCACCCCGTTCCCGGGCGCCGCGCCGGCGATCTGGGCGCCCGGCCCCGCCCTCGGCCTGAACCTCAGCCCGAATCAGCAGGACGACCTCGACGCCCTGGCGATCTGGGAGAACGGCAGCGGCGCCTTCGAGCCCTCGCAGCAGCCCTACGACTGGACCGCGGGTGGTACGGACATGGTCCTGTTCTCGGTGCGCCGCGGCTCGCCGGTGATCGGCATGCCCGACTCGATCTTCGGCATCCCGATCGCGGAGGGAGACATCCTGACGACCCCGCTCGCGACGGCCGCAGGCGGCGTCTCACCGTTCCCCGGCATCTTCTGTGCCGCCGAGAACCTCGGCCTCATGGCCCGCACCGCCGGCGCGATCAGCGATGACCTGAACGCCCTCGACACTCGCAAGGAGCAGTTCAACGACTGCAACGGAAACGGCATCCCGGACGGCGCCGACCTGCTGGCCGGCACGTCGTCGGACCTGAACGCCAACGGTCTGCCGGACGAGTGCGAGCTGATCGCGACTCCGTTCTGCTTCTGCACGCCGGCCGTCTCGCCCTGCGGTAACCCCTACGCTCCCGGCGGCTGTCGCAACACCACGGGCGTCGGCGGTCTGCTCGGCGTCTCGGGTTCGGGCAGCGTCACGCTCGACGACCTCCTGCTGCACGCCAGTCAGCTGCCTCCCGGGCGCCCGGGGCTGTTCTTCTACGGAACCACCGCGGTCGGCCCGCTGCCCTTCGGCGACGGTCTGCGCTGCGCAGGCGGCCCGATCCGGCGCACGGCGGTGACCCTCATCAGCCCGGCCGGCACTCTGAACGCGGGCCCCGGGATCGCGGCCGCCGGTCCGATCCTCGCCGGCTCCAGCCGGGTGTTCCAGAGCTGGTATCGCGACCCGGGCGGCCCGTGCCTGAGCGGCTTCAACACGACGAACGCCTACCGCGTCCTCTTCACGCTCTGATCGAGCCCACGGATCGAGGCGGGGCGCACCGCCCCGCTCCCGACGCACGGCCCCCGCCCGGCACAACGCCGGGCGGGGGCCGGCGCCGTCTCGCAAGCAGCGCTGCACCCGCTATCCTCTGGACGTGAACTTCTCGGAGGCCGAGCTGCTCGAGCTGATCGACGACGGTGAAGGGCGCGGCCTGGAGTTCAAGCGCGGGCTGCCCCGGGACGAACGGCTGGCCCGAACGCTCTGCGCCTTCGCGAACACGCGGGGCGGTCTGCTGCTCGTCGGCGTGAACGACGACGGCAGCCTCGCCGGGGCCCCGCGGCCCCGTGAGACCATGGCCGAGATCCGGCGCGTCGGGCAGGAGTTCCTCGACCCGCCGATCGACATCCACACCGTCATCGCCCGCTGCGAGGATCGCAGCATCGTGGTGGCGCGGATCACAGTCTCTCCAGCGCGCCCCCACCGGGTCCTGCACAGCACCGAAGATGACGAGATCGTGGTGCGCGTCGGATCCTCGAACCGGGTCGCGCGCGGTGCGACGCTGTCGGCGCTGCGCACGTCCGGCACGGGCGGTCGCTCGCGAACCAGCTTGGAGAAACAGATCCTCGGCTGGGTGGCGGAGCGCCTGCGCCTGTGCCCGACCCCCGGCGGCGACGCGACCCCCGCCGGCTTCGGCCTCGCCTCCAACATCGGCGCGCAGCGGGCGCGCCGCGCCTTCGTTCGCCTCGAACGCGACGGCCTGCTCGTGGCCCACGGCCGCGGAGCCAAGCGCATCTACAGCCTCCCATGACCAGAGCCCTCCCCTACTGGGACCGCGTGGCGCCCACGAAGCGCTTCACCCACCCCCTCGACCTCGGCCTGCTCGCACAGCACCTGCCGCGCACGGCCCGCATCCTCGACTACGGCTGCGGCTACGGCCGCCTCGTGAGCGAGCTGCGCGCCAACGGCTGGAGCTCGGTCGTCGGGCTCGACGCCTCGGGCGCCATGATCGAGCGCGCGCGCCAGGAGCTGCCGGAGGCCCAGTTCTTCCTGGAGACCGAGCTGGAGTCCGACGAGCAGCTGGGGGTCTTCGACGCCGTGCTGCTCTTCGCGGTCTGGACCTGCATCCCGGAGGACAGCGACCTCGAGCGCTTGATGCGGCGCGTCAGCGGGCGGCTCGCTCCCGGCGGTCTGCTGCTCGTCAGCGACCTGCACCTGCAGGAAGACGAGCGCAATCGGTCCCGCTATTCGTCCTGCGACCATCCGACCCACGGCGTGTTCGAGCTGGAGCCGGGCCTGCGCCTGAGGCACTTCGAGGAGCGGCGCGTTCACGAGCTCCTCGGCGGATTCGAGCGCATCCACGAACGGAAGCTCGAGGTCCGCACGATGAACGGCAACCCCGCGAGCGCCTTCCAGGTGCTCGCGCGACGTAACGAGCGTGCCGAGGACCTGTGAGCCAGTTCGCCGAGTTCACCCCGCAGGAGCGCGGCAGTCCCCTGCCCGGACTCACGCTGCGCCGCGCCGCCGCCGGCGACGAGGGCGCGCTCGGTGAGATGACCGCCCGCCGCGAGGCGCTCGACCCGGTCGAGACGGCGGCACGCTTCGCCCGCGAGATCGCGTACGTGCAGGACGACAACCGCCTGTGGGTCGCCGTCCACGCGGATCGGCCCGTCGCGTTCGGGCGTGCCCGCCGCTACGAAGGGCCCACGGACGCCGAGCCGGACCTCGTCCCCGCGGGCTGGTACCTCGGCGGCGTGATCGTGGACGAGGCCTGGCGCCGACGCGGCATCGCGCACGCCCTGACCGCCCACCGCCTCGCCTGGATCGCCGAGCGCGCGCCGGAGGCCTACTACATCGCCAACCTGCGCAATCGGCCCTCGATCGAGCTGCACGCGGCGTTCGGCTTCGAACGACTGGAACGTCCGTTCACACTGCCGGGGCTGTACTTCGCCGGCGGCGACGGCGCCCTCTTCCGGCTCGACTTGGCCCAGATGTGAGCGAGGCACCCGCCCGAACTTCCACTCTGGCATCTTCCCGATCGCATTTCCCTAGCGGGTAGTGGAGTAAGAGCTGTAGATAAGAGGTTGCGCTACGCCCCACGTCGCCGGGCGGGCCGCACCGCAACTCCTATCTCGCTCCGTATGGCTCGCATCCTGGTCGTCGACGACTCCCGCTTTCAGCGCGTTGCGCTCGAGGCGTTCCTGAAACAAGCCGGACACGAGACGGTCCTGGCCGAGAACGGAGCCGTCGGGCTCGCTCGCGTCGTCAGCGAGCAGCCGGACGCCATCCTCGTCGACCTGGACATGCCCGTCCTCGACGGCTTCGCGTTCCTCGAGGGTCTTAGGGACCTTCAGGTCGAGATCCCCGCCGCCGTCATCACGGGTGATTCCGAGAACGGCGCCCGCGAGCGCTGCTCCGCGCTCGGCGCGGCCGACTTCCTGCAGAAGCCGATCACCAGCGAACAGCTGGCGCGAACCCTGGCCACCTTGCTCCCCGAGGCCGGCGCGGACTGACTCCGCGCCGCGCTCAACACCAGGAGTTGTTGAGCACCTCGCCGACACCGCCGGCGCCGGGGACGATGTAGCTGTGGTCGTCGAGACCTCGCTCACGATCCCAGTAGGTCCCCGGGACCGACTCCAAGACCTCTGGGTCGGAGAGGCCGCGATCCACGCGGCCGGCGTAGACCACCAGCTCGGGCAGCTCGCTGAGGACGTTCCGCAGGAACTCGGGCGTGATGATCATCGAGAGCGCGAGGATCCGCGCGGGCTCGCCGTGATGCTCACGGTAGTGCTGCACCGCTCGCAGAAGCGTGGACCCCGTTGCCCCCATCGGATCGGGGATCATCAGCGTGACCCCTTCGACGGAGCCTCCGATCTTGCTGCCGGAGAGGTCGACGCCGGCAACGCGACCGTCCGGTCCCGCGACGCGCGACATGTTCAGGTGGTCGAGGCGCAACGCGCTGTCGGGAAGCACGGCGAGCAGGCGCTCGAAACAGACCTGGCTCGGCACGATCCCGCCGCGAATGACGTCGCACAACACGACCCGGGTGGCGGGATCGATGACGGGTCCGCGCCAGTGACCGGCGGCGCCGTGCTGCTGCGCCATGCGCGTCGGCAGCTCGACGTCGACGGTGGGGAGTTCACGGATGGCTTCGGCCAGGAGCAGTTCGTAGGCGAGGCGCAGCAGGCCGACGACCTCGGTCAGCTTGGTGTCCGGCCCCGAGATTCGGCCGAGGACTGTGCTCAAGAACGGATTCTCGAGCAGATGGACGCGCGGGCCGTAGCGGTGCTCGACCTCTCCTCGCGGAACTCCGTCGTGGACCGTTGATGCCATCTCGAAGCTCCCCTCAGCCGCGCGCGGCCTCGGCGCCGGCGGCGAGCGCCTCGACGAGGCGCGGAATGTCGCGCGCGGGCGTGGCGCAGAGAGCGCTGCGCACCGCGCCGTCGAGCGGAACGACGAAGACGCCGAGCTCCTTCATCCGATCCGCCATCGCGTTCGGACGGTCGGTGAAGACGGTCACGAAGAACCCGCCCTCGTAGCGGGGATAGACGATGTCGACGCCGGCCGCGGCGGCGTTGAACGTATCAACGCGCTCCTTGAGCAGCGCGAAGAGCGAGCGCAGGTCGTCCGCGTACTTCGCCTTGAGGTCCGGCGCGGTCATCACCTCGGCCACGGCAAGCATGCCGAGGTTGTTGCAGTTCGACCACGTGCCGCGGCAGGCGTAGCTGAGCGCGTTGGTGATTCGCTGACGCTCCACGGGGTCCTCCTGAAGCGCGATCAGCGCGCCGACGCGCGCGCCGTACTGCGCGAAGGACTTCGACGCGCTCCAGGCGATGAGGACCTGCGCACTGCGAGAGAGCAGCTTCAGCCGATCGACCCAACGCTCGGTGCCGGGAGCCCCGAACTTCGAGTAGGCGATGTCGAAGAGGATCGCGATCGGAGCGCGCTGGCCGTGACGTTCGACGATCTCGGTCAGCTCACGCCACTCGTTCCCGTCGAGCGTGTAGCCAGTCGGGTTGTGGCACGGGAAGTTCAGGATCACGAGCGAACGGCCCTGGCGCGCGATCTGGGCGACGAGCGCTTCTTCGAAGGCCCGCAGGTCGAAGCCGCCGTCCTCGTTGAACATCCGGAAGGTCTCGACAGCGCGACGCGTGTGGCTCGCGATGATGCGGTACGGAGACCAGAAGTAGCTCGAGGTGAGCAGGGTCTGACCGGCGTCTAGGAAGGTCGTGATCGCGTGCAGCACCGCTCCCGTCCCCCCCGCCGTGGCGACCGCCGTGGCGTGCGGCACGAGGTCGGTCTCGCCGAGCACGTCGTTGATCACCGCTTCGAGGAACGCCGGCGGACCGGAGATCGGCGCATAGGCCGAGGAGCGCTCGAGCGGGATCCGGCCGTAGGCCTCCGCGACCGAAGGCGGAACGACGAGGGTCCCGTCGTCCGAAATGAGCGCCCCGAGCGTGGCGTTGAGCACGGACTCCCCCGATGCCGCGCGCCGATGCGCCTCGGCGTTCAGGCTGAAGATCGGATCGTCACCGGGTCGGTCCGTGACGCTCGCGATGAGGGTGGAGTGGGGGTTGGTCGTCAACGTCGGCTGCAAGAGGGGCACCTCGTTCCGGGGAGACCGGAGTCGAGAGATGAGGGGGGAAGCAGTATACGGCGCCAAGGCGCTCACGGGGCCGTTTGGCTCCCTCGGGCGGCCGCGAGCAAGGGTCCTGCAAGAATCACCCCCGGATCCCCGGTGCGCTCCCGTCCCGGGGTCGGAAGCCTCGATCCTTGGCCTAGAATTCGGACCCCTGACCTCTGGCGATGCACGCGACCCCACGCGAGTTCGCCCACCGGATCCCCACCTCATCTCCGTCCCATCCATGTGGATTCCCACGCTGGCCGCCGTTCTGTGCGCGGCACCGCTACCCCAGTCCTGCGACGACAGCACCCTCGACCTGGCCGGTCCCCTGGCGCTGTACCCCGTGGTCGAACACCACGGGAAGCTCGAGTGGTTCGACGGCAGCTACGAGGATGCGCTCGCGCAGGCCGCGGTCAGCGAGCAGGTCGTCTTCGTCGACTTCTGGACGGAGTGGTGCGGCTACTGCAAGAAGATGGACCGCGAGGCCTTCTCGCACGACGACGTGCTCGCGGAGATGCGTGATGTGATCTGCGTCAGCGTCGATGCCGAGTCCGAGCACGGCAGCGTTCTCGCCAAGAGCTACGGCGTCACCGGGTACCCCACCATGCTCTTCCTGGACTCCGACGGGGGTCCGCGCGATGCAGTCATCGGCTACGTCACCGAAGAGGTGTTCCTCGAGGAGCTGCGTCGCATCAAGGCGGGCACCGACACGGTCCGCGCTCTCGAAGCGCGCATCGCCGATGACCCCGCGGACCTCGCCTCGCGCTTCGCGCTGCTCGAGAAGCTCGCGTGCTTCAACGCCACGCTGGAGCTCGCCGAGCAGCGCAAGACGATCGCCCGGCTGATCGCCGAAGGCCACGGATTCGAAGCCGCCAGCATCGAGAGCCGCTGGGACCTCTACCAACGCCTGCGGGCCGCGGGACTCGCGGAGCTCGCCGAAGAGCAGGTCGCGGCGATTCGGCGCCTGGACCCCGAAGGCAAGTCGCTGCCGATGCGGCGCATGAGCTTCGAGACGCTGCTCAAGAGCATTCAGAGCCGGGCAGACCTTCCCCGCTTGAAGGCATTCCTCGACGAGGAGACCTACGACGAGCTTCTGTTCGAGGGCTGGCTACGGATGTACTCGACGTACGCCCGGGCCGCCAAGAAGACACGGGATGGCGACGAGCGCCGAGCCAATCGCAAGCACGCCCGCTTGGCTGCGCCGACGCTCTGGCGCCACACTCCGGAGAAGCACCTTGCCGAGATCGGCAACGTGATCGCGTGGGGCTACTACCTCGACTCGGAGGACCTGACCGCGGAGGAGCGCGAGTGGGCCCTCGGCGTCGCGAAGATCGCGATGGACGCCTCGGATGAAGAGGTCTTCGTCATCGACACCTACGCTTGCCTCCTGTTCCTCAACGGTCGCGTCGAGGAGGCGCTGCACCACGTCGACGAGTGCATCCGGCTCGACCCGGACAACGACCAGTGGAAGCAGAGGCGCAAGGAATTCGCCTCCACGTCGCGCTGACCCGCTGACCCCCCGTGCGCCGGCGTCGACTTGACGCCGATCGCGACCTCAGCGCGGCCCGGTGAAGGCCTGCAGCACCTGCTCGACGGCGTGCTTCTCGTGCGGCGTGAGCTCACGCCGTCGTAGCGTGTCCTGCTTGTCGACGCGAATCCCCCGCAAGGCGAGGTAGCGGTCGAACCAGGCGCGGCTCTCGCGCGGGTCGATGACCTCCGCCGCAGCGACGCCCGCCCAGTAGGTCAACTCCTCGTTGAGCGGGTCCGCATCGATCCCGCGCAAGGCCTCGCTGAGCGCGTAGTGGTGCCGCTCACTGCGCGAGAGGTCGGTGATCGACGGCGACGGGTCGACGTCGTACGGCGGCTCGAGCAAGAAGCGCAGAGCCCCCTCGAGGCGCTGATTCCCCACCCCGACGAACGCGTCACGCTTGTCCAGCAGCGTGACGACCTTGGGCTCGAGGCGCGGCCAGAAGAGCAGGCTCTCGATCTGCCGGCGGCGCTGATCCACGAGCTCTCGCAAGTCCGCGAGGCCCTGCGCGCGCTCGGCGCCGTTCGGCAGGGTCGCGAGGCGCTCCAGCTCGGTCTCCCACGCCGGATCGGGCGCGCCCGGCGAACCGGCGTCGCCACGCTCGCGCAGGAGGTGAAGGTCCGACCGCGCCGCCCGCAGGATCGAAGAGGCGAGGTCGATGCGCGCCGCGACGATGCGCGCCTCGCTGTCCTTCAGATCGTAGACACCGTCCTGGGAGCCCCGCAGGAGCGCGAGCCCCCGGCGCAGCTCGATGTTCTCGCGGATCGCCAGCTCCGTGGGCACGACCCGCAGCTGGAAGCGCAGGTCGAGCAGGAGCCGGCGCGCGAGCGCCGCGCGCTCGTCCCCTGCGAACAGCACGACGTTCGCGTTCGGCTCGAGCTCCTTCCAGAGCGCATGCAGCTCCGCGAGTTCGGCCTCCTCGGTGAGCAGCGCGAAGTCGCCCCGCTTCAGATAGTGGCGACGCGCCATCTCGTGCAGGACCAGGAGGTCGCTCTGCAGGTCCGCGAGCTCCTGGACGAGCCCGCTCGTCGCGCTCTTCGAGGACGAGACGAGCCTTCCGAGCTCGCTGGCCGTCGACATCGTCCCCAGACCCGGGCGGCCATCGGGAGCCGTGGGATCCTCTTCCTGCGCCGCGAGCGGCGTGACGAGGAGCAGAACGGCGGCGAACGGGAGGGCGAGGCGGAGGTTTCTCATCGTGCGCGGCGGTCGATTCGAGGGCGAACGAGCAGAGTACCACGCTCGCCCTCATGGACTACCGCCGCCCACGCACCCCGAACACTCAGGCGAACGGACCGGCCGCGCCGCCGTCGTCGAGCGACTCGAAGCCCTCGTCCCTCGGCAGCGCGCGGACGTCCCAGCGCGAGGCGTCGTCACCAATCGGCTGGAGCTCCTGACGGAGAGCCTCCAGCGGGCGCTCGGCAGGACTCAGGCGCTCTTCGGGCGCGGCCGGCGCTGGCGCTGGCGCAGGCTCCGACGCGGCAGCCTCGGCGAGCCGACGGCCTGCGAGGAACTGCAGGGTGCGCACGCGCGTGTAGCCGAGGCCACTGCGCTCACGCAGCTCGTCGACCGGACAGGTCGCCAGCTCCTCCAGCGAGCCGACTCCCGCGGCGAGCAGCGCGCAGCACGCATGCGCGTCGAGCCCTGCGACGTCTCCCGGCTGCAGGCCGGATCGCCCGCCCTGCGGTGTGCTGGCTCGAGGCGCGCCAACCGGTGACTCGTCGATCGCATCGACGCAGCCGTCGCGCACCTCCACCTGAGCCAGAAGGTCGAGCTCCTCAGAACCCACGCCGACCTCGGGCAGCGGAGCGGTCGTGTCGTCGTTGCGCCAGCGCGCCACGACACGGTCGAGCAGCTCACGGTCCCGAAGATCGAGACCCGCACGCGCATCGAGTCGATCGCTCGGCGGCCGGTCGACCTCGGGCCGCGCGTCGGCGAGGCGGTAGCTGCGCAGGCCGGGCACCGCCGCTGCGGCCTCGGCCGCAGGCGGGTAGGTCACCTCTTCCTGCTCGAGTTCCGGCTCCAGGCGATCGACGAGGCGCTGAGCTTCGCGCGTCAGGCGGCGAGCCGCAGCCGAGGGGAGGCCCAGCAGCTTGCCCACCCGATCGGGTGAGAGCTGTCCGAGCTGTGAGAGCGAGGTGCAACCAGCCTCACGCAGGGTCCGCAGCGTCCGCGGCCCGTCGGCGTGAAGAGTGCACAAGAGTGCCATTCGGTCGATGACGGTCCTCCTCATGG
>Ga0316204_10009462_pt1 | contig 12999 bp, 10 predicted proteins | sample 6monrhotite_MG_2_FD_205661 | JGI IMG/M metagenome (GOLD analysis project Ga0316204, IMG submission 205661) | Microbial mat bacterial communities from mineral coupon in-situ incubated in ocean water Damariscotta River, Maine, United States -... | ecosystem: Environmental > Aquatic > Marine >... | reverse complement strand
GCCTGTTGGATGGCTTCTTTTTCCTGGTTGCCTAGATAGGAATCAAGGGGTTGGTCGGTATTGGCTGTGTTTGGGTCATTATTTGTAACTGTGGGTAGTTGCAGGTCTTCCTCTTCAATTATGTCTTCTTCACAGAGCGTAAAGGCGCGCTCGAGGATGTTTTCCAGTTCACGGACATTACCGGGGAAGCTGTAATTGCATAGTGCTGATAGGGCTTGTTTAGATAATTTGGGTTTGTCCAGTTCGGCTTGGGCGGCGATGTTGCTAAGAAAATGTTCGGCCAGCTGGGGGATATCGTCGCGTCGCTCGTTGAGACTGGGGACTTTCAGCTCGATAACGTTGATGCGATAGAAAAGATCCTGACGAAACTCACCTTCATCCACTAGTTTGCTTAGATCTTTATGGGTTGCGCTTAATATTCGCACGTCGACGGGGACTTCCACTTGGGCGCCAATTGCGCGGACGGATTTTTCTTGGATTGAACGCAGTAGTTTGACCTGCATGTGCAACGGCAGGTCGGCAACTTCGTCTAGAAACAGGGTGCCGCCATCGGCTGCTTGAAACAGTCCGGCCTTGTCGGTATTGGCGCCGGTGAAGCTGCCCTTTTTGTGGCCAAAGAATTCGCTTTCCATCAAGGCCTCAGGGATGGCGCCACAGTTGACCGGGATGAAGGGTGCGTCAACACGAGGGCCTTTTTCATGGATTAGGCGGGCCACCAGTTCTTTGCCGCTGCCTGAGGCACCACTTATATATATAGGTGCCTGGCTGCGTGATAGCTTGGCAATTTTGTTGCGGATCTTACGCATTTGCTCGGATTCGCCCAATAGGCTGTCACGGCTGCGCCGTTCGGCTGGTTCATCCACGCGGTGTTTCAGTTTGAGCGCTGTTGTTACCAGGTTGCGTAACACCTGTAGATCAACAGGTTTCGAGACAAAGTCATAGGCACCGGATTTGAGGGCGGTGATGGCGGCCTCCATGTTGCCATGGGCGGTAATCATGGCGACAGGGGTGTTGTTATAGTGCAGCTGTATATGTTTGATCAGCTCCAGACCGTTGCCATCGGGCAGGCGCATGTCGGTGAGGCAAAGATCATATTCATTACAGGCCAGCTGTTTTTTCGCCGCTTCGATGGTTGCCGCGGTGTGGACAATAATATCCATGCGCTCGAGTGTCATCTCGATAAGTTCGAGAATGTCAGGTTCATCATCGACTGCCAGGGCAATGGCTTTGGCTGTGAATTGCGCGGGCACTAGTTAGTTCTCCGTCTTCTTGGGTCGGCAAAAGTAATGCGAAAACAGCTCCCGCCGTTATCGGCTGGAAAATAACTTAGATGGGCATGATTGCATTCACACAGCTCTTTCGCAATATAGAGGCCGAGGCCAGTGCCGGTCTTCTCAGTTGTGAAAAAAGGTTCAAACAGGTGCTCGGCATTGTCAGCGCTAATGCCCGGGCCGCTGTCAATGATGTCGAGAAAGGGGGTTGGGTTGTCATGTTTGTGGGCGGCTTTGAGTGCAAGGCAAGCGGCCCCTGAGTGTGACAGGCTGTGGCGGGCACCGTTGTGGCATAGGTTGCTGAGTATCTGGTGCAGCTGACTAGTATCGAATTCGGTGCTTAGGTCTGCAGGTTCGATGTCTAACGGTATTAGTTCAGCAGCAATGTTTTGACTTCGACAAAATTCATCGATGAACTCCTCCAGCCAGGATTTTAGCTGAATCTTTTCGGTGACGGTCTGGTCACGCCGCCCCATCTGCAGGATGTTTTCTATGATGCCGTTCATGCGCCGGCTGTTGGTCTGGATGATTTCAGTCAGGCGGGCATCATGTTTGTCTAAATTTTCTGATTCAGCCAGAAGTTGATTGGCGTGACTAATTGCACCGAGTGGATTTCGAATTTCATGGGCAATGCTGCCTGCCAGGCGGCCGAGTGAGGCCAGTTTGAGTTGTTGTGCCTGTTGCCGCATGGTGGCGGTATCTTCAAGAAAAATCAGGGTGTCACCATCCTTGCCCAGTTCGGCAAAGTTAGGTAGCAGCTCGGTGTCGCTATTGGCAGGTTTGAATCGGTGGCTAGGGGATGTCGGCTCCTTTTGCCAGAGTCGTTGTTGAAATGCCAGTTCAGGACATATTTCTGTCAGTGGTGTTTTTTGCTTGGGCGGCGAGATGTTTAGCAGTTGTCGGGCCGATTCGTTGATTTGCCATAGCCGAGCATTGCTGTCGATGACAGCAACACCAGTTTGCATCTGCTGGATGATGTAGTGAGTGAGTTGCTCCATGTTGGCCAGATCAATGCCACGTTTGGCAGCTAGTTTTTCGCTTTCCTTGATTCGCTTTGCCAAGACGTGGGCAAGCAAGGCGGTGGCAAAGAAGGCAGCACCGAGCAGGCCGGTCTGTGGGTAGGCGCTGGTGGCCAGTGAATCGCTGAACTGCATGTATGAGTGTTCAGTCAGCACCAGCAGGGAGGCAAGGGCAGCAAAGATCATGGCGGCCCGGCCGGCCAATAAGATACTGCCGCTGGCAACGGTGACGATGATCAGCATGCCCAGGCCACTTTGTACACCACCACTGGCATGCATAAATAATGTGATGGCGATAATGTCGAGGATGACCTGGATATGAATCTGGGAAGCAAAGCTGGGTTTGCGTAGTTGAATAGTGAATGCGTTTGCCAGGCAGATTGCTAAGTATAAGGCTGCTATCCATTTGAATAGTGCTGGGTTGTATTCACTAAATGATTTGATGCTGATGTCTGAAAAGGCATAGACGGCAAAAAGGCCGGCGATTACCAGGCGATAGAGGTTAAACAGGCGTAGTGGACGCCAGGTCTGACGAGATGGTGGGCTGTTTATGCCAGTTGCGTTGGTTTGCATCACACTACCGTGTATCGAAAATAGTTTTATGGGGCTATCTATCTTGTATCGGTAGTTTTATTAAGAGTTGTAGCTGCGGGTTGTTTATTTTTCTGAGTGTTCCTCGCTACAGTAATACACGCCATTATTCTCGATGGCCTCAGGCTTGGGTAGGCGTAAGCCACATTTTTTGCAGCTGACTGTTTCTTCATATTCGCTGATTTGCTGGAGCTTATTTTTTTTGTGTTGGCGTAGTCGCCTTATTAGAAAAAAAGCCAGGGCGATTAAAGCTATTGCGATGAGTAGACGAAGTATCATGAGTGTTTTGAGATCGTGTGGGGTTAAGTCCTGAGACTAAGGTTTGTAATTCTGTTTTGAGTATATCCCATATGAATTTTTTCTCGCAATCAAGTGTTTTGGTTTGTTTTTTTTATGAGTTATGCGCTGTCTCGAAGCAAACTAAAATAAATATTTGTTGTTTTAGATGGTGATTTCACTTTTTATGCTAACAAGATAATAATGATTAGCGAAGGTTTGTAAGGTATAACAATTGTATGAGGGTGTTGATTTCCTATGACCGCTATTTTCTTGCCTCAGGGCTAATATGCCTGCTGTCGATGTTTGCTGCACCGGGGTATACAGCTCCCGTTTCTGAGGCTAGCGCAAAGGTTTTGACTGTAGGCGTGGTACCTCAATTTGATATCCCTCGCATTCAGGCTATCTGGCGCCCGATCCTCGACGAAATGGAAAAACGTACCGGTATCAAGTTTGTGTTGAGCGGGGCGGCGACCATTCCCGAATTTGAGCGTGACCTGATTCAGGGTGAATATGATCTTGCCTATATCAATCCTTATCAGGTGGTAAAGGTCGGTGAGCGTCAGGGATACCAACCACTGGTTCGCGACGTTAGTCAAAATCTTTACGGTATTGTTGTGGTGCCGAGCAATAGTCCGATTCAATCAGTTGAAGAGTTAAAAAACCGAGTGGTTGCCTTTCCGGCTCCTAATGCATTGGGGGCGACTTTGTTGATGCAGGCAGAGTTGAACGATCGTTATGACGTTCAGGTGGTGCCCCGCTATGTGCTTTCTCATAGTTCGGTATATCTGAATGTGGCGCTGGGGGAGGCCGTTGCTGGTGGTGGTGTGCAAAAAACATTGAGCCAGCAACCAAAGGAACTACGGGATAGGTTAAAGGTGCTCTATAAAACTGATTCGGTTCCATCGCACCCTGTTGTGGTCCATAGCCGTGTGCCTGACCAGATCCGGCAACAGCTTTTGAGTGCAATGTTGGTGTTGGGGCAGGATGCTGCTGGACGTGAGCTTTTATCGAAGGTGCCGATTGCTGCGGTCGGCGTGGCTACGCTCAAGGATTACCAACCTTTGACTGAAATGGGCTTGGAGCGCTTTCAATAGCAATTGATATATGGGGATACGTTCAAAATTATTGTGGCCAATTGTGCTTGCCTTCACTGTTTTGATGGCGGTGATCCATTTTTATATCGTGCCGCAAATGCTTGCCGGTGAAAAAGAAGTGGGGGTGGGGCGGGAGCATCAGATACTTGGTGCAATGGAGTCGGGTGTAGCACGAGTTTTGTTACGGGGGGATCTGGCGGCGATGTACGCCATTCTTGATCGTCAGATAGAGGCGCGCCAGGGGGTCTGGGTTTGGCTCGAATTGCGTAAGGCTGATGGTAAACGGCTTTATCCATTAGTTGACCATCCGCAGCCAAAGGGTGAGTTTCTTGTCAAATTGAACCATCCGCTGGTATGGGGAGGGACAAAAATTGCTGATATTAGCCTGATAGTGGATCTCGAAGCCGAGTATTTGAATGCCTTGGCTCAGATGCACAATATCGAACTATTGCTGCTGTTGGTGTTGATGGTTTTGTTGGCGGCAGGTTTGTTGCTGCAGGAGCGTCAGATTCGACGACCATTACTGCGGCTTGAACATGCCGCAAGTCGTATGGCCGGGGGTGATTTTGATGCCCAGTTGCCCGAGTTGTCTCATGATGAGATTGGACGTTTAACCCGTGTCTTTGATGAAATGCGGCGAGATTTGCAAGCTGTGCACAAAGGGCTGGTCGATACGCGTGAGGAGGCGGAAAAGGCTAGTCAGGCCAAATCCGAGTTCCTCTCAAGTATGAGTCATGAGCTGCGCACGCCGATGAATGCAATCCTTGGATTTTCGCAGTTGCTTGAGATGGAGCTTGATGACCCGGAAAACAAACAGTATGTCGCTGAGATCATGCGTGCAGGTGATCACCTGCTTGAGTTGATTAATGAGGTGTTGGACCTGGCTAAGATAGAGTCCGGCAAGGTCGATCTGATGCTGGAGGATATAAGTTGCAGCAAAATTTGTGCTGAAAGTCTTGCCCTGGTGAGAACGCTAGCAAAGAGTCATAGGGTTGAAGTAGGCGAGCAGGTTTGCGAAAACATGAAGGCAATGGTTCGTGTTGACTTTACCCGTTTTAAACAGGTCTTGGTTAACTTGTTGTCTAATGCCGTTAAATATAATCACTCAGGCGGTAAGGTGAGTTTGAGCTGTGGAATGCAAGCTTCGGGGCGATTGCGTTTTTCTGTTACCGACACAGGGATAGGATTGAGCGAAGCACAGCAGCAGCGCCTGTTTAACCCCTTCGATCGCCTTGGGGCGGAACAGGGAGGCGTTGAAGGTACCGGCATTGGTCTGGTGATCGCCAAGCGGCTGGTTGAAGCCATGGGTGGCGAACTGGGGTGTCAGAGTCGCCTGGGCGAAGGCAGCACCTTTTGGGCCGAGGTCGAAGTTAGTCAGTCAACCTGTGTGGATGATCCCGGGGAGGGGCAGGCGTGGGCTGATAAGGCTGAGTCGGCAGGTGTGCCTGAGTCTCGTAAGGTAACTGTACTTTATGTTGAGGATAATCCGGCAAATCTTCGCCTGGTGGAACGGGTCATTGGCCTTTATACGCCCTATGCGCTGATGTCGGCTCATGATGCTGCGCTGGGGATTGAGTTGGCACGCCTGCATTGTCCTGATGTGATCTTGATGGATATCAATCTACCGGGGATGGATGGTTTTACGGCCTTTTCCAGATTGCAGGGTTTTGATGAGACCCGGGGTATTCCCGTGATAGCGGTTAGTGCTAATGCCATGCGGCAGGATATTGAACGGGGTAAAAAGTTAGGTTTTGCGGATTACATCACTAAACCAATAGACATGAATGCGCTGGTGACAGCGATAGAAAAGGTTGTTGCTGGCGACTGATGCCAAGGTCAGGTGAAAATTGCGGAAACTAGCAGATGGTCGCAGAGAGAGGTTGCGCAGTACCCATGGGTAAACCTCCGGCCCGTACCTGCCGAAGGCAGTGCCCTACCAGGCTGAGCCTACACTGCGAAGTTAATATGTTCTGTTAACCGAAAAGTTTGCTAACGTTAATAACGCATCTTTATATTGGCTGGGATTGATATCCGCAAGTGCATTGATGGCCAGGTTCGCTTCGTGACGAGCCATTTCAGCGGTATAGGCGATGGCGCCGGTTGTATTGACGGCCTCGATCACTGCTTCGATCTGCTCGCGACCACCATTTTCGATGGCGCTGCGGATGATTTGCGCTTGTTCGGCTGAGCCGGTGCGCATGGCGTGAATCAGTGGCAGGGTGGGTTTGCCCTCGGCTAGATCGTCACCAATGTTTTTGCCAATCTCATCAGCGCTGGAGCTGTAATCAAGCACATCGTCGACCAGCTGGAAGGCGGTGCCCAGGTGCATGCCGTAGGCAGCCATGGCCTTTTCCTCGGATTCGGGCCTGTCACTAATGATGGCGCCTAGCTGGGTGGCTGCTTCAAATAATTTGGCTGTCTTGGAGTGAATAACTTCAAGATAACGTTCCTCAGTGGTGTCGGCGTCATTGCAGTTGAGTAATTGCAGCACCTCACCTTCGGCAATGGTGTTGGTGGCATGGGCCAGGATCTCCATTACACGCATGTTTTTGATGTCGACCATCATTTCAAAGGCGCGTGAGTAGAGAAAATCCCCAACCAGCACGCTGGCCTCATTGCCCCAGATGTTGTTGGCGGTGTCTTGACCGCGGCGCATTTCTGAGCCATCAACAACATCGTCATGAAGCAGGGTGGCAGTGTGAATAAATTCAATTATGGCTGCGATTTCAACGTGTTGTTGGTCTTGATAGTCAAAGGCTTTGGCCGTTAGCAGTACCAACAGCGGGCGTAGGCGCTTACCACCACTATTGATAATGTAGTGGCCCAGTTGGTTGATCAACGCCACTTCTGAGTGCAGGCGAGTTTGGATTACGCCATTAACCGCGTCCATATCACCCCTGGTCAGGTCGAAGATGGTTTGCATGTCAAAGTCGTTCGGAGAGGTGGCCACGGAGGCTTTATTTTGAGTGTTCTGCATAGGTGAACCATTTTAGTGGTGAATAATGTGGCCTTACAAGCGCTTATTTAGTTAATCTGCGTTTGACGTCGAGCTAATCAGGCGTTAAAATTCGCCCTCTTTTGGATTTATCTGTCTTCGCGTCTCACGCGGGGGCTTAAACAAGGTTTGGAGAAAACGGCATGTATGCTGTCATAGTAACCGGTGGCAAACAGTATCGCGTAGCAGAAGGCGACGTGGTTCGTGTTGAAAAATTGCCCGTAGAAGAAGGTGGTGCAGTTGAGATCGATAAGGTCTTGATGGTCACCAATGGCGATGACGTTAAGGTTGGTGCACCTTATGTTGATGGTGGCAAGGTCACTGCAACTGTTGCTGCGCACGGTCGTGGCGATAAGATTAAGATCATCAAGTTCCGTCGTCGTAAACATTCGCGTAAGCAAATGGGGCATCGTCAGGATTATACTGAGCTGAAGATTACCGGTATTGCCGGTTAAGCAGCGCGTTAAAGAGGTATTTAGAAATGGCACATAAGAAAGCTGGTGGTAGTAGTCGCAACGGTCGCGATTCAGAAAGTAAACGCCTTGGTGTGAAAGCCTATGGTGGTCAACAGATTAGCGCCGGTAGCATCATTGTGCGTCAGCGCGGCACACGCTTCCATCCTGGAGTAAATGTTGGTTGTGGTCATGACCACACTTTGTACTCCAAGGTTGATGGTGAAGTGGTCTTTGAGGTTAAAGGCCCCAAGAACCGCAAGACAGTTCGCGTAGTTCCTGCTGTTTAAAAGCACAACATAACTGCGTTATCAAGGCCCCGTCAGTGACGGGGCTTTTTGTTTATAGGTCGCATTTAAATTTAGATTGATCATATGAAATTCATTGATGAAGCCAGGATTAGGGTGCAGGCAGGCGACGGCGGTAATGGCTGTGTCAGCTTTCGTCGTGAAAAATTTATCCCTTTTGGTGGGCCAAATGGTGGTGATGCTGGCGACGGTGGCAGTGTTTACCTGGTCGCCGACGAGAATATCAACACCTTGGTGGATTTCCGTTTCAAGCGTGATTATCGCGCCACTCGTGGCCAGAATGGCATGGGCAGTGATTGCACCGGTAAAAGCGGCGATGATCTGATTATTCGTGTCCCAATCGGTACGCTGATAATTGATGATGATACCGATGAGCAAATGGGCGATTTGGTTGAGCATGATCAGAAGCTGCTGGTGGCTCAGGGTGGCTTTCATGGCTTGGGTAATGCGCGCTTTAAGAGTAGTACCAACCGCGCCCCGCGTCAGGCGACTTCGGGTACGCCGGGTGATGTGCGTTGGTTGCGACTGGAGCTGAAGCTGCTGGCCGATATTGGCCTGCTCGGACTGCCCAATGCTGGCAAGTCTACTTTTATCCGTTCGGTTTCTTCGGCCAAACCTAAGGTGGCTGATTATCCGTTTACCACACTTAATCCAAATCTCGGTGTGGTCAGTGTAGATTATGAGCGCAGTTTTGTGATTGCTGATATTCCTGGTGTGATTGAAGGGGCAGCTGAAGGTGCTGGCTTGGGGATTCAGTTTCTCAAGCATCTTGCCCGCACCCGCCTGCTGCTGCATTTGGTTGATGTAGCGCCTTTTGATGAGAGTGACCCTGTCGAGAACGTTCGTCTGATCGCGCATGAGTTGGAAAAGTACAGTGCCGATCTAGCGAGCCGGCCGCGTTGGTTGGTGCTGAATAAAATAGATTTGTTGCCTGAAGATGAGCGTGAACAGCGCTGTCAGGAAGTTGTTGATGGTCTGGGTTGGCAAGGGCCGGTTTTCAAAATTGCCGCAATTAATAAGACCAATACACAACCGCTGGTCTATCAACTGATGGAATATCTTGAAGAGCACCCGGTGACAAGCGACGACTGACGCGCGACAATACAATCAGTTTTTCTTTCTGTATAGATTTTATATGACGTTACGCCAACAACTGGGTCAATCAAAACGCTGGGTGGTCAAGGTCGGTAGTTCGCTGGTGACTGATGATGGCCAGGGTTTGAATTATGAGTTGATTGCTGCCTGGGTAGATCAAATCGCCGTGCTGCGCCGGCAAGGCATTCAGCTGGTATTGGTTTCATCTGGTGCTGTGGCCGAGGGGATGAAACGGCTTGGTTGGAATAAGCGGCCACATGCCATTCATCAGCTTCAGGCTGCCGCCGCCATCGGTCAGATGGGTTTGGTGCAGGCTTATGAATCCCATTTTCAGAAATATGATGTCCACACCGCTCAGGTGTTACTGACTCATGAGGATCTGGTTGATCGGCGCCGTTACCTCAATGCTCGCAGCGCCCTGCGCACCCTGCTTGATCTGGGAGTGGTGCCAGTGGTGAATGAGAATGACACGGTTGCCGTGGACGAAATCTGTTTTGGTGATAACGATACCCTGGCGGCGCTGGTAGGGAATCTGGTTGAGGCAGAGCTGGTGGTTTTGTTGACCGATCAGGCTGGCATGTATGAGGCTGATCCACGCCAGAATCCGGATGCTCAGATAATTCGTCAGCGTCAGGCGGGTGATCGTGAATTAGAGATAATGGCTTCAGGCGGCGGTGTGGGTAGTCTGGGGCGTGGTGGCATGTTGACTAAGGTGCGTGCTGCCGAGCGTGCTGCTCGTTCCGGTGCTGCCACTTTGATAGCGCCTGGGCGAGAGATCGAGGTGTTGCAAAAAATAGCTGCTGGTGAGGAAATTGGTACCCTGATAACGCCTGGCGAGCAGCCTCTGGCTGCGCGCAAACAATGGCTGGCTGGGCATATGCAGCTGCGTGGCAAACTGCTGTTGGATGATGGGGCGGTAAAGGTCTTGCGTGAGTCAGGACGGAGTCTGCTTTGTGTTGGTGTGACCGCAGTTGAAGGCAATTTTGGTCGAGGTGAGGTGGTTGCTTGCGTAAGTTCTGATGGTCGTGAGATTGCTCGTGGTCTGGTGAATTATGGTGCTGAGGATGCGCGTAAGATTTTGGGTCAGTCCAGCGACAAAATCGAGTCTATCCTGGGGTATGTTGATGAGTCAGAGTTGATTCATCGCGATAACCTTGTATTGGTCTGATTTTATTTATATAGCCACAAATTATAGAAATAAAAAAACCGGCTAGTAGCCGGTTTTTTTATTTAAGCATTAACGCTTAGGCCATCGCTTTGATGTGACCATTCAAGCGGCTTTTATGACGGGCAGCCTTGTTAGCGTGGATGATGCCTTTGCCAGCCATGTTATCAATAACAGGTACGGCAGCAGTGTATGCAGCTTTTGCAGCTTCTTTGTCGCCAGCTTCAATCGCTTTAATAGTGTTCTTGATGTTTGTACGCAGCTTGGAACGCAGGCCTGTGTTGTGCTGACGGCTGACTTCAGCCTGACGGGCGCGTTTTTTAGCTTGAGCAGAATTAGCCAATGTAGGGCTCCTAAAAGTTCTAAATATTCAATCTGCCCCACAAATACTGTGAGGCCTCAGAGGCGCGTAAATATGCCTGAATGACGCCGGCTTGTCAACTTTATAGCGCATGTTTTTAATCTTTTTGCTACGAATTCTGGCGCTAATTGGGGTAGTGTTTGTGTGTTTTGCGGATAGAACGGGTAGAATCCAGAAAGGGTATAGAGAATAATAAAAACAGGGGCTTATGACTAAAAAACTGGTCAAATCGACGGTTACGGTGAGTGGCATGACACTGCTGTCAAGGATTTTGGGTTTTGTCCGTGACATGGTAGTGGCGCGTATCTTTGGTGCTGGTTTGGGTACGGATGCCTTTTTTGTTGCCTTCAAGATCCCTAATTTTATGCGTCGGTTGTTCGCTGAGGGCGCCTTTTCCCAGTCCTTTGTGCCGGTATTGTCGGAATACAAGACCCAGCGTGATCACGATGAAATTAAGCGGCTGACTGATGATGTAGCTGGAACCTTCGGCGCTGTGCTATTGCTGATCACCATCATTGGTGTGTTGGCGGCGCCAGTTTTGATCGCCGTCTTTGCGCCGGGTTTTATCGATGAACCAGGCAAGTATGACCTGGCCACCGATATGCTTAGATTTACCTTTCCCTATATCTTTTTTATCTCACTGACCGCTTTTGCCGGCGGCATCCTCAATACCTATGGTCGCTTTGGGGTGCCAGCCTTTACGCCTGTGTTGCTTAATTTGGTGCTGATCAGCTGTGCCCTGTGGCTGGCACCACAGATGGATGAGCCAATTATGGCTCTGGCCTGGGGGGTGTTTTTCGCTGGTATGGCTCAATTGCTGTTTCAGTTTCCCTTTCTTGCCAAATTGAAGCTGCTGCCACGGCCGCGCTTCAATCGCAAAAGTGAGGGTGTGCAGAAGATAAAAACATTGATGATCCCGGCTATCTTTGGTTCATCGGTGGCGCAAATTAATTTATTGCTGGACACGGTGATAGCCTCGTTCCTGGTCACTGGCAGCGTCACCTGGCTTTATTTTTCCGACCGCCTGGTTGAATTCCCTTTAGGTGTGTTTGGTATTGCCCTGGCGACGGTGATTTTGCCAAATCTGTCACAGCAGCATGCAGCAGCCTCGACCGAGGCATTTTCCAAGACGTTGGACTGGGCGCTGCGTTGGGTGCTGATTGTCGGTACCCCTGCCATGGTTGGCCTGTTTTTGTTTGCTGGACCAATGTTGGCTACATTGTTTCAATATGGCGCCTTTAGTCAACACGATGTGGAGATGGCGACCCGCAGCCTGATGGCCTACTCGATTGGTCTGATGGGCTTCATCCTGGTCAAGGTGCTGGCGCCCGGTTTTTATGCCCGTCAGGACACTAAAACACCAGTCAAGATCGGCATCATCGCGATGGTCGCCAATATGGTGATGAACCTGATTCTGGTGTTCCCACTGGCCCATGCTGGTCTGGCGCTGGCGACATCGTTATCGGCCTTTCTCAATGCCTTTCTGTTGTTTCGGGTTTTGCGTCGTGAAGGTGTTTATACCCCGGAGGCGGGTTGGTTGAAATTGATGCTCCAGGTGCTGGTTGCTAATCTCGCTATGGCGGCTTTGCTGTGGTGGGGTGCTAGTGATCTGCAAATCTGGTTTGCATGGGGTGGCTGGCAACGAGCAATGCAATTGTTGTTATGGATTGTTGCCGGTGCGGTGCTTTATTTTGCTGTGTTGCTGTTGATGGGGGTGAAGTTTCGCCAGCTTTGGCAACAAAAGGGTGCTTGATGTCGCATAATGCGGTGCATTCTTTATAAGGTGTCTTATAATAACGGCCTTTGCTCTGAACCGGATCTGAGATGGAACTAATTCGTGGTTTTCACAACCTGCGGCCACGTCATCGTGGTTGTGTTGCCACTATTGGCAATTTCGATGGTGTTCATCTGGGTCATCAGGCAGTTTTGGGCCAACTGGCCGAGGCTGCCGGACGGTTGAATTTGCCGACGGTGGTGATTAGTTTTGAGCCACAGCCGCAGGAGTTTTTTGGTGCTGCAGCGCCTCGCCTGACCCGGCTGCGTGAGAAGCTACAGGCACTGCGGCGTTATTCGGTTGACCGGATGCTGTGTCTGTCATTCAGCGATCATCTGGCCCAGTTGTCGGCGGATGGCTTTATTCGCCAGTTGTTGGTTGAGGGGCTGGATGTACGCTATTTAGTGGTAGGTGATGATTTTCGTTTTGGTCATCAGCGCCAGGGTGATTTTGCCATGCTTAAGGCGGCCGGTGAGAAATACGGTTTTCAGGTGGTAAGCATGCACAGCTTTCAGGTGGATGGTGAACGTGTTAGCAGCACCCGGGTACGCGAGGCTCTGGCTCAGGGCGCGGTGACCGTTGCCGAGAAATTGCT
>Ga0316204_10009461_pt1 | contig 13000 bp, 9 predicted proteins | sample 6monrhotite_MG_2_FD_205661 | JGI IMG/M metagenome (GOLD analysis project Ga0316204, IMG submission 205661) | Microbial mat bacterial communities from mineral coupon in-situ incubated in ocean water Damariscotta River, Maine, United States -... | ecosystem: Environmental > Aquatic > Marine >... | reverse complement strand
CAAGCAGTTGGTTTGATTAGCGTAATGAAAAGTTTTGCGTTCACCTGGTTGGTGAATCAAACACTTTTCATATAGCTAAGTAAATCAAATGATTGTGCTGTAAATTGTGGTTCAGCTGATTAATCTAGGTTTAATGTAATAATCGAGCCATTTTCACTCGATATAAATTAACAAGCGGCCCAGCACTGCCGAGCATTTCAAAGATAGCTAGCATGTTTTTTCGAGCACCATCGTCGTTAAATTTTTTATCCCGTGTTAAAACTTGCAGAAATTCCTCAAGAGCAAGTTCGTAGTTTCTTTCAATTGCATACAAACAGCCAAGTTGATAGTGCTGTTCAACCGTATCTTCTTGTTCTGTTTTCGTTTTGAGTGAATCGATAGTTTCTGATTCTGGAACTTCACGATAGAATCTAATTAATGCCAGAGTTTCCACAACTAGAGGATGGTCCAACTTATTCATTTGCACATGCTGGAGGAGATGCTCTGCTTCATCATATTTTTTCTGTTTGAGATAAATTTTCGCCAACATAACCGTGGCATTTAAATAGCTATCATCAGTTTGTAAAATTTTGTTAACGAGGGCTTCGGCTTCTTCCAATCTATTTTCGTTAAAAGCTATTTCTGCTTGTTCGATGAGTGTGTCGTTTTCATTAAAGCGGTGAGAATCAATAACACTTTTAATGTTTTCCTCTGGGATCACTCCCATAAATGTATCGACGATTTCTCCTTTTTTAAAAAGTAGCACTGTTGGCAGGCTTCTTACGTTAAAAGCTGCGGATAGATTTTTCTCTTTGTCTGTATCAACCTTGGCTAACAAAACATCGCCGCCATATGCATCAATCACATTGTCGAGTAGAGGGGAAAGCATTTTGCACGGATTGCACCAGCCAGCCCAAAAATCTACTAGCACAAGTGTATGAGTCGATTGCTGAATAACGTATTCGTCGAACTCGTTTTCAGTAATATCTCTTATTAAGGTGGATGATGTGTCATTCATGAATTCGTTGCTCGATTAGGTGTGCTATAAATTGTGGTTCAACTGATTAATCTAGGTTCAAAGATTGGTTTGTTACGGTGTTACCTCAAAAGCCTTTAAATAGTGAGTAAATAAAATGACGGTTTTTACCTCATAATCAGGCCAAAGTTTTTTGGCCGCATCTCGGTAGCGGTTCATTTGCTGTTTGTAGTTATTCGCAATTGCGGCAAGTGCATTATTTTCAACTTGATTGTGGGTTTTATAGTCCAGAATAATGAGTTCATTATTGTTGATGATAAGTCTATCAATAATACCTTGGGTAATTGTTTGCTCTGCTTTTGTTTGAATACGTATTTCATTAAAGGCATTTTGATATTTGTGAGGTTTGAAGTAAATGTCAAAAGTACTGTGTTGGATGACATATTGTGCTTCATTAAATAATTCTATAAATTCAGAATTACTCTCATCAAGGTTAAACTCGTTACAAAGTTGTATGGCTACTGAATTCGGATTGTCATTTTGAGTAAGCAACTCCAGTGCCCGATGTATGATAATTCCGCGTTGTAATGCATCAATATCTTCATTTTCTGGTTCTTGAGCTAAAAGCTCGCTGCTTTCAAATAGTACGATGTTGTTTGCTGGCTTTTCATTGATTAACTGTTCTTCTGCTTTGTCACTGATTATGCTGTTTTCTGGATTGTAATTATCGGTACACCTAATTTCAGCCCAGTGCTTTTTCAAAAGCTCGTACCAGCCATTGTTACCGTCGATATTATTCGTACTGCCGGATAAATAGAGTACTTGTCTCGCACGGGTTAACGCAACATAGAGCAGGTTGGCATCTTCAATTTTGGATTTATCTTCTTCAATCGATAATAGTGATTTAATGTAGTCGCAATGGTTGGCTTTTACGGGGCAGAGAATAAAGTCTGTGGGTGTCTCTTCATGTTCTGGCCATTGAACCAGCGAAGAATAACTTGTTTTGTTGCCAGATTTACTGTCAGCACAATCGGCGAGAAAAATAATCGGTGCTTCTAGACCTTTAGAGGCGTGAATAGTTAAAATTCTTACTGCACCTTGATTATTTGCGGTAGCTGCTTCATCCAGTGCTTGCTCATTTTGCATTAAATAATGAAGTTTGCAGATGAATCTTCCTAGAGAAGGATATCGCCCACTATCCATTTCTAAAGCAAGTGATAAAAAGTGTTTTAGATTTGCTTCAACGCGCGCTCTGAAGTGAGCCGGAACATTGAGCAGATAATTTTCAATGACGTTTCCTTGATGATAAATTATGTTGAGCAAATCGTGCATAGGGAGTGTGCCGATGAATGCACCCCATTCCTTTAAGCAGTTTGCTGCATGTTTTAGCTCTGCTGTACTGTTGCTGTCGTTAGCAAGTATTTGCAGTTTTTCATACCAGCTATCACTAGCGGATGTTTGTGAGAGCAAAATAAGGTCATCATTGCTGCACTGAAAAATTGGTGAGCGAATCACAGTGGCCAAGGCAAGATTGTTATAGGGTGTGTAGAGCACATCGAGTAGTGCAACGAGATCTTGTATCTCCTGGCACTCAAACAAGGTTCCTTTGTTGTTGCTTTGATAGGGTATGTTCGCTTTGCGTAGCGCTGATTCATAATCTTGTAGATGTTTTCGAGAACGCACTAAAATCATTATGTCGCTATATTTGATTTTTCTCACTACACTATTTTCATGAATCACAGTTTCATTAAGTGCGTTTTGAATGTTTTCGACAATGAGTTCTCCTTCGCGTAAATAGGGGTTGTCATCATCTTCGAGTGGTTGTTTTAACGGGTTACGAAAATAGATAGGTTCTGCGTTATCTTTCTCCTTTTCTATCAGAGGTAATAGTTCCACCCGACCAGGGATGTTATCAAGAAAAGTTGAGTGTTCATGAAAGCTCGGAAGCTGTCGGCTATTAAGGAAATAAGCATTCACTAAATCCATAATCGGTGTTGATGATCGTCGAGATTTATCCATGGGATAAACCGTTGCTCCAAGATTTTCGACCATCCAATCACTGGCGGTTGAAAGCAGTTTCGGGTCAGCTCGACGAAAGCTATAGATCGACTGTTTTTCATCGCCGACAATAAACACGCTACGATGCCGATCTGATTCGTGAACGAATTCCTGTATTAAAGGGTAAATTAAACGCCATTGAGTCGGGTTAGTATCCTGAAATTCATCGATAAGAAAATGGTCAATACGTTGGTCCAGCTTATACTGTACCCAAAGATTATTTTCACTATGGTTGAGTAATTCGTAAGTTTTCCATTCGAGATCCGTAAAATCGAGCAGGCGCTGCTCTAGTTTTATCGTTTGGTAATGTTCTATCAAACGATTTCCTGCCACATACCAAGCTGATGACAATGCAAGATTATGATGTTTGGCCAGTGCTTCTTTAAATAAGACGAATCGTTTTGATAACGATAAAAATAGTGAGAGAAACTGTTCTTCACCCGCTTCCCCCAATTTTTTCAAACGTGTTTTGTTCTCTTTCTGTTCTTTACGATTACCTTTGCTGTCGAAAAAAAGCTTGTTCAGCATATATAGTGCTTTGTTCAAAGCAGATTCATTATGACAGTTGTTTGTAAATACCCGGCTAATGATTACATCGACAATGGAGTCGGCAAGTTTGATGTTGGTTTTGGTATCGTGTGTTGCAATAAGTTTTGCTAAACGTGTTAATTCATCTTCGCTTTGTTCATTGAAAAACAAGTGATGAGGATCTTCAGTAGTATTAACATCGAGTTTCTTTTCCAGATTTGAAATGGCAAAAGAGATAGGATCAGCCTGATGTTTGGTATATGCCCACCAGTCACTGCGTTGGCTAAGAAAACTATCCAAAGATTGGTGAGTGCTGTGCAGGCTTCCGGTTAAGTCATAGAGCTTCTCCAAGGCTTGGCTGGTTATGATATCTGGGTTTTGAGTTGCTTCATCATACAATGCCTCCCAAGCATTTAAACGGTAGGTTCCTTCCTCTTCCAGAAGTTCAAACCCTGGTGGTACGTTGGCTTCTAGGGGAAACTTTCGTAGTATCTCTTGGCAAAAAGCGTGAAAAGTTGAAGTTTTCACCTGATATTCGCTTCGCAATAACTCTTCATATAGATTCTGCGCTTTTATCAATTCTTGCGCGCTTGGGTTAATTCCTATTGCCTGAAGTTCTTTGTGGAGATCTGCATCTGTTGCGATCGCTAATTGATATAGCCGATCAAATAATCGGCTTTGCATCTCGGCAGCAGCTTTACGAGTGAAGGTGATGGCTAAAATGGAATCAGGCCGTGTTCCTTGAATAAGTAATCGCAATAATCGTGTGACCAATAAATAGGTTTTACCGACACCTGCGGAGGCTTTTACGATGGCATTGTTTGATGGGTCTGCTGCGCGGATGGGGTTTAGATCGGTCAATAGAAATTCGCTCATTGTTTATTCGGTTTGAGCTTGTCATGATATAATGCCGGCTATGCAGAAAAAAGAGTTTAGTTTTACCTTACCGGATGAATTGATTGCCAAGTTCCCTGTTGAGCAGCGAACGTCCAGTCGATTATTGTGTCTGAATAAAAATAACGGTGAAATCACCGATAGTCAGTTTTCGCGATTCCCTTATTTGCTAAAAGAGAATGATCTTTTGGTTATGAATAATACCCGCGTAATTCCTGCCCGTTTATATGGAAAAAAGTCCACAGGCGGTGCGGTCGAAGTGTTGATTGAACGGATAATGAGTGATCATCGTGTGCTTGCATTTGTTCGAGCCAGTAAATCACCCAAAGCGGGTGCGAAAATTATTTTTACTGAAGATGTAGCGGCGACCGTTGTGGCAAAAGATGATGGCTTATTTGAGTTAGCATTTGCTGACGGCGTTAATCTCCTTGATACGTTAGAACGCCTAGGTGAGATGCCATTACCACCGTATATGAATCGGGAAGCTGCTGAAAATGATAAGTCTCGTTATCAAACGGTTTTTGCCAAACACCCTGGAGCTGTAGCAGCACCGACCGCTGGTTTACACTTTGACGATAAAATTCTACATGAAATAAAAGAGAAGGGAGTTGATACCGCATACGTCACCCTACATGTAGGCGCGGGAACTTTTCAACCTATTCGTGTGGATAACATTCTTGAGCATAAAATGCATAGTGAGAGAATTGATGTTGATCAGGAGACGATTGATAAAATTATTGCTGCGAAAGCACGAGGTGGGCGAATTGTTGCAGTAGGGACCACTGTGGTTCGAAGTTTGGAATCGGTCATTAGAGAGCAGGGCGAATTAAAACCCTATGCAGGGGAAACGGATATATTTATCTATCCTGGCTATGAGTTTAAAGTTGTTGATACATTATTAACAAATTTCCACCTGCCGGAATCGACATTGATCATGTTGGTATCTGCGTTTGCAGGAAAAGAGAATGTACTGGGCGCTTATCAACATGCGATCGAAGAGCGTTATCGGTTTTATAGCTATGGGGATGCGATGTTTATTAACGCATAACAACGTTGAGTCTTTGTTATTACTATCGAGGTAACTTAGTGGGGAAAAGTATCTCATTAAAAAAATGTCTTCTAGCAGTTGTCTTATCACTTGTTGTTTCGAGCTTTGTATCACAAGCTTTGGCAAATACAGCTGCTGTTCTAGTTTTGCCTCAATCTGAAGTAAATCAACAAATCACACAAAAGCTCAGAGAAGCCTCGTCACAAACAAACTACTCAAAGCCATCATCGGTAGTTGTAAACAAATCAAAATCTTTCCAAAAAATTACCCGGAAGAAAAATGGAACAGCAGCATTTGCAAAAGGAAAGCTCTCATCAGGTCCGATTGGTGGGAGTTTGCGAGACATTATTGAGCAAGGTTGGAATCATCTAAAATCGAATCGTTCGTTATCGCTAGCTAAAGCTGATGGTAGTTTTGTCTTCCAGAAATTAAAAGAAGATCGTCTTCAAAAAAAGCATGCTTGGTATCAACAAGCCCATGAGGGCATTCCTGTATGGGGTAAGCAAGTTATGTTTCACATGGATGAGGCTAATCAGGTCTATCAATTCCACGGGGATTATTTAGATAAGCCACAGGTTAATATTACTGAGCCGGTGATCGAGCTTGAGTTAGCGCTGGAATATGCACAGCAAGCAGTTGAAGCGATAGATGCTGAGTTAGGGGTGGCTCTTAATTACTTTCAAACCGAGGGCGAGTCTCGGCTAGCCTACAAAATCGAGCTACTAAGCGGTTTGGATAAGCGTTGGGTTGTTTTTATCGATGCTTGGAATGGTGATGTGCTGCATAAACTCTTCAATATTCATCATACAGGGGAAGTAAGATCGGCTTCAGGTAATAATTTATCCGGTGAAAAAGTACTCTTCAGTAGTTGGTTTGAAAATAATCGTTACTATTTAATTGATCCCGCTATTCCAACCTTTGATGAATTGCCATCGCCACTAAGTCGTGGTCCAAATCCATCGGGTGATACCTTTGTCTTCGATGCCAAGGGAACCAAAAGTGTTCAAGTTGAGTACGTGAGCAGTAACAATCTGCATAGCGGGTGGGATGCCACTGCAGTTACCGCGTTACAAAACACACATATTGTTTATGAATATTATCTCGATACATTTTCTCGCGACAGCTTAGATGGCAAAGGGAAAAATCTGCTAGCAACAGTTCACTTCGACAAGTCATTTAATAATGCTTTTTGGAATGGCTCATCGATGGTTTATGGGGATGGAGACGGCGTTATATTTTCACCGCTAGTGAATTGCCTGGATGTGGCGGCTCATGAGATGACCCACGGAGTCATCGAGAACAGTGCTAACCTAATTTATCAAAACCAAAGTGGCGCATTGAACGAATCGTTTTCCGATGTTTTTGCCATATTCATTGATAGAAAAAATTGGACCATCGGTGAAGATTGTACGATTCTTTCCCCAGGTTATCTACGTAGTCTTGCCGAGCCTGAATCAGGGTTGGATGAACAGCCGCGTAAAATGAGTGATTACGTGAATTTACCGAATACTTTTGACGGTGACAACGGTGGTGTGCACATCAATAGTGGTATTCCGAACCATGCGGCCTATCTGTTTGTTACTCGATTGATGGCGCTTGGGGTTACGGAAAACGACGCCTATCAGCGTGCGGAGCAGATATACTATCGTGCGCTAACGTTTTATCTTCATGCTTCGGCTTATTTTATCGATGCTCGCCGCGCTTTAATTTCAGCGGCGGAAGACCTTTACGGAAGTGTTGAGGTTAACGTACTCAATGAAGTGTGGGATGAGGTGGAGGTTTTCGATTTTGATGAAAAAAACATTACTGAGCCGGCAATCCCGACCAGCGTGAGTGAGAAGCCGGGTAACGATATCATGGCTTATATTGAACCTGCTGGTAACGAATTGAATTTGTATGTGCGTATTTATCACGATCCTGACAACGCATCGGTGGATAATCATGAATATGATGGTCCTATTAATGTTCCGCCGCCGCCAAACTTTGGCCTTAATCTGCCGCTGATATCCTCGCGTCCAGCAGTAGTAACAAATGAATCGGGAACAAGCTATTATTTTCTCAGCAGCAGTGCCAGTCTTTATCGTGCTCGAAAGGGCAGTGTTTTTTATCAAACTGAATTGGTTGTTGACGCCACTCGAACAGAGGTTGGGAAGCGATTTAGAAGTATTGCTCTTTCTCCCGATGGTCGTTACTTTGCTTACACCACACAAAATAGAGTGCCATTTATCAACGTCATCGACTCGATTACCGGTGAAGAGAAGAGTTATTCCATCGTATTGAGTAACTACCGAAGAAATGGGGAAGATATTGGCTCAGCAAACAGTGTGCTTTTTGCTAATTCATTAAATTTCGATTTCTCCTCAAATAAAATTGTGTTTGATGCCAGAAATTGTATATCTACACCCGGCAGTTTATGCGCAGATGGTGGCGGTGTTCAGTATTGGACGGTGAGTATTCTCGATCTTCCATCGGAAAGTGTTTATAGCCTTATGCCGGAGCAGAGCGCTACCATCAATTTAGGCTTTCCCACTTTTGCAACCAATAACAATTTTATTGTTGCCATGGATTATGCAGAGTTGGATGAGAGTGTTTCGCCAGCTAGTTATCACTCCAAAGTCGTGAGTTATAATTCCGAAACACAAGAAATGAAAACCTTAATGGATAATGGAACAGCAACCTCACAATTTTTTGGGGTGCCGTCATTTTGGGGGGATGATCAACACTTAACAACCTTGATACCACAATCCATCGGTGGTGGAAGTGGCGGTTATATCGCGCAAAAAATAACGTTAACACCCGAATGGGGTCGAGATAATTCACAGCCCCCTATTGTTTTAAACGATGCGGCGGTTAGCTTTCCCATTATGCACCGTGCAGCGCACCGCACAATTTCTCTGTTAACGTTTAGTGTTGATGTGGTGAATTTTGGAAGTGTCGGTGCGGGTCGCAGTAAAAGTATGGGATTGACAATAAGCAACAAGGGCGATTACGACATTCAACTGCAGGAAATTAGTACGAGCAACGTCGTGTTCAATTATCGAATGGACGAGAACACTTTAGTGCGGGGCGAGTCAAAAACGATGGAATTAATATTTCGTTCGAATGAAGTTGATAGCTACAACGGCTACATTCAAATCAAGACTGATGGAAACAGCAACCCCTATCGAATTCCTCTTTTTGCAAAATCAACGGCAAAGAATGCATTACCTGTTGAGCAACAAACCCCAATTGAAGGACAAGATGCGCAAGCATCGACTCAGCAAGAACTCTTCGGTTGTAGTGTTAGCAGTAGTGGACGAGTGGATTGGATGTTATTGCTACTATTAGGGATGGCAATAGTTGGCTTAGCGAGAAAAAGGAATTATTAAATGGCAAAATCTAATGTTACCTATTGGAATCCATTATCAGCAATTAACAGCGACAAGTGGGAAGTGATTGAAGGCAGTGACGGCCAGTTGGAACAGCTCACTCTGGCAATCGACGAAGAGTCAGGCGATTATACGCGTTTAACCCGTTTTAAAGCAGGCGCAGATACCAAAGCTTTCGGCGGAAAAGCTCACGACTACCCAGAAGAGATTATGGTCATCAAAGGTCGGCTGTACGATGAAGCGTTTGATATGTGGCTAGAGGAAGGTGAATACGCCAGCCGCCCACCGGGTGAAGTGCATGGGCCTTTTAAAGCGGAAGGGGAATGTGTGGTGTTGGAGATGTCTTTTCCGAGTCAGTCTATTTCAAAATAAAGTCGTTTTGACTGTTTTCGGAATTTATTGAGTGCTTGAATAATCCTAAAAAAAACAGTTGATCCACGAAATATAACACAGGCTCTTGTTTCGCTTAGCTATATGAAAAACAATATCCTGCATTCTAATTGCACGTCCAACTGCTTTTTCTAGGATGACTTTACCTAACGCTTGTGTTTGCAAAATGTTAATTACGGTTATTTGGTGCTCATAATGTGAGGTGAAGATGGTATCAAATTAAAGATATGTTATACTGTGATTTTATACAGCTATATCTAAAGGCTTTCGAAATATGGCGAAAAACCATGCGTATAGAGGCCGCGGTTCCACCATCAGCCCCGATAATCGTTACAGCAATTATCAACGCGAAGCCTTTGATGATGGTTGGGAGGGCGAAGCACCACCCAATAAAATCACAACTCAGTTGATGATTGATAAAGCTAAAACTGTTATTACTTATAATCAATCTCCTGATGTTCCATTTGATCGTTCTATCAATCCTTATCGTGGTTGTGAGCATGGTTGTGTCTACTGTTTTGCTCGACCAACTCATGCTTATTTAGATTTATCGCCAGGGCTAGATTTTGAATCAAAGCTTTTTTATAAATCGAATGCAGCAGAAAAGTTACGTGATGAGTTGGCTCATAAGAATTATCACCCTGCACCTATCGCATTAGGTGTTAATACTGACGCTTATCAGCCCGTCGAAAGAAAGCTGGAGATCACGAGAGATATCTTGAGAGTCTTGATTAAGCAGCGGCATCCTTTGCATATTACTACCAAGTCTTCTTTGATTGAACGAGATATAGATTTGCTGGCGGAAGGGGCGAGCAAACAAATTGTGCATGTGAATATCTCTTTAACAACATTGGATCATAAGCTGAGCCGTCGTATGGAGCCGCGAGCTGCTTCTCCTAAGCGTCGATTAGAGACAATAAAACGGTTAACTGATGCAGGTATTCCGGTTTCTGTTTTTGTCGCACCATTAATTCCTGTACTTAATGATCACGAGCTTGAAGCAATATTAAATATTGCCCGCAAACAAGGTGCAGTTGATGCTGTTTATATTTTATTGCGTTTGCCTCATGAACTGGATTCCATCTTCAATGATTGGTTGTTAACTCATGAGCCGTTAAAGGCGGAGCATATTATGAATCGTATTCGTGATATGCGTGGCGGTAAGAGTAACGATACAACGTTTGCTAATCGTATGACCGGCACGGGTGTGTTTGCTGATTTAATTAAGCAGCGTTTTAACGTTGCGCGTAAAAAATTGAATTTTTCTAGATCGTATGAGTTGCGTAGTGATATTTTTGTTATACCAAATTTGAGTGGGCAGATGAGTCTGTTTTAGAATGGGAGTCGGATAATCTTTTCCCGACTCCCGTATGTGTTTACGATTTTGCGGAAACTCTGCAGCTTGATAACCCAAAAGGCAAATAAGCTGGGCACCAACCTATCAACCCTGTTAACAGAGGAACAAGCCCTACAGCACCCCAGTAACTTTGGTAATAAACACCGGCAGCAATTACTGCAACACCTGCGATTATTCGAAGAGTCCTATCTACTCCACCGACATTACTTTTCATGACTATCTCCTTTTTGCGTATTAGTTGGTTGCGTGGCAAGCATGGCCTATTGAGCATTCTTACCTACCGCGCGTGCTGCTGTGGCAATTAATTCAAAGTCCTTGCTTAACAACGTCTTGAATGATTTCTTATGTTAAGTGTAGCCTGTGCGCAATCGCTATTGAATGCGAAAAAAAGGAATAATACTTTTGCGAAAAACACAAAGATCAACTACTGTTAGTGAAGTAAGTGGAGGAGGGATATGAACCTTTTTAGCAGTATTTAGTTGTTTGTTAAGACAGTTGAAGTCGGAAGTTTTTCGGAGTTGGGTCGTCAGTTACAGATGGCACCATCATCAATTTCACGCCAAATCAATGCCTTAGAGGAAGAGTTGGGGGTGCGCTTGCTGCAACGAACAACTCGTCACATTAGCCTGACAGAAGCGGGGCAGATCTACTATGCGCGCGTAAACAAGATATTGCACGATTTGGATGAGGCTCAATTGGCGATCACTGAGTTGCAGGCTAATCCTAGAGGGACTTTACGGCTTAATGTGGCTATTCCATTTGCGGAAAAAGTGATCGTACCGATGTTGCCCCGATTTCTATCGATGTATCCAGATCTGAAAGTTGATTTGAGCCTGGAAGATCGAACAGTTGATTTGATTGAAGAGCGGGTTGATCTTGCTATTCGCATTAGCAAACTTGCTGATTCATCTATTGTTGCACGCAAACTTGCTGAAAATCATTTTGTGGTTTGCGGTAGTCCGCAATATTTTGAAGCTAATGGTATACCCAAAAAACCGAGTGATTTATTAAACTATAATTGTCTAACAAATAAAAATGTTCACCATGGCAATATGTGGAATTTTCAAAAAAATAGTGTATCTGAAGGTGTTACTATTGCTGGGAATTTTCAGGCGAATACCGGAAGTGCTTTATATAAAGCTATTTTGTCACATTTAGGTATTGCCGCACTTCCAACTTGGTTTGTGGGAGAAGATATTGAAAATGGGGATTTGCAAAAGATATTGGGGGAATATGAAGTCAATTTACCTGCAATGACTGATAGCGCAGTTTATGCGCTTTACCCTGCTGGGCAGTACTTGCCGCGTAAAGTCCGTGTGTTTATTGATTATCTGATAGAAAATCTTTCGCCATAGCTTTCTCGTTTTTTGATGCGGTGGTTTATGGGAGCAACAATCTGTAGAATACCGGCTTCAAAAAAATCTTAAGGAAAGAAGTATGTCTTTACTCATTGGTGATAACTTGGTGGTTAGTATGCATTACAAATTAACTGACGATGAAGGAAATGTGATTGATAGCTCTGAAGGGAGTGATCCTCTTGCGTATCTGCACGGCGCAGGCAATATCATACCTGGTTTAGAAGATGCCTTAACGGGCAAAGTTAAAGGTGATTCTTTGACCGTGCGAGTAGAGCCTGCAGAAGGTTACGGCGAGTTAGTTTCCGAGCTTGTACAAACTGTTGATAAAGCAGCTTTCCAAGGTGTCGAGAGCATTGAAGTTGGAATGGCATTTCAAGCAGAAACCGAAGATGGTGGAATGCAGCAAATTACTGTAACTGGCGTTGATGGCGACAATATCACTATAGATGCGAATCATCCTTTAGCGGGTGTGACCTTAAACTTCGATGTGGAAATTCTTGAAGTCCGTGATGCTACTGCTGAAGAAATTGAACATGGACATGCTCATTAAATAGCGAAGTTTCTCTAGTTTTCGAATTCATACAGCCGACTTTCTTTTGCAAATGCGGCTGTTTCGCTTCTAATCCCTATAGAGTTTGTTAACCCTAAAAAAAGCAGTTGATCCACGAAATATAACACAGGCTCTTGTTTCGCTTAGCTATATGAAAAAAGCTTGCGTCACCAACCAGGTGAAGACACACAATCATCACGCTATTCAAAACAATATCCTGCATTCTAATTGCACGTCCAACTGCTTTTTCTAGGTTAACGTTTTGTTTTCATCACACTAAAATCATTTCCCACTTCCTCTGTTGATATGTTCGGTTATAATTGCGCCCAATAATCCTAGATTAATCAGTTGAACCACAATTTATAGTACAATCATTTGATTTACTTAGCTATATGAAAAGTGTTTGATTCACCAACCAGGTGAACGCAAAACTTTTCATTACGCTAATCAAACCAACTGCTTGCACTCTAAACGTGCGGCCAACTGATTATTCT
>Ga0316204_10009460_pt1 | contig 13002 bp, 3 predicted proteins | sample 6monrhotite_MG_2_FD_205661 | JGI IMG/M metagenome (GOLD analysis project Ga0316204, IMG submission 205661) | Microbial mat bacterial communities from mineral coupon in-situ incubated in ocean water Damariscotta River, Maine, United States -... | ecosystem: Environmental > Aquatic > Marine >... | reverse complement strand
TTGCAGTGCGTTGTCTTTACCGGCCAGAATGTTTTCACCAACCGCGCCGCCCACGGTATTGTTTCGCACGAGATTGTTCTTGCCACCGCGAATGCGAATTGCTTGTTGCATGACCGACTGTTCACGGCGATCGATGACGTGATTGCCCGTCACGCGGCAGCGCGTGCAGTTTTCCAACTCGATTCCCCGATGCCGTGGATCGATGATATTGCAGTCGCTCACGGCGAAGTCGTTGCAATCAACAAGTGTTACAGCGGCGCCTGCCTCCGGCGATCCACTGCTCAAACCGTGCGTCACCAACCCGGACAGCACGCCGTTGTCGCACTCTTCCAAACGAATGCCATCGCGGGGCGGGTCATTGGGCAAACCTTGCCAAGCGACCGTATTGCCAGACATCGACAGGCCCGAACAATGTTTCGCAAACAGCGACAAATCGGGAGCACCATAAATGGTGTTGCCTGTAATGGTGACACGTTGCGCCGACATCAGTTCGATTCCGCGCGTCTGGCTGCCCAGGATATTGCCGGTGATCGCTAACAGCCGCGCGCCATACGGTGCTTGCTGTCCGGAACCATGAATGCGAATATTCGCGCCTCCCGGTTGTACGGTGGCTTGAATCGTATTGCTGGCGATCGTGACTTCGCTAATCACACCGTCGGGCGCTTCGAACCAAATCTCCGCACCGGTCGGTTCGCCATTCGGTGACTTGTCGACGCCGGGATGATTGTTGTATTCGATATCGTTGCCGGTGATCTGTAGATTGTGCACGTCGCCATCGAGCGATTTAATCCCGGCACGCTTGTTGTAGCTGATGTGATTCCCAGTGACGTTGATCTGATGCAGATTACAACGATCGAGAAACAGCCCGTATTCAGCATTGTCATAAATATGCGAATCGCACAGCAAAAAGTTGCGGTTCCGTTCGACCAAATGCACCCCGTATTTGCAATTCCGCACTAGCACTTTCGAAACAGTCATTTGCATCGTCTTGCGCAACTGAATACCGATTGCCTCGGGATGCTCGCCGAGAATTTCGATGCCGCTAACAATCGGAAACCGCTCGTTTTCCCAAGTGTGCTGTTGAACCGTATCCGGTTGAGCGGTGCCGCGATGATCCCCTAGAACTTGAATCGCCGGACCCGGCCCTGCCATGACAATCCGCGCCGTGCCGCCATCGCCGAGCACGGCGGCGTAGCCCTGTTTCGTCAGGTCAAACACCAACGGCTTTGTAATGCGATACGTTCCCTTGCTCAGTTTGAGCACGCCACCCCCTTCTTCGATGGCGTGCTTCAGGGCATCAGTATCGTCGGTCACTCCGTCGGCAGCGGCGCCGAAATTGTAGGCGTAAGGCATGGTTCTTCGTTTCGCAATTGGAGAAATTCGATGTTGATAGTCTCCCTCAATACTAATGGAATTTCGGCAAAATCAAAATCGACCACAGCTGAAGTTGACTACCCCCAACTTGACCCTCGCCTCGCACCCGATACACTCAAGTCAATGGAATGCGCCCAAACGGAACAGTCACGGACTGAAAGGCCCGACCAGTGAGTGATACACAATTTGTTGATGCCGCCGTCCGGGCTGCGCGATTGGCCGGGACTGTTTTGCAGGAGTGGGCCGACAAATTTACGGTCAAACACAAATCTCACGTTGCCGATTTGGTGACTGAAGCCGATTTGGCTGCGCAAAACGTGATTTATGACGCGCTACACGGACAATTCGCCGATCATGGTTTTCTTGGCGAAGAAGGTTTGCAACACGATGGCGCCGACTCCGCATATCGCTGGGTCATCGATCCACTGGACGGCACTTCCAACTATGTGCACGGATATCCCGCCTATGCGGTTTCCATCGGATTAGAACACCAAGGCAAACTGGTCGCCGGCGTTATATTCGATCCGAACAAGGACGAAATGTTCACCGCCGCAAAAGGGCAGGGGGCGGCCTTGAATGGCAGGCCGTTACATGTCAGCAACACGGACGAATTGTCACAATCGATGTTGGTGGCGAGTTTTCCCCCTGGCGTAAAGTCCGACGGACCGGAGATCGCCCGGTTTTTAAATGTCTTGCCGCAAGCGCAAACAATCCACCGCACCGGCTCAGCCGCTCTCAATCTCGCGTACATCGCTGCCGGTCGCATGGAGGGCTATTGGTCGACCAGTTTGAAGCCTTGGGATATGGCGGCCGGGGTACTCATTGTGCGAGAAGCGGGGGGACAAGTGACCGCCTGTGACGGCCAGCCCTGGGTGCTGGAAGAGGCCGACCTGCTGGTAACGAATGGCACAGCAATTCATGCGGAATTGATTGATTTGCTGACCTGATGCGGAATTCGGGCGTGTTGTGAATTTGGTGCTTTCCCCACCCCAATTTGAGGGGTAGAATGAGGGAAAAGATATTGATCGTGCACGTGGCGCAGGTGCGTCTGGGTGCATTTTGGGTCTGATTCTCAAGGTCTTGACGGTTATCCGACACCATTTGGCACGAGAGTGCAGTCTGGGTCAACTCCCATGAGTGTCGATCGCCGCTGAGAATGCTCTGTCGGAGGGACAATTCTTCCCGGCAGGCACAAGTTTCGTTGAAAAAACGGAGTTTTCTCAATGAACGGCTGAAAGTCAATTTCCGCCGCATTTTCGATAGCATTTCTATTCTGGGTCCCCGTCCGAATTCGCTTTCAATAAGAAAAGTCTCGTGGTCAACGCTACTGCGCATCGTCGCTGGAGAATTGGACCGATTCGTTTCCTTCGAATGCGGATGCTCTGCGCGCTTAGTTTGGCGATCATCTGGGGACTGGCGGCGCATTCAGTAAGCGCGCAGCCACCGACCGGCGGAAACAAGACCGTTCCCTCGGCCACACAGCCCCAGCCGCGCTCCTCCTCGACGGCACCCAACGAAACGTCTCGTACGGTCATTTATTGGATCGACGAAACGGGAAAACGAATACCCGTGCTGCGGGCCGAACCGGGTGAGACCTTAGAGCAGGCGCTCGACCGATTAAAAACCGATGCGACGACCTCTAAGCCTCCGGCGCCACAAGCGGCGATTATTACACGCATTGAACTTTCCGGAAAAGTGATCGGCGAACGCGCTGCATTGACAGCCGAATACACGGTACAAGTCCTCGCTGATGACGCTTTTGTGCCGATTCCGCTACGGATTCCCGAAGCAACCATCACCGGCGATGTAAAACATGAAGGTCCGGGCAGATCCATTCCCGGCAGATTGAATGGCAATGACGGATACACTTGGTGGCTGCGCGGTCAAGGCAAACACCGCTTAACACTCGATCTGAGCGTGCCGATCGAAGCCCGCTCTCCGAAGTTGCGGCTCAAGCTAACGCTGCCACCGACAGCGATCAGCAAATTCAAATTGCAAGTCCCTCAGCCACAGGTTTCGGCAACTGCTCAAAACAAGGATTCACGTTCGCAGCCGGTAATTTCGGAGATTGACGGATCGCAAATCATCGTCCTCGGTTTGGGAACAGCATTTGAATTGAGCTGGCAACCCACCAGCGCTGCCGATCCGGGTAATTCCGTGCTTGAGGTTGATAATACAATATCCGTCGATGTCGATAATGAGGCGGTTTTCATCAAGGCGCAACAACATCTGAATGCCATCGTCGGCACCGCAACGTTCAATACCGTACGAGTCGATCTGCCAAAAAATGCCAAATTGCAAAGTCTGCATGGCCGAGATGTCATCGGACACTCTGCCGATCCCGCTGCACCGCAAACGATTGTTATTCAACTTGCCAAACCGACACTTGGTCCAGTGGTCTTGAATTGGCTCGTGGAATTGGACCATCCACAAGGTGCATCATCGCTATTGATGGAAGGCTTCAACGTGCATGAAGCAGTCCGTCAAACGGGTCGGATCGGCTTGCGCAGCGATGCGGACCACCGTTTGGATGTCGATCCCGATTCCACAAAATACGTGCGGCGGATCGACGTCGCCGCCGACGTGGCCCAATTCTTCGAAGTGCCTCCCGATTCGGCCTTTCGATTTAGTAAACAGCCGTTTCAATTGACCACGAAAATTCGAAAAGTCGAACCACAGTTGACCGTGAAGCCGCAGATATTACTCACCTGTTCAGCAAGCACGATCGATTTTGAGGGCGAATTCCAGTTTCGAGTCACTGGCGGCGAGATTGAAACGGTTGATATTAATTGGCCCGACTGGCGTAAAAATGGTTGGACGCTGCAACCCTTCGAACCTCATGGGGAGGTCACGGAGCGGTCCGAAGAGGGAAATCGCATCACGTTTCGATTGAAAAAACGGACCGGCACGGCGTTCAACATTCAACTCAAAGCTCAACGGGCGATTTCTGATGAAAAGGAAGTGCTCGATTTTGATTTGCCTGCGGCTGAGGCCTCGCGGCACCAGACGGCTGTGGTCATTGTCGCCATGCACGACAATGTGCAAATGCAGTTCGAACCCGAAGGAGGGGAAACCGTCGCTCGTTTGCTTTTAGAAGCGCAGTCCAGCGTATTACGGCTTCCTGAAACAGTCCGTGATCGCCGCCACATTGTTTATGAATTGGAATCAATTGCGAGGCGGTTTTCCGGACGGTTGTCGACTCACAAAAAAATCGTGCAGACCAGCACGATTGTAAAACTGATTCCCACAGCACCGCAAATGACCGTGCGACAGACCATTTCCTACACGGTCGCCTGGGGCCGGCAAGCCGCCGTTTCGCTGCTGGTTCCCAATTCGCTAAAAGGGCGTGTGCGGTTTACGTCAGACAGCGACGACGAATTACTGCCCACCCCTTCACAAGCATCGCCACAACCCGATTATCACCAAATCAATCTTCCACTCAAATCGCCCGGCACGCGGCGGTTTTATGTGATCGCCGAATTCAACATTGACGACGACAAGGTCGAGAAACCGAGTGACGACGCGACGACCTCGCTGCCGTTCATCAAATCGCTAGACAGTGCCTATGCCACAACCACATTCGAGACCGAACAATCGGCCAACGTCCAAGTCCAATTTGAACAGGAAGGCTGGGGACTGCAAACCGACGCAGCCGGGAATTCAACCTGGAGAACCAACCGCGACGTCGTATCGATCCCAGTCACAATCCGCCGCATTGGCGGGCCGCTGGATCAGCCAGGTATCGTGATCATCAAAGCGTTAGCGCAAACAGAGATCGATGCCACAGGCACCGCAGATACGCAATTGGTCTATGAACTGCGACAGACACCCGACCGGATTGAAATCACTTTGCCGACTGGGCAAACACTCGTCGAAGTCCGATGGAACGACCAAGAACTCCAGCGAGAGTCTGTGGGATCGAACTCCGGGGCACTCGATCGTTACGGATACAAAATCCGGCCGACCGCCGACCGCGAAGGACGGCGGTTGTTGATTCGCTACCGAGCTTTAACCAGCCAGCTGTTGGCATTCACGGGATCGTATCAGCTGGCCATTCCCCGCATTACCGGCGAAGTGTGGGCTGGGCAGTCGGTATGGGATGTAAAATTGCCCCGTGACCAAATCCTCTTCATTGATCCGACCGGGTTTACATCGCAAAACAACTGGACCCGTGCCGCTTTGGGCGGACTGCTATGGCAGCGGATTCCGCAACAGACTCCTGCGGAATTGCGGCAATGGCTCGACTTCTCCGAACCCCCTGAGGCCCCGTCCCCTTCGGGCGGGGGACACCGTTACCAGTTCGCGCGGTTGGCACCGCTACGACAACTGAACGTGCAGACAATAAGCTGGCCGATGATTATCGGTATTGGGTCCGGCCTTTCGCTGATCTTGGGCTTGATGTTTCAATATGTGCCCGCATCACGGAACGTGTTGGCCCTACTCGTGATCGGCTGCGCCTTGGCAATTGCGGGCATCTGGTATATGACCCCCGTGATCCTGTTATTGCAGGCCTCGGTATTGGGGATGGTCTTGGCATTCATCAGCGCCATGATCCAAGCGTCCATCCGTCGTCGTCGCTCGTCAGTTGTCACGATGTCCTCGGGTAGCGGCGTCGGCTCGATCACGGGATCATCATTCGAGCAGGACGTGATTGGCCTCTCTGGATCCCAAACAGTGGTTCGGACGCCCTCGGCGTTGGATAGCTCTCCCGGCCAATCGATTCCCTCCTCGACCACTTCAGGAGTATCCGAATGACAACGCCGCGATATTCTGGCGTTGTCCGCAGCTTGCTCGGCCTGGGAATGCTGTTGGTCGCCGGTTGTTGGGAAAACACCTCCCTCCTGTTCGGACAAGAGGGTGAAGTTGCAATTCCGAACATTCAATGGAATTTAGTCCCGCTAAACAAACGCAGCGTCTGGCCGCCGGGCGACTGGCAACTCATTCGGCGGGATCGGCTCGAAAAACGACAAGCCAAGGAAGGCGATCCAACCACCCGCGTGCAGCGCGAGTTCCCGATTCGCCACGCCGTTTACTCAGCCAAGCTTACCTCGGACAACTTACTGGACGGGGGAATTGCGCTAACGGTCGACCAGCCAACTGACGGTCAGGCAATGATCCCCCTTGATCCACTTTTGCTACCAGTAACCGATTTGGCGTGGCCCGACGACGAAGCCATATGGGGTTCGACACCGCAAGGACAACTCGTCGTGAAGTCCCGCCCCGATCAGAAAACGTTGACAGGACGCTGGAAACTCCGCGGCGAAAAACGCCCCGGCGGATTCCTGTTTGACGTGAACGTTGCTCGGGCAGCAGCATCACAGCTCATGCTGACATTGCCGGAAACCTACGACGTCCAGTGTGAGACCTCCGTCGTCGATGCACCGGTCGCCGCCGATGTGCCCGGCTGGCGAAAGTGGAGGATTGAACTGGGGCGCCAGACGCGCTGCCGCGTGGTGCTCTATGAAACGACGCCGGACCAAACCCCAGCGCCGCTGATTGTACTGAGCGATAACCGCGTCAAATACACGTCGGCCCCCGAACAATTTCGGATTCAGAATCGGATGCAGCTCGACATTTTGAAAGCTCCGTTGTCCGAATTAGAGTTTGTCACCGAATCCGACGTGAAGATACACGCCGTCCTTGCCGGGGCTACCGCGTTGCCGATGTCGCAAAAGACAACCGATGGTCGCCGGACAGTGCGTGTGCATTTTGACCCTCCGATCTCCGGGCCAGGACACGTGCTGCAATTGCAGGCTACGGCCCCCCTGACCATGGAACGCCAAATCCAATTACCGCGAATTTCGGTTCCCGGTGCCGTTGTCGGTGGTGGGCGGATCGACGTAATCGTCCCCACACCGTTTGAGCTTCAAAAAATCACCACACCCCCAGGGTATCGGCAAGAAGACGCTTCCAGCGACGGAAACGCAGTCGCCTTTCATTACTACGGAGCCGCGGGCGACGTGACGGCTGTTTTCGGTTGGCCCCGCGCAGAAGTCAGCTGCCGCATCTTCAGCCATCTGCATACGACGCGCGACCAGTGGGAATCGCAAACGCAAATGCAGTGGCAATGCCAGTCGGGACAGCGGTTTACCTTGCAGTGCGAGTTTCCTTCGGAATGGGACATCACGGTTGTTTCACTGCAAAATAGCTCGGGGAGATTTGTGACGGCCGAGGATTGGACCATCGTTCCCGGCGCGCGCGATACACGGACCTTGGTCGTCAAATTGAAAGAATCCTTGTCTGCCACCAATCCGGTGACCATGGAATTCATGGCCACACGACCTTTGGCCGCACATCACGAGCCATTGGCCATTCCGGCCCCTGTACCATTGGATACCGAAGATGTAGAAACGTTGGTTTCGGTCGCCGAAACATCAAACGCACAACAAACGCTTCAGCCTGGCAGCACGTTTTCGCCATTATCGAAGCCCCGCGTTTCCCCGTTCTGGCAACGGTTTCCCTTGTGGGAGTCGGCCAAGCAGACCGACAGGTCGTCACTCGTGTTCCTCTCAACCGCCGCAGATCCTCAAGGGCACTTCCAATTTCAGTCGGACCAAACTCCGCTTAATATCACCGCCAAAGTGAGCATGTCTTTGTCCGACGACCGCTCCGAGGAGGTCCTGGAAATCATCGGCCGCGCGACCGGCCCCGCAGTTTCACAGGTTCTCGTATTCGTCAACGAACCAGGACCAAAAATCACTTGGCAATTGTCCGACACCGAAGACATTACAATCAAGGAACGAAAACTCGCCACGTCAAGGCATCAAGCATTAGGCTTGCCCCGTTTCGGCGAATTGTGGGAAATCGAATTCACGCCCCCAACAGCGGCGTTTACACTGGTCGGCCACCGCACGCGGGCTTTCACCGCCTCGGGACAGGCACCACTGGTCTTCGTACCCCGCGCCAAGAGTTTTCAAGGCACACTGGAAGTGGAGTCCCCTCCCAAAATCCTTCCGCGGTTCATCTCCAAGGATTTGGTCGAATTGCAAGAGGGCGACGCGTCTCCTCGCAACAATCAAGCCGGCACAAAATTGCACCGTTGGAGCTATCGTTCGGTGGACGCCGGACTGCGCATTGAAACACAGCCTCACTCCAGCGAATCGCTGGCAGCCGCCATTTCCTCAGTAGAGGTCCATTCACACCTCTCGTCCACCGCCGGTGGCGAGAACCGACATTGGGCGGTCGTCGACCTAACCGCTCTTTCCGATGCCGTTGAACTCGAATGGACTCTCCCCGAATCAGCATTACCAGGCTCGGTTCACCTGGGAGACCAGACCGTCGAGCCATACCGGGTTGGAGATTCCTATCGTTTGCTACGGGGCGCCCGCGACCAAGCCGGCAAGGCTGTCATCCATTTTCGGACGCCTTCCGTACGACAATTCGGACCGGGGATTGTACAGACTCCGGTCCCAAACTTTAGCGTGCCCGTCTTGCGGTTTTCCTGGACCGTTGCCTGTCCACCCCGAACGCAAATACAGATACTCAACACGAATGCCCGCCCTTATGGAACCGACATCGACGATTCGTGGAGCCAACGTTTTTTGGGACCTCTGACCCAGCAACCGCTCATCTCACCAAGGCAATTTGCAGACGCAAATCCGTCGCCCCACAGCATCCTCGACGAGGGAGACAAATGGACGGGATACATGATCCCCGACGCCCCCCCAGGTTGGCAGTCGCAAACATTTGAATTCGCGATGTCCCCCGTGGCCATATCAGCTGCGATGTGGGACGTCGATCGCAACCGGTTCATCGCAGCGGCGCTCCTCATGGGCTGTTTGATCATTGCCGCCGGGATCCGCGCATGTAGCCTGAATTTCAGCCGCCGCTTCGTGACGGTCTGGCTCGTACTCTGTGCTGTGGTCGCTATCTGGGTCCCCACCGCCTATGCGGAAATCGCCGGCGGAATTGTCATCGGTTCATTATTGGCCTGCCTGATCCCCTTGGTGGAAAAAATCATCGTTCGCGATCAAGCACGGACGGAAGAACCGGTGTCGATGGGCAGTACACGTAAATACATTCCGGTCGCCACGGCCATCGTCTTGGCGGCACTCTGCCTCAGCCGGGCAATGGCGCAGGAAACGACAACAAACGCGCGGCGCGGCACACAACCGACTCTGCACCGTGTGCTAATTCCCTACGAACCAGAGGACCCGTTGGGGCGCAACGCAAAATGGGTCTATGTCGAACCGCATACACTCGCAACGTTGGCAGTGGACAGTCCAGAAGCGGTCGCCGTTCCTCCCTATCTGTTCCGGTCTGCACGCTACGATCTTTCAATCACTCAAAATGGGGGGAGCCAATGCGACATGCGTTTCGAGGTGGACGTCCTCGCTACGGCAGATGACGTTACGATCCAACTGCCGTTGGAAAATGTGAACCTCCTGGCCAACGATCCCTGCCTCGTGAACGGCAATCCGTATCCAATTTGGCGGGACTCCGTCAATGGAAATTTGAGCCTGCGACTGAACGGCCCCAAGCCGTTGGCGAATCAATCGTCCTCAGCCGATACAGCAAGTGCGGATAGCGAACCCGCCCCCCCATCCCCGCAGCACGTGCGATACCGGATCGACTTGTCGACCACAATCGCTAACGTTCCGGTGGAGAAGCACAACAACCTACACTGGAATATCCCGCGCATAGCCAACAGCGTGATGTCGGTTCGGCTACCAGCAGGACAAGCATTCGCACGCGTCGAGTTGGATCATCGGCCGCCGTTCACGTTACAACGTGTAAACGAAAAACAGCCGGAGGTCCTCTCCGTTGGCAATGCCGAACTTGTCGATGTCGTTTCGTCCGCTGAAGTGATTCCCAACGCAAATCGCATCACCGTTTCAGCCGTCTGCCTAGCTGATGTCACCCCATCACTGATTCAGTATCAGGCGCAAATTTCCTACCGCATGCCGCAAGAGTCTGTAAATCATCTTCTGTGGACGCTGCCTCCCGATGTCGCCGTTCGTTCGATTCGCGGCAAAAACGTGGCTGGTTTTCACGTTTTGACCGAGCCACTCGGGGAACGGACGGTTGTCATCGAGTTGGATGCGCTCAGTTCCGATCAGATCGAGCTCCTTGCGGATTTTGTACTGCCGGTCACTGACGAGTCGGATGAACCGGTCGTGCCCGCCTTGGATTTCACGCCGCAAGGCCATGTGGTCGCAGATTCCATGTCGCCTGATCAAATATTCGCCGTGACAGCGCCGACGGAATTCGAATTGGAAATCATCCCCGCTGACACCAACATGGCTTCAACGCTCAATAAAACGGATTTTTTGAAGCGTTGGAAGGGCAACGCCGCGCAACCGCGCGCCGTCTACGCGACCGAGGGCCCGGTCGAATTCGTTGCGCACCTCAAATCCTTGGCCCCCAAACGCAACGTTAAGACAATTTTTCGCGGGCGTATTTCGCGGCATCATCTCGATTGGGAACTCACCGCCGAAATGAACGTGCGAACCGCGCTGGCGTTTCAGCATCGCATGCTGATCGACCCGCGACTCCGCATCGAGTCGATCTCCATTCAACAAGCCGACGCCGAGCGACTTCGCCGCGCCACCCGGACCCGCGATCAACTCGTACTGTTTTTAAAAACCGGCGCCACGGGAAATCAAACGATTCGCATCAAAGGGACGATGTCGTTGAAATTCCCCGGCGAATTCACGCTTCCGGCCGTGGGATTTTTTGACGCCAATCTGACGGACGCCGAAGTCGTCCTGTGGCAAGAAAACGATCTGGCAGTCAGCTTGACGGGAATCAATGCCAATCTTCCCGTCCCCGACCGCGCCGCCTGGGAACTGGTGAACGATAACGACCTGTTGGTCGGTCGGTATCGAATCCCCGCTGGAACCGACATGGAACAGGTCATCGTCAAGATCGACAAGAATTCTCCCGACATTGTTATGGATGCGGCCAATCTCCTCGACATGCGAGTCGGTGTCCAAAAAATGACGACAGTCCTGCGATTCAAGGTCGCCTCGGGGCATGCCTCGGAATTCGCCGTAAGGCTGCCTAAGCAATTCGCCGATACCTGCGAAGTCATTTCACCCGCCTCCACCCGCAAGGAACTCCGTGATGACGGATTAGAATTGACGTTCCTCCCTGACGACCCGCGGCAACAAGAGATGGTCGCGCGACTCAATTTTCCTATCGAACTCGATGAAAACGGGGAACTGGTCATTGATGAAATCTTTCCCATCAACGCCACTGCGGGAGATGTTTTCGTACAGACGCTCGCCGATGACGAATCGTTCGGTCCGGCAGACCAATACTCCGGCCTCACCGAACAGGAATTGCCGGCCCCATTCGGCGATTGGATCCTCGTCGATACGCCTGCGGCCTATTCCAAATCCTACCGAGGTAGCGCAGAGCCATGGCGATTTCGTAGCCGCAACAACCCGTCACAGGATGCGCTGACGATCGAATTGGCCGACACGCGGTTGTGGCTCAATCATGCGCGAGGACTTGTCGGCCACACCAGCTTTCTCATCATGCCGGGCAACAAAGAGCAGTTTGACGTGACGCTGCCCGCCGGCGCAGAACTGCGCGCCGTGCTCACCGATCACGGATTGGCCACCGTATCACAAGTCAGCGGCCAGGATGTCACGATTACATTGGATTCCGCGCAGGTCGGTCAGATAATCATGCTCTATTGGGCGCGCCCCGCCGCCAACACCGGCGTGCTCACTGATTTGTATCGAAGAATGGATGTACCCACCCCCCAACCGCGACAGTTCATCGTCAAACAAACCGCCCTGACCGTGATTCCCGCAGCTCATATCGGCCTGGAAGGGGCCGTCAATGACCTCACGCCGTTGAAATACGCGATGCTGCGGCTAGACGCGGAATTCACGTTGTGCCGCGCACAAACCAATGCCGGCCACCCACGCCTGAAGTTCTTGTGGAACCGTCTGGAAACGCACTACCGACAAGTTGCACAACTCTTTGATCAAGACGCCGGCGAGCTGCGCGGCAACGATGCGGCTCAGCTTCGAACGGAATTCGCAAAACTGCAACAACGGATCACCAACCAATTAAATCAATTGCCGTCGTTAGAGATTCCCGTCCTAGCCATGGACGAAACGCCGATCGGCGATCCCACCTTCTCAGATATCGTTTCCCCGTACGGCAGTCTGTATGAATTCGATCTTATGAAGACCCGGCAGGCCGCAAATTTTTCGACATCAACATTCGACGAACGGCTAGTACCAGCCATCGCGACATTTCTTGGAATTCTCTTGGTCGCCATGGTCCGCTACATTTTGCGACGACATATCGAATTCGATACCGTCACGTGGCTGATCGACCATCCCCGCATCACCTGGACCGCAGTGGGCCTCTTCTGGTGGCAGTTCATGAGCCCCAGTTGGCTGGGGCCGGTGATTGTCGTGATCGTCGTCATCTCGCGATTCTATCCCCGGCAAAAAGCGGCCAACGCGAGCACGGAACTAGACTTCCTCGTCGGCACGTCAAGCAGCGCGTAGCGCTGCGAGTGCCAACTGACTACAGGTGGACCCGGGAACTTGAAAACACGCTCTAGCTTACGGCTGGAAGCTGCCCGTTGACAGTTTCCTGTTCGTTATTGGCTTCCGGCTGTTTTCGCGAAGAATTGTTCACATGATAGATCGACAAACTGAA
>Ga0316204_10009458_pt1 | contig 13006 bp, 9 predicted proteins | sample 6monrhotite_MG_2_FD_205661 | JGI IMG/M metagenome (GOLD analysis project Ga0316204, IMG submission 205661) | Microbial mat bacterial communities from mineral coupon in-situ incubated in ocean water Damariscotta River, Maine, United States -... | ecosystem: Environmental > Aquatic > Marine >... | reverse complement strand
CGAAGAATTGTAACTTATAATAAAGCAAAAGGTTATCGGATTGAAAAGGTTGAATTCTATGATCGAAAAAACTCTTTGTTAAAGACGTTAACCTATAGCAATTACCAAGTTTATAAAAATAAGTTCTGGAGAGCAGGCACTTTAACAATGGTAAATCATCAAAGTAATAAAGAGACTGTTTTAACTTTCAGCAATTATGATTTTGATGCTGAATTGACTGATGAGGATTTTACTCAAGTTGCCCTGAAAAGAGCTGGTCAATAGAAAACAACCCTAAATATAAAACCCTTTAAAGCACATCCAAATTGTGGATGTGCTTTAACCAAGCTATATAAAAGTGAAATATCTTCTTAGTTTAATATTATTGTCTCTTGTCCTAATAGGACATGCACAAACTGACAAAAAAAAGAAAAAATTCAAACAAGAATTTGATTTAGAATTAGAAGCAGAATATCGTTACTTCTTTAATGAAGCCGCTTTCCCAGATCAAGAAGACCATTTCCCTGCATTCTCATTTCAACCCGAATATTCATTGAGTTGGAATAAAGGCCGAGAAAGTATTAATGCCATCGGCTTCTTCCGTTTAGATCGAGACGAATCAAGGACACATTGGGATATACGAGAGCTATATTATCAAAAAGCAAAGGGAAATTGGGAGTTAAATATTGGTGCAAAAAAAGTTTACTGGGGAGTAGCAGAAAGTAATCACCTGGTTGATGTAATTAATCAAACGGATCAAGTAGAAACTTTTGATGGAGAGCAAAAGCTTGGCCAGCCTATGATTCAATATACTTATGCCTCTGATAAATATGGAACCTTCGACCTTTTTTATTTGCCTTATCATCGAAAAAGAACCTTTGGAGGAAAACTTGGTAGGCTTCGTTTTGGAACTGTAATCGATCAAGACGATCTGAAATATGAGAGTGGCGCAGAAGAACTTAGACAAGATTTTGCTTTTAGATGGTCTCATTATTTTGGAATTATGGATATCGGTCTATCACATTTTTACGGCACAGGAAGGGAGCCTTTATTTGCTTTTTCAAATACTGGAGATATTAATGCCTTTTATCCAGTGATCAATCAAAGTGGAATTGATATTCAAATTACCCACAATGCATTCTTATGGAAGTTTGAATCTATTTATAGAACATCTGATAATAATGCCCCAAAAGAAGCACAAGACTTTATTGCTGCTGTAGGTGGTGTTGAATATACCTTCAGTAATATAAATAAGAAGGGATTAGACATTGGAGTCATAGCTGAATATCTTTACGACGAACGGGATGAATTCTCTTTAACTGCACTTCAAAATGATATTTTCTTTGGAAGTCGTGTTGCCTTTAATGACTCACATGATACCGCTATTTTATTTGGAGGTATAGCCGATTTAGATAAAGAAACTAAAATTTTTAGTGTTGAAGCTTCTCGTAGATTAGCCAATAGTTTTACAGCAGAAATTGAAGGTCGGTTTTTCTCTAGTATAGATGATGATGAACTAATCTTCTCTAATTTTAAACAAGACAGTTTCTTAAGAATTTCAATTTCTAAATATCTTTAATCTCTTATTATTCAAATTCGTTAATGAATGTTATAGTAAGTATGCTTTAACATTTATTTACTCTTGTATCTATTCATTTTCTCTAAGCTTGTTGTGTTAAACAACAATTATTGAAAAAGTTTTCATTCTTTATTTTCTCTCTTGTCCTTTTAAGTTGTACTAAACAACCTTCGTTTGAAGGAGTTTGGATTGGAACAGCCTATGAGGTAGATAAAGAAGTTTACCAACCGTTTGCATTCATGATGCATGCAAAACCAAACGGTGACTTCTATGCATACCCCCTAGGTTCCTCGGATACTTCAATTGGAAACTGGGAAATAAAGAATGAATTCTTACAAGTTGACACATTAAGGCTAGCTCCTTCTATGTACAATTTATCCGAAAAAACCTTTATTCGCTCTGATCTGTATAAAAGTTACTACCACAAATTAGAAAACCCAGAATACTTTGACTCCTTAAAACTTAAAAAAGAACTCATTAACTCTAGCTGGAAAAGCAAAATAGATGAATGCTATTTTAATGAATCTGGAGAACTCAGAATTCAAGGTAAAGATCAAAGTTTATATGAGAAAGCCTGCTGGGAAATAATACAAGATCAAGGCTTTACTTTTATCATCAAAAAAGGCAACCAGCTGGACTGTAAGGGGTTTATTCGATACCCAGAACGAATACTTTCTTTTAAGGAAGATAAGCTTCTAATTGAAAGGTGGGAGAATGGAGGTTGGAAGACAATAGAATACCTTAAATCAAATAAGAAAATAGATGATTATGCTCCAAATCAGCTACAATTGTGCAATCCTTATTTGTACCGCAACAACCCAAATCATCGCTATTATTATAAAAATACTTTCTATAAAGGAGGCATCTATAAAATCAATAAACTCTTCGATAAGTTTTACACTCCACCTAAAAACAACAATGAAAATGGATTACTGAAAGTTGAATTTATTGTGAATTGTGAAGGAAAACCTGGCTATTATTCCATGCTAGAATTGGATGAAAACTATCGTGAAAGAAAATTCTCTTCCATCATTTCTGAACAGCTTTTAACATTCACTAAAACTTTAAAAGATTGGAATGCAGGAGTTACTAAAAATGGTGAGACTATTGACACCTATCGTTTTTTAACTTATAAAATTAGAAATGGAGAAGTGGTTGAAATATTCCCTTAGTGGGTTAATAATCTTGTTTGTTACAATTACTTCTTGTAACAAAGTTGATGAAAAACCAAATCAGCCTGATGAAAGTGAACAGCTTTCATTAAAAAGAGAGAGGTATTATCAAGGCTCTGTTTATAGTCAAATTAATTACGATGCCTTAATTACTATTGAACCTAATAATGCAGGAATTTATCAAGGCAAATCTATTCCACATACCAAAATTGGAGATTACCATATCGCGTTTCCACTATTGGAAAAAGCATATGAACTAGACCCTAAAGAAACTGGATATTACTATGGCTGGTTGCTTTTATATTATTATAGAGATTATGAAAGGGCCATAAAAAAATTAAACGAATTCGATGATTTTACTCCAAACCAGCCCGACTTTGCTTGGGGTGAGCATGTTAATTATCTTAAAGGCCTTTGCTATAAGCAAATGGGCCAATTTGATAAAGCTATTGATGAATTTGATAAAGTGATAGAACTAGAAGGCGATTATGTTGATGTATATGCCTTTGTATACAGAGGTATTTGTAAAATGATGTTAGGCTTCAATAAAGGGGCTGTTGTTGATTTCGAAAAAGCCATTGCCAACTATCCCAATAACTCAATGGCCTACTTTTATTTGGGAATGGTTCATGAAAGGTCAGGCACTCAAATCCTATCTAAAAAGGCCTATCAGAATGCCCTACGATTATTGAAAAAGGGGTTCCTCAACCGAGACCCATATTATGAAGTATTTGATGCAGTATCAATTGAAATGGTAGAAGACTATTTAGCCAAAACCCCTTAATCTTCTCCTATTTGATCAACTTCGTTTATCTTAGCAGTAATGCAAAAAGGACCCACACAGACTTGCGCTAATTGCAATGGAGAGCTTCAAGGTATTTATTGCCATGCATGTGGTCAAAAGTTAATATTGCCAGAGGATAAGAAGTTCAAACATTTTATTGAAGAAATTTTTTCCTCATTATTCTTTGCTGATGGCAAGCTGTTCAAAACCTTTCGAGCTCTTTTAACAAGCCCTGGCAAACTAAGTAAGTCCTACATAGTTGGTGTCCGCAAAAAATACATTAACCCAATTCCTTTATTTCTGTTTGTTAACCTTCTTTATTTTCTTTTTCCATTTACAAGCACATTCAATACTAGTTTGAAAACTCAAATGAGTAGTTTCTCATACAGTAAAGTAATAAAGGTTAGTATTGAGGAAGAAGTTCATGCAAGTGAAGAACCTTTTGAGATATTTGAAAAGCGCTACAATAAACAATCTAATAGTAATGCAAAACTTCTTCTGATTGTTTTAGTATTCCTACAGGCCCTGTGGTTTAAGCTGCTTCTACTAAATAAAAAGAACACTTACTTTGTCGATTTTTTTGGAGCATCGGCCTACTTCAATAGTTTCTACATCTTTTCCCTATTAGTTTGCTTTCCAATATTGATTGTACTTATTAATAAAGTCATTGACACTGAAATTGTAACTTTGATAGGGGAAAATGACTTCCTTTTTTCATTAATATTCCTCGTTCTAATCCTTGCTTATACTATTCTTTTCCTTAAAAAAGCATTTGATACTTCTACTCCAGAAGCTATGTTCAAAGGAATTGCAGTTACCCTATTTATTGTTCCCAGTTTTTTGATCTATCGATTTATTCTTTTTTGGCTTACTTTCTGGATGATTACCTAATAATTATTGCTTAACCCCCTTAATTACAACATTCTCTTTTATCAAATTCTTGCCAAATATCTCTTCTTCTGGTTCATATATATGAGTTACTTCAATCGATTTAAATCCACTCTTTTCAAATAGTTCCTTTACTTCTTCTTTAGTAAAAAAGTTAAAGCCAAATTCTGTTACAGGAAACTGTTCCATATTCTTTTTTGGTCGAAAGGCAATGGTCAATTCTCCATTTGATTGTAACAATCGCTTTAGATCTTGCATTACTTTTTGAGTATCTTCCCAAAAATAGATTGTGTTTACACTAAAAATTTTAGTGATTGATTCTCCTTGAAATGGTATTGATGCAATATCTCCTTGAATGAATTTAGCTTTTCCTTGCTTGACAAAATTTCCATTTAACTTTTCAGATTCCTTGACCATATCCATTGAGTAGTCATAGCCTATATAGCTTATCGTTGGATCTATATTTAAAATATTTTTAACGAAATAACCATTCCCCATTCCTATTTCAAGAATTAAATCATCTGGAGAAGGGTTTACTATAGCTATTGAATGTAAGTTCATCGCAGCATTGCCCGAATTCATAGCTTCTCCAACTTGTATCCCCATTTCTCCATCTGGCTTTCTTAATTGTTCCCCCAATAATTTAAAATCCGCTTCTTTTAAATCCATTTCCTCATTCACTTGATTAAGACTTTCTATTTCTATTTGAAATCTCCCATGATACAAAACCAGAAACCATAAGCTCCTTTTTTTGCTTCCTTAAACTCAATTTTAGCTCCCAATTGCTCTGATAGTAATTTAATTAATGTAATTCCAATTGTATTTTTACTATCAATAGTCCCTCCTTTCAAATTAATTCCTTGTCCATTATCCATATAAATAAACTCACTGAATCCTTCTTCTTTAGTTTGCTTTATACTAATTACAAGATTGTTTTCCGGTTGTGCATGCTTCAAAGAGTTTGTAAATAATTCATTAATAATTAACCCTAAGGGCACTGCGGAATCAATACTTAAATCAAACTCTTCAATTTGAATGTCCACTTTTACCTGCTCTTTATTATTCTGAACAATTTCTTTTATAAACGCTTCTAAATATTCTTTGAAGTTTAGTTTTGTAAATCGCCCTGATTGGTATATTTTTTTATGTACTAATGCGATGGAAAAAATTCTATCTTGAGCAACCCTAAACATTTTAATGCTTCTTTCATCTACCCCTTTTGCATTACTTTGAAGGTTAAACAGACTAATTATCATCTGTAGGTTATTTTTGACTCGATGGTGTAATTCTTTTAAAAGCAATTCACTTTTTGCGTTCGTTTCCGAAATTGTATTATAAGACTCTTTTAATGCCTTATTCTTAGAAAGCAAGTCATTATTAGCCATTTGAAGTTTCATTCTATTAGCTCTTCTAGTAATTATTATTACAATCAATAAAAGGAGCAAAACGGCTAATCCTAATACCAAATAATTTAGCTCTCTGTTCTTAGTTTCTAAAACATCAAATTGTTTTTTAGAAAGTTGTGTCTCATCTAAAATTTTGAGATAATTAAAAACATTAATATCTCCTTCGTATGTTTTTGTCGATAAGGATTCAATTAGGCTATCATTGTAAGTTTGATGTTCTTTTATTAACATTTTCAACTCATTATCATTCCCATTAGAAGCTTTTATGCTAATCATCTTCTCCATGGTTTCTATTATCCCTTCAACATTTTTATTCAACTTATATACTTCTAATGCCTTCATATAATAATGACATGAAGAATCAATTCTTTTCATGATCTCATAGCAATCTCCTAGCATCTTATAAGTATAATCTAAGCCTTCTCTAGTTGGCACTTCTTTTAGCAAAGTGATCTCCTTTTGAGCATAAAATATAACTGAATCCAACTCCCTTCTTTCAAGAAGTATTGTCGCATAATTCCCAAAAGAAAATGCATAAATCACTGGGTCAAGGTGCTTATATATTTCTCTTTGATTTTCTTTAAAATAATATAATGCTGAATCTTTTTTCCCAAGCAAATTGAGGGTATGACCATAATTATTCCTTGTTTTAAGTAACATAATACTATCTTCTACTTCAACATTTAATTGAAGAATAGATTTATATGCCCGATTAGCCCCTACATAATCTTTATTACGCATCAATAATCCAGCATAATGTGTTAAAAAGAAACGCTTATGGTCAGTGCTTTTAAGATAATTCAAGAACAAAGGAAAAATATCTTCTAGGTAATTTTTTGCTAAAACTCTAGACCCAATATATTCTAGAGAAGTAGACATTAATAACTTTATATATAGCTCTTCTCCTTTAGTACGATATAACTCAAACTCCAACATAAACTTGAACAGTTTAATTGCAATTAACTGACTATCGTTATGCTGTATCCTTCTAGCCGTAAACAACAACCTTTCAAAATCAGTAACTCCCTCGGGTATTATTACTTTTTCTTCAGTATTAATGCTTTTTTCTACTATAGTAATAATTTGATTTAAATCGTAGTTGATCGATTTATCATCATCTATGTGTTGTTGCAGTTTATACTCTTCTAGGAACCCTTCCTCGCCAATAGATTGTCCAATTGCTAGCTGGCAATAAAAAAAGAGAAAAAACAAAACAGCCTTATGCTTCATGTTTTTGATATTCAATAAGTTATATTCGTAGCTGTGCTAAAGCAATATAATAAATTATTCACAATCAATAAACAAGCAAACCTATTTCTAAAACAAAGTCTCTTCTTTAGAAGAAGCTTTGTTAAAACTTTTGTTCATTTATTTCATTTCCATAAAGACTAAGTCTTGAAGTATCCACCATTTCCCTTCTACTTTAACTAAACTAAACTGACTATAAAATACAGCTTTTGAACTTGTCATTTTAAGCTTGACCACCGCATTTAGATCTTTGGAAACCTGAATGGATTCTATTTCGACCGTTCTTGAATCTCCGCCAAAAACCTTTTTTCCAATGAAATCCAAATAAGTGCTTTTATCAAGTTCTTTTATGGCATTTTCTTTAATATCATTTATGACAACTCTATAATTATCATGCATTACTCCTTCTAACAAGCTTACACTTTGTTTATCTCCCCCTTCTATATATGTTTTAACCGTTTGCTCAATAAGTTTATTATCATTTAACGATGAGGATTTTAGCATTAATTTATTTTTTTCAATGTTTGCATAAGTTGATGATACCCCAATTAACAATACTGTTGCTAAGAGAGATTTAAATATTAATTTTTTCATAATTCTAATTTTAATGTTTGTTAGTTGATCTATTAAGGCTCCCATTTAAAGGGAAGGTGTTTTCTCATTCGAGAGTGGTGGTTAAAATCATCCTCTGCTGAATATGCTAGAATAAGCCAAAAAGGCTTTCCCATTTCATGTTGAAAATCATTTGTATCTCCAGTTTGCAGGGGTAATACAAATGAAATCTCTGTACCATTCTGATTTTCTTCCCCTTCTATGAGTTTGATATTATTCTTTCCTCCTAATTTCATATCTGAAGGGTAATTTCTTCCTTCAATGTTTTTCCGATCAGATGCTACGTTTGTTTGATCAATTACTGCAAAGAATTTAAAGTCTGCCCCTGAAGTCGTGTTTTTATCATTAAACCCAATCATTAACCAACCCATTGTTGGAGCTGAAAGGAACCCATATAGAGAATCTTCTTTAATCTCGTATTGAAATAGCATTCCGTTGATTTTTACTTCTTTCTGTGCATAAACTTGAATGCTTAATAGAATAAAAAACAGTAATTTGATCGACTTCATGTTTGTTGTTGTATTATTTATTGATATATCATCTTTATAATTAAAAAAATACTAATTAAAATTTGAATACATTTTTTTCATTACCTCCCGAACTTGTTGTTCTTCTCCGTTAGTTATTCCCTGTAGAGCCTTGGCTCTAATTCCCTGAACAACTGGTATCATTCGATTAACCAATCTACTTCCATCTACTGTTAAATGAATCTCAAAAGTTCTCCTGTCTTCAGTACTGAGCTGCCTTTTCACAAAACCTTTCTTTTCCAATATATCTAACATCCTTGTTAATGCTGCAGGATCTTTGAAAGTAGAATCTGCTATCTCTTTCTGATTACTGCCATTGATTTCAGAAATTCTTTTAAGAATAACCCACTGATCCTTAGTTACAGGAAAACCATGTGACTTAAATTCAGACAAAGTGTATTCTTTGACAATCTTCATCATTTTGTCAATGTGAAAAAAGAAAACATCATCTAATTCTATATCTTTCATATATTATTGATATGTCAATAAAATTATTAAATAAATTTCATTCCTTAAAATCTATTTTCTTCCCCACATTTAATTGCCTAAAGACTAGTATTGTATAAAAAATAAATGCCCCTTCTGAAACACAACAAAACTTTAGCCGTATATCACTGTTTATATGTTAAATATTTTTGATTTACCAATTAATCATCAATGAGCGCCCAAATATCTAGAATATTATCCCTAATATTTATACTTTTCTCGATTTCTGCTTTCTCTCAAACTCGCTACTGGGTAGCTGGGGCTGGAGCAAATTGGAGCGGAGATAATTGGGCAGCTTCTTCTGGTGGACTTGCCGATGGAGGTGGCCCTCCTACTGCTCTGCAATCAGCTCGGTTTGATGCAAACGGTCTGGGGAATTGCACGGTGGATGCTTTGGACCCAAGTATTGCGGGTCTAATCGTTAACGGCTATACTGGCATTATTGATCTTAACGGAAATACTGTAACTGCAACTGGAACAGTAACATTAAGTTCAGGAACAATTAATGACACGCCTGGAACTGATTCTTTAGTTGTGAATGCCTCAGGAACAACAACTTTTAATGGTACTACCTTGGGCGCAATTGTACATGTCACCTCTAGGTCTGTTGGATTAAGTGGTTCAACCTTTAATGCCAGAAGTACATTTATTAAAAATGGTACAGGAAATGTTACTGGAACAGGGGGAAATACCTTTAATGGTTCTGTTTATTTGGGTCATACCAGTGCCAACAATTATATCCTTGCTGGCACAAATCCTGATGATTTTAACGGAGACCTTACCATTAACAATTCGGGAACAGGCACAATTTATCTATCATATACAGCCGCTGGGAATACATATGATGGCAATATCACTTTGAATTCCACCGGAAGTAGTGCTGGGATTTTGTTTGGAAACAATGGAGGAACAAGTACTCTGGCTGATACTTATACCGTAGCGATTGGAGGAAGTGGTTTTTCTAATGGAACACTAAGGCTAAGAGGATTCACCCAAACAGGGACAACAGCTCAAACTTTAACTCTTACCGGAACAACTACCACTTTAGATATATATGATTCCAATTGGGGAGGAGATGTCACATTCTCTTCACCTAGAATTACCACAAGAGGAACAACTTATTCAGGGACTTCTTCATTGACTAAAACGGCTGGTGGAGATAATCGATCAGCTGGTGGAAATACTTTTACTGGAAATTGCACCTTAATTAATACAGGGAGCAATGAGCTTAGCATGGGGGATGGTTCTCCTGATACATTTTCTGGAGATTTAACCTTAAATAATAATGGTACCGATCACATATTTATTGCTTACAATAGTGCTGGGAATACGATCGGAGGTAACTTAATGGCCACAAATTCAGGAACAGGAACAAGTTATATTTATTTAAGTAATGCAGTTGCTTCAAGTTTAACGGTGACTGGAACTACCACTCTTATTAATAATGGTAGTGGAACAACTAACAATATTTACTTGGGTAATACTGGAGATGTAACACTGGGTAGTAGTTTGAGTATTACAAATAATCCAACTGGCACTTCGGGAACAGTTTATGTCGCTAATGCAAATGGCTCTATAGTAACTATAGCTGGGAACACTACGGTAACAAATAGTGGTGCTAACACAACCAAAAGGGTATATTTAGGAGAACAAGGTGATGTAACTTTTACTGGGACTTTATCAATTACTAATAGTAGTAGTGCCAACAATTCACAAGTTTATTGTAATAATAATGTAAACAGTGTAAATGTTTATAGTGAGAGCATTACACTAGAAGTTACTGATGCCAATTGTGATGGAATATTTTTTGGAAATTCAGCAGGTAGTGGAACATTAGCTGCTACTAAATCAGTTAGTATAGGAGGGGGAGGATATATTGGATTAGGATTAACCTTTAGAAACTTCACTCAAACTGGTGCAACTGCTCAAACACTTGCTCCTTCTGGGACCGTTACAAATTTTATTATCTATGATTGCAATTGGGGTGGAGATGTAGTTTTTTCATCACCTAGAATTACGACCAGAGGAACAACCTATTCAGGAACTGCTTCATTAACAAAAACTGGAGCAACAGATGACCGTTCTGCAGGAGGTAATACATTTACAGGTAATGCCACATTAATTCAGACAGGAAGTCGAGAATTTTCTATGGGTAATGGTAGTCCAGACACATTCTCTGCAGATTTAACATTAAACAATAACGGCACACAGCACATGCACATTGGATATAATAGTGCAGGGAATACTGTTGCTGGTAATTTAACAGCCACAAATTCAGCCACAGGAACTGCTCATATTTACTTAAGTAATAATGCTGCTTCAAGTTTAACTGTAACAGGAACCACTACCATTATTAATAATGCCAGTGGAACTTCTAACTTAATTTATCTTGGAGGTGCAGGGGATGTTACTTTAAACAATAACTTAAGTATTACTAATTCTTCAACTGGAACTACAGGAAACATTTATGTTGCCAATTCTGACGGATCAATAGTTACTATAGCAGGTAATACCACCGTTACAAATAGTGGAGCAAATACAACTAAGCGGATTTATTTAGGAGAGCAAGGAGATATTACTTTTAATGGTACACTATCCATTACTAATAGCAGCAGTGCCACTAACTCACAAGTATACTGCAACAATAATGTAAACAGTGTAAATGCATATAATGAGAATATTACACTTGAAGTAACTCATGCAAGTTGTGATGGGATCTTTTTTGGAAATTCTGCAGGAAGTGGAACATTAGCGGATACCAAAACAATTAGTGTTGGTGGTGGTGGATATATAGGTGCAGGTGCATTAATGTTAAGAAACTTTACTCAAACTGGAGCAACAGCTCAAGCATTGTCAATTACTGGAACTAATTTAATGACTATTTATGATTGTGCTTGGGGTGGTAACGTTGTTTTTTCAGCTCCTCAGCTGTTAACACGAGGCACTACTTATTCTGGAACAGCTTCCTTGACCAAAAATGGAGCAACTAACAGTCAATCTGTAGGAGGAAATACCTTTACAGGAAATACTACTTTAAGCAACAGTGGGAGTGGCACCTTTATGATGGGTAATGGAAGCCCAGATACCTTTGGAGGAGACCTTAATATTAATCTATCCGGCAGCAATCATTTTTATTTAGGACAAAATAGTGCCGGTAACACCGTTGCGGGTAATTTAACTGCTACACATACAGGAACTGGGACAAGTCATATCTATTTAAGTAATGCAGCTGCTTCAACACTAGATATAACAGGAACCACGACTCTAAATAATACCTCAAGTGGTAGCTCGAGTAATATTTATTTGGGCAATACTGGAGATGTTACTTTGGGTAGTAGTTTGAGCATGACAAATGCTGTAAGTGGCGCTGCTGGAAATAATTACATTGCAACTGCTGATGGCTCAGTTGTAACAATTACAGGAAATACGACAATCATAAATAGCGGTTCTGGAACAACTAAAAGAACATATCTAGGAGAGCAGGGTGATGTAACCTTTAATGGCACTCTCTCTATTACAAATAGTAGCAATGCTACAAACTCTGAGGTTTACTGTAATAATAATGTAAATAGTGTAAATGTCTATAACCAAGACATTATCCTTGAAGTAACTCATGCGAGTAGTGATGGTATATTATTTGGGAATGCAAATGGAAATGGAACTATAGCTGCTACTAGAACAATTTCTATTGGTGCTGGCGGATTTATAGGCTCATTTTTAACCTTGAGAAATTTCACACAAGTGGGGGCAACTGCTCAAATACTTCAACCCTCAGGTACAACCACTTATATGACTATTTATGATTGTAATTGGGGAGGAAATATTGATTTTTCTTCTGCTCAAATGCAAACTAGAGGAACTACTTATTCAGGAACAACCTCTTTAGAAAAAACTGGAGCAGCTGATAATACTTCTAATGGAAATAATACTTTTACTGGGAATGCAACTTTAGTTAATAGTGGTAGTGGCTTTTTTAGAATGGGAACCACTAATCCAGATACTTTTAGTGGAGATTTGGATATCACTAATTCAGGTTCAAGACACTTTTATTTAGGCTACAACAGTGCAGGAAATACTGTTGCAGGAAATTTAACCGTAACTAATTCTGGAACAGGCTCAAGTGATGTCTATTTAAGTGATGAAACAGCAGCAACATTAGTAGTAACTGGTACAGCTGTTATTACAAATTCTGCTTCTGGAACTACCAGTAATGTATATCTTGGAGATGATGGAGATATCACTTTTAGCAGTAGTCTTACTTTAACGAATTCTTCTTCAGCTACTACAGGACAAATTTTTCTTGCAGATGGTGCTAACTCAACAGC
>Ga0316204_10009457_pt1 | contig 13007 bp, 13 predicted proteins | sample 6monrhotite_MG_2_FD_205661 | JGI IMG/M metagenome (GOLD analysis project Ga0316204, IMG submission 205661) | Microbial mat bacterial communities from mineral coupon in-situ incubated in ocean water Damariscotta River, Maine, United States -... | ecosystem: Environmental > Aquatic > Marine >... | reverse complement strand
CGCCAACGCAAAGACACTGAGGTCAATTCCGTCATAAAAACTCCAGATCGTGAGGGCGGAGACGCCCATCCCGATGAGCACACCGAAACCGATCAGCATGGCGGATTCTAAAGACACCATCAAAAGAACCAGACGGGGTTTCATTCCCAAAGCGCGCAGCAGTCCGAATTCTTGTGTGCGTTCAAAGACGGCCATCAACTGCGTGTTGACGATTCCAATCGCCATCAGCGAGAACACAACGCCCAGCCAAATATAGATGAAGCCCTTCATGTACGTGTCCGAACTTGCCAGAAACAGGTTCAGCTGACGCCATGTTCTGACATCCAGATCAGGTGCCGCTGTCCTGAAACCCTCAAATGTGGTTTCAAGATCAGTTTCTTCCGGCAACGAGACGACAATCTGTGCGATTTCGTCCTTGAGCCCCAGAAACTCCTGACCGGCCCTGAGGCCAGTGAAGGCATAGAAATCCTCGGTCTGCTGATCTGCATCAAACAGGCCCACGACATCAAAGCTTTGTTCAGCAAGCGAGCCATCCACGCTTTGAGACATCAGGATCACGCGGCGGCCAAGCCCGGTTTTCAGACGCTCCGCCAGATGCAGCCCCAGGATAACGCCTTCATCCTTGGGACCGGTTAAATAGCGCCCCTCAACCAGCTTGCCGGGGATCGAGGACAGCACGCGCTCGTCCTCAGGCTTCACACCCACGACCGAAATCGGCAGGGTTTTATACTCGCTCTGAACGACGCCCGGCACCACCAGTCGGGTGGTCCACGCCTTGATCCCCGGAGCGTTCAAGGCCGCAACCAATGCCTCGGACGGGGGTGGCATCAGGGCTTCGATATTCGGGTCGTCCATGTATCCAACGGCATGAATTTGCCCTGAATTGATCAAAAGTTGCAGCGCAGCTTCTTTGCTGGACTGCATCCAGGCGTTCATGAACGAGTTGAAGAACAACACGGACCACAGACCAACGCTGACCACGATCAGCGTGATCGCAGTTCGACGGGGATTACGCCAAAGATTGCGCCACGCAAGGGGGACAAATGTTTTCAGAGTATCCATCATGCTGCCATCGCTGAAACAGGTTCCAGTCCCAATGCCCGGCGGTAAGGAATGACCCCAAGAACCGCAATTGACGCCACAATCGCCCCCGGACCGGCAAGCACCCGGAACGGGGTCATGTCAGGATAGAACCGGGACGGCAGCCCCCATTGGGCATAAATCTCGTCAAGCCCTTCAAAGGCGATGCCGACGGATTCAAAATAGGCGGTCAGGGCGATGCCTAAGGCCACACCGATGCCGTTGCCAACGAAGGACAGAAACACCATTTCCATCCAGACCATGCGCCCGATCTGACCGGGCTTCATCCCCACTGCCAGCAAGACGCCAAATTCGCGTGTGCGTTCCAGAACCGACATATAAAGCGTGTTCAGGATGATAAATACGACAACCACAACCAGCGTGATATACATCAGCATCGCAGTGCTGAGATCAAAAGCAATCGCCTGTTTTACAGCTGGCTGCAGCTCGGCCCAGTTCAGAAAGACCACGCTATGTTTGGCCGCAATCTTGCGAAGCTGTGGTTCGACCCGTTCAACGTCATAAAGCTTGTCGCCTGTGACTGCGACGATATTGACCGCGTCCTCCATCAGAAAGCTTTCTTTGAACCGCTCAAGTGGCATTTGCGCGATCTGCCGGTCAATCTCGGGGACGTTGCTTTTGAAAATGCCGACAAGCGTCAGCACATCAGCGGCGACTGAACCGTCCATGCCTGATCCCAGCATGGTGACCGGATCGCCCAGTTTTAAACGCAGGTTTCGCGCCAGACCGTCGCCCAGCACAATCGCGCCGCTATCCTCGGGCGTCAGCGCGCGGCCCTGTTTGACAAGACTTGAAAGGGTAGAAATTTTGGTTTCGTGTTCCGGGTCAATACCGACAATGGCGGCTGCAAAACTGCGCTCGCCATTTGCCAGCAGTACGAACCCATTGGTCCGCGCGGAGCTGGCGGTAATTCCGGGCACGTTTTTAAGGTCAGCGATCAGCGCATCGGCATTGGGAATCACTTTGGAAATCTCGGGATCATCCTTATAGCCCTCGGCCTGAAACTGCCCGTAGCCGTCGCTGATCTTTAACATGCTCGATTTCATCGTGTCATACGAGCCGAACTGAAACGACAGCATGAACACCAGCAACATCGACGTAAACGCCATGCCGACCATCGACAACGATGTTCGGATCGGTTGACGCCAGATATTTCGCCAGGCAAGTGCGCCGATCATCAGTTAATCCCTTGGGTTTTCGAGGTTAGAGCGGGTGAACAAATAACTTGGAACCGATATGTTGAACTCTGCCGATTTGGTGGTGACACGTGTATATTGGCCGGGTTTGGCATCTGTTTTCATCGTCATCACAGTCGGATATGGCCGACCGCCCAAGATCGAAATCTTGTCGGCGGTCATAATGCGCACGCGCTTGCCAAGTTGGTCGTAATACTCGATGGAATGGAGCACGCCGTCGCTGCGGACCGACAGCACTTGTTTGCCCCAGACAACCGGTACTTTGGGCTTTGGAACGGATTCGATCACATGGACTTTCTTGCCGCCAATGGTTTTGGTGCCGATCAGTTTGTGGGTGTAATCGTCCACGACTTTTTCAGACCGTGACAGGTCTTCATATGAGAAATCCGACCCCATCCAGCTTTGCATCATAGCGCTTGCCGGAAGCTTGATCACCTGATTGAGCTTGGGGTTGAACACATAGGTCGAATTTTTAAGCTGCAAGGTCGCGTTGCCGGCATCACGCGCGGGTGCGGTGAAGCGGACAAGCGCCCTGTCCTCGCCCTGTGTCCAGCTTTCCAATGTCATACGGCGGGTAGAACTGGCCCTTTTGATGGTCATCTCAAGCACAGCATGTGAGGAACTGGCGCGCCAGTTGTCAAAGGCGGCCTTCAGTATGCCTCGGGCATCCTGTGCCTGCGCAGGCGCTGGTATCATTGTTGATAGACCGGCAGTCGCCGTTACGGCCAGCAGTCCAGATAAAACAGATCGACGGGATGCAGCAGGCGTCATCATGTTTCCTCTCTTCAGGTTTTCGCCTTTTGAGCCAGAGACTTGCCAAAGCAGCGCTAGGCAGTTAAGACGTTTTTGGACCGGATGGTCCACACTCTAGCTAATCTCGCTGAAAGGCACTGTCAAGATCGTGGCGGAACATCCCTCCGAAAAGCTGGCAATTGAAAAACGGGCACGCCTGTTCAGTGTCGCAAGTGCAGAATTCGCGCAACACGGTTTTGCGCAGGCGTCGTTGAACCGGATTATATCCGAAATCGGCATGAGCAAGTCGTCCTTTTATCATTATTTCGATAGCAAGACCGACCTGTTTACGCAAACACTGAACCAATCGATGGCACCGTTTATTGCAGCGCGTGACAGCTTTGATATAGATCTGATAACTGCCGAGACCTTTTGGCCCACGGTTCAAATGATGACCCGTGAAATGGCTCATATGGCCAATCGCAGCCCGGAAATGGTGATGGTTGGCAAGATGTTTTATCGCAGTCGTGAGAACCCGGAAGAGCAAGCTTTGACAACCGAGTTGATGACCTTGACGACAGAATGGATGGCGGCACTGATCCGGCGGGGGCAAGTGCTGGGATTGTTGCGCACCGACTTGCCCGAAAGCTTTGTGATCGACATGCTTATGTCCTTGGGGATGGCCACTGACCGCTGGCTTTTGGCTCATTGGGAAGACTTCACAGACGAGGAGCGTCTGGCGTTGAACGAAAAGGCATTCGATCTGTTTGTTCGCGTTCTTGATCCCGGCTGAGGTCTAAATCTGAGGGCGGAAAGGGGGCCGTCTGCCCCCTCGCGGCGCGGGCCGCTCACCCCCGAGGATGTTTTTGAAAAGAAGAAGCCAGAGGGTCCGCGGGTGGCATCACGGTCGGAAACCGCAAGCATCCGGTCCAAAATATCCACAACGAAATCATGATCAGTTTCGGTGATTTTCGTCGGGTTTCGCCTACATTCACGGTTTTAAAAAATACTCAAAAAACCTGTCTCTCTCCAACGATTATTTCAATTCCACTTCGACAAAGGACATTCCGGATGTGCCATTGTTGACAACGTTATGCTCGATACCTCTGGACCGGCGATAGCTTTCACCGGCTTTGACCAGCACGTCGCGCGATGTTCCACCTGGTTCTTCCAGACGCATCGGGCAGTCTGTGACCGCCGTGATGACATAGTCAAACCCATGCTTGTGCCATCCGGTCTCGGCCCCTGGTTCAAAATCGAACCTTGTAACCCGCACTTTGTCGTCGTCGATCATCTGGGTTGCTGTGGCTTTGGGTCGGCTCATGACGTCTCTCCATAAATCGCGATGGGTGACCCCAGCACATTCAAATCCGGGGCGATCCCAAGACCTGGCAAGTTTGGTGCTTGGACGCCGCCATTTACAATGGGCGCGTCAAACGCCGCCGTCGTGACGCTGACCATCGACCGTGTATCAAGCGCCATCCTTAGCATCTGGCGTGGCGTCGATTGCGCCATATGTAACACCGCTGCAAAAGCAATGTCGGAACCAACCGTATCCTGTACCGACGTGACAAGCCCTGCCGCGCGGCAAATCTCGCGTTGGCGGCGCGTGCGGGTCAGCCCGCCTTGCTTGGAAATCTTCAGCCCGATGCCATCACAGGTGTCATTCGCGATGGCCTGAATGATATCCTCGTCTGTCTGAATTAATTCGTCCAGCAGCAATGGAACATTGCAACGCTGGCGCAGGCTTTGGGTCTCGCGCCAGCTTGCGCACGGCGCCTCCAGGACGAAGTCAAGCCCGCTTGGCAATTGAGCCAACATCCGCAAAGCGTGTTCCACAGTCAGCCCGCCATTCGCATCAGCCAGAAACCATTCACCGGGCTTGCGATCGGCCAGACACGTGCTGATCCTTTCAGCGTCGAGGATCGGTCCGCCCTCGGTCTCAGACGCGCCAATTTTGATCGAGTGCCCCCGAAATCCGCGCGCCCGGTGTCGCGCCACGTTCGCGCGCATTGCCTCGGGTGTATCGCTGCCAATCGACGAGATCACCGGAACCGCTCCGGGAATTCGCCCGCCCAACAGGTCACAGACAGGCATCCCAGTGGATTTCCCAAAAATGTCCCAACAGGCAACATCAATTGGCGTCTTGGCGTGATTGTGCCCCGCCAGCGCCCGATCCATCGTGTCGTTCAGGCGATCCGTCAGGCGCGGATCATGGCCAAGCACTGCAGGGGCCAGCTCTTCTAATCCCGCCCGCACGCCTTTGGCATGGGCTGCTAGGTAACTGCTGCCAAACGGTGTGGATTCGCCCCAACCGTCCAGCCCGGTATCGGTCAGAACCCGAACGTAAGTTGCATCAAAGCTTTCATACGTCCGCCCACCAGACAGGCGATAGGTTCCACCCGCATAAGGCAGATCAACTTGGTATACTTCAACACGGATGATTTTCACGGTGTCACCACGATATTGCCGGTATGTATCTTGTCGATAAATGCTTGCTGCGCGTCGCGAAGCTGTTCCAGCGGATAGGTTGCAGCCAGAACGGGCCTGACCTCGCCACGCTCAATATAGCCGACGAGATCGCCAAAGATGTGAGTTGGGATAACGGTTGAGCCGGTAAACGTAAGGTCGCGCAGATAAAAAGTTCTGAGGTCAAATTCAACAATCGGACCGGCAATCGCGCCCGAGCAGGTATAGCGGCCGCCGCGTTCCAGAACGTTGATCAATTCCGGCCAATAATCCCCGCCAACCACATCCGCAACGACTGTGATCTTTTCCCCACCAAGTGCTGCGCGCAGATCTGCAGGCGCGCGCGGTAGGATCAAATCGGGGCCAAGTGCGGCCACGTCGCCATGCTTGGTTTCGCTTGCCAATGCCACAACCCGCGCGCCGCGACGCTTGCAAAGCTGGACCAGTGCGCCGCCGACGCCACCCGATGCACCGGGGATAAGAACGGTGTCATCTGCACCAACATTGGCGCGGGTGATCATGCCTTCGGCTGTGGAATAGGAACAAGAAAACGTGGCCAATTCAGCATCGGTCAAATGGCTTTCAATGACCGCCATATTGCGGATATCCGTCTTGGTGTATTCCGCAAATCCGCCGTCGCACTCGCTGCCGAAATACCCGGTTTTGTCCATGTTCATCGGGTCAGCCCAGTCCCGCAGCCAACCGTCGGTGATGACGCGCTTGCCTATCAAGCCGGCGTCCCCCCCATCTCCGACAGCCACAACGCGCCCAACTGCATCCGCGCCCTGAATGCGGGGAAAACTGATTGAACTGCCGCCCCAGGTGGAATCCTCTTGGCCCACAGCGTCATAGGCGCTGCCGGTTGTCGCCTCGCTGACCGCTTTTGAATACCAGCCCGAGCGGGTGTTCACATCGGTGTTGTTCAAACCGCATGCGCCCACTTTGATCAAAACTTCGTTCGGCCCAGGTGCAGGTACGGGCCAATCCTCATGCCAGACAAGTTTGTCGAGCCCACCAAGACCCGTCAGGACCATTGCCTTCATTTGTGTTTGTCGCGTGTTCATTCGTTCATCCTTGGCGTTTTCTTTGAGGGTCATAGGCGTGTTTGTCTGGTGCTTTGGCCGCGCGAGTCTCGTCCGCTATGACGGCCTCCAACAGTGTTCCGGGCGTTGCAGCATGGGGTTTGATCTCAGGATACGCGCAAACCTGCAGCAGAGCATTGCGTTTGGCGCTTGCACGCGCCGCTTCACCCGCAAGAAAATCTTTGTCGGGTGTCACAAATCGCATCATGTCTGCAAACTTCAATCTCCTGCCCTCTCAATCAGCCGAAACCTGCGTTTGACAGGTCAGCATCGGTGCGGGCCGACAATATCGCAAGTGATTTCGGCCCGTTCAGCGTGATCGCCACCCAGTCGTCTGGCCGTTTGGTAATCTCCACGGCTTTTGAATTAATGATACGTCCAAGTGCGTGCAAACAGGTTCACAGGCGGATGAAACCACATTACGATCAGGTCTATCAGCAACGCCTGACGGCGTAAGGGGGGGGCTTGGCAGATCGTTATAAACTCTATTATTGGCCAATTCCGTTTCGCCGCCATTTCATTCGTTACATTCTTGCCCATGTGGGCGCTGAGTGGGGCGAGACGGGTTTTGAGGAAATAGCGGCGTTCAAAGATCGCGGGCCGGACGATAAGCCCTATCCGTTCCTTGCTCCGCCAGTTCTGCATGACCTGCAATGCGATACTTGGCTTAGCCAGCTACCGGCGATTGCCATGTATCTGGGGCGCAAATACGATCTGATCACGGACGAGGACCAAACGCTGCGCCTGATCTGTGATGCGTCTGATATCCTGTTTGAGATCACCCGCTATCACGGTGCATTGCTGTGGGACCGGGACAGTTGGGCCGCGTTCACCGGAGATCGCCTGCCGGTCTGGATGCGGCTGCATGAGCGCTTGGCCGTTGAATGCGGTGCTAGGGTCGCGTCTGGGCATATGTTCGGGGCAAAGGCGCCGGGGCTTGCGGATCTGATTGTGGCAGCGCTTTGGCACACGATGATCGACCGCCTGCCAGCGTTACGCCCCGTGTTGCACGAAAACGCGCCGGTGATCGAAGGGCTGGCCGATAGAATTGCCACGCGTGCTGAGATTGTGTCAATGTTGGCGGACTGGGAAGACAGCGATCAACGGTATTGCGCGGGTCAGATCGAGGAATCCATACTGGAAATGCTGAATTGAGGAAGACGACATGAGCCTGTTTGACGAAGATCTTTTTTTGAAGGGATTGGAGCAACGTAAATCCACCCTGGGGGCGGAATATGTGGAAAAGAACCTAGCCGCCGCTGACGAATTTACCCGCCCGTTTCAAGAGGCGATGACGGCGTGGTGTTGGGGGTTTGGTTGGGGCGACGAGGTGATTGACGCCAAAACACGGTCGATGATGAATCTTTCCATGATCGGGGCGCTGGGCAAAATGCACGAATGGGAAATACACTGTCGCGGCGCCCTCAATAATGGTGTTACCAAAGAAGAAATCCGCGCAATAATTCACGTGATCGCCATTTATTGCGGCGTTCCGCAAAGCCTTGAGTGTTTTCGTGTGGCCCGCAAAGTTTTGGAGGACACCGGAGAGCTCTAGGTCAAATTTGGCTGCGAGTTGGGAATTGCCGCGAACGACTGCGGTGGTGTCGGTCGGACGATATGAGTATTTTAGAAACCGTGAAGCCGGGCGGGCAACAAGGTCTATGATTTTCCATCCAGCCATCCTATGAAAAGGCTGCGAGTAATTACAGGCGTTCAATTATGTTCTATCTTATTCTTGGCTTGATCCTTTGGGTTGGCGCACATTTTTTGAAAAGGCTGGCGCCGGGTGTGCGCCGGGATCTGGCCACAGCGCTGGGCGAGGACCCCTCAAAAGGGATCATCGCGCTTGTCATGCTGGTTGGACTTGTCCTGATGGTTATTGGGTATCGGCAGGCAGATTTCATTGTGGTTTACACGCCTTTGCCCGGGATGGGACATCTTAACAATCTGTTGATGCTTTTTGCGCTTTTCGCGATGGGGATTAGCCCGGCTGGCGGGCGGCTTTCGGCAAAGTTCCGCCATCCCATGCTTTGGGGAATGATCATTTTTGGTCTGGCGCATCTTTTGGTGAACGGCGACGTTGCCTCGGTGGTTTTGTTTGGCGGGCTTTTGCTGTGGGCGCTCGTGGAAATTCGTCTTATTAATCAGCACGAAGGCCCGTGGGAACGACCAATGCCCGGCAACGCACTGCGGGACGGGAAACTGGCGCTGACAACTCTGTTCCTTTATGTCGTCATCGCGGGTATTCATTGGTTGTTTGACCACAATCCATTTCTGGGAACTTACGGATGAAAGCTTATCGCCTGCTGACCGAAGACGACGCGTCCACATTCTGCCACAAAGTGACCGACGCTCTGGCCAAAGGCTGGGAGCTTTATGGTGATCCGGCATACGCTTTTGACGCCAAGCGCGGCGTTATGCGCGCAGGGCAAGCCGTTGTCAAAGAAGTTGATGCTGAGTATAGCCCGGACGTGAAACTCGGAAAACTTTAGAGGTGCTGCATGAAGGCGACAAAAACCAATCCCGGCCGCTTTTTTGAAGATTACGCAATCGGTCAGGAGTTGGTTCACGCTGTGCCGCGCACCGTATCCGGTGGCGAGCGGGCCCTTTATCATGCAATATATCCAGCCCGGCACGCGATTTATTCCTCGGATGAATTTGCGCGCGCCTCGGGTCTGTCGCAATCCCCACTTGATGATCTGGCTGGATTCCACATTGTTTTTGGCAAGTCCGTGCCGGATGTCTCGCTGAATGCAGTTGCCAATCTTGGCTATGCCGAGGGGCGTTTCCTGAAACCGGTTGAGGTTGGTGATACGCTGCGTTCGACCTCTGAGGTGATCGGGCTTAAGCAGAATTCCAACGGGAAATCTGGGGTGGTCTGGGTCCACACCAAGGGTTTCAACCAGCGCGACGAGGTCGTGATCGACTATAAACGCTGGGTGATGGTCAAGAAAAAGGACCTTGATGCTCCGGCACCGGACACCACAATCCCGGATCTGGCCAGGGCTTTGACCGCTGATCAGTTGGTAATTCCGGAAGGTCTTGATTTCACCAACTATGATTTCGCACTGGCAGGCGAGCCGCATCGGTGGGGGGACTATGAGGTTGGCGAGAAAATCGACCATGTTGACGGCTCGACCATCGAAGACTCCGAACACATGATCGCAACGCGTCTTTGGCAGAACACATCGAAAGTGCATTTCGACCTTTTGGCCCGCAGTGAATGGCAGCGATTGATCTATGGCGGTCATGTGATCTCGCTCGCGCGGACGCTGTCCTTTAATGGTCTGGCAAATGCGCAGATGATCGCAGGCATCAACGCCGGGGCGCATGTGAACCCATGCGTTGCCGGGGATACGGTCCGGGCGTGGTCCGAAGTGCTGGACAAAGCAGAAACTGCGGCACCGGGTGTTGGAGCAATCCGACTACGTTTAGTGGCGACCAAGGGCGAGTCCAAAACGCTGGCGCTGCGCGATGAGGATGGCAAGTACCACAAAGACATTCTGCTTGATCTTGATTACTGGGCGCTGATGCCGCTTTGACAATGGTCTGTGTGCAAAGGTTTTGCCACAAGCCGGGGCTCTGTTGTTCTGAGGGTGCGGCGCAGGCGATTCTCTTTGATGCGGTCCAAACCGAAGTCACGATTTTGAACGAGACCTTCGCCCCGGGCTATCCGCTTGATCTGGGTTTTGCCCGATGTGGAGAGGCGAACGCTTAATATGATCCGAATGATGCGCAAATTATCATCTGCGCAGAACTGGCGGCCCTGTTCATCGAGTGATATGGTCAGCAGAGTGGGCAAACCGCATGACGCGACACTTTTACGGTTTACGATGGTATACAATTGCCGGGCAACCGGATAAGAGATTGCAGGGATACCGCCCGTGAAGACTCGAGAAAAGGGGGCCATGATGGCTGACACCGGACAACCGAACCGACCACTCTCACCGCATTTGAGCGTCTATCGCAATGACATCGGCATGATGATGTCCATCGTCCACCGCCTTACCGGGGTGGGTATGGCGGTCACCGGAATGTTGTTGGTCTGGTGGTTTCTGGCGGCGGCGATCTCTCCTGGCTATTTCCTGTTTGTCGACGGATTGCTGACATCCTGGGTCGGTACACTTGTGCTGCTCGTGTCGCTCTGGGCGTTTTGGTACCATTTCTTCAACGGTGTACGTCACCTGCGCTGGGATCTGGTCAAGGGGCTGGGCATCGGTGAAAGCAACCGCTCGGGCTTGTACGCGCTGGTCCTTTCGGTCCTGCTGCCCGTGTTCTGCATTTACATGACTTTGTGAAGGAGGCGACGATGTCTTTCAAAACCGACTATAAAGCTGTCGCGGGTCTTGGGTCTGCCAAGGACGGCACCGGCCATTTCATTTCGCAGCGCCTGACCGCGATTGCTTTGATGCCACTTGGCGTCTTGTTTCTTATCCCATTCATGAAGGCGCTGGGCTCAGATCACGAGGCCGTTCTGGCAACATACCAGAACCCGTTTCACGCACTGATCGCCATCGGCTTTTTCATCGTTGGGTTCCGCCATTTACGCCTTGGTCTGCAAGTCGTGATCGAGGATTATGTCCACGCCGAACGCCCCCGCATGATTTACATGATCCTGAACGCCCTTGCTTGGCGCGGTTTTGCCGTTGCTGGCGCCTTTGCTGTCGCGAAAATCGCGTTGACCGCCTGATCCGGAGAACCCCTGATGTCCGCATATGAATTCGTAGACCACACATACGACGTTGTCGTTGTCGGGGCAGGTGGCGCAGGTTTGCGCGCAACCCTTGGTATGGCTGAACAAGGGCTGAAAACTGCCTGTATCACCAAGGTCTTTCCAACCCGCTCGCACACTGTTGCAGCGCAAGGTGGCATCGCGGCCAGCCTGTCCAACATGGGGCCGGACCACTGGCACTGGCACATGTACGACACCGTAAAAGGGTCGGACTGGCTGGGGGATACGGATGCGATGGAGTATCTGGCCAAAGAAGCCCCAAAGGCGGTTTATGAGCTGGAGCATTACGGTGTGCCGTTCTCGCGCACCGAAGAGGGCAACATTTACCAGCGCCCTTTCGGCGGCCACACCACGGAATTCGGCGAAGGCCCACCTGTGCAACGGACTTGTGCCGCAGCCGACCGGACCGGTCACGCGATCCTGCACACGCTTTACGGTCAAAGCCTGAAGCAAAAGGCCGAGTTTTATATCGAGTATTTCGCCCTTGATCTGATCATGACCGAAGACGGCGTCTGTCAGGGGGTCATTGCCTGGAAGCTTGACGATGGCACGATCCACCGGTTCAACGCGAAATCCGTTGTGTTGGCAACCGGCGGATATGGCCGCGCCTATTTCAGCGCAACTTCGGCCCATACCTGCACCGGCGACGGTGGCGGCATGGTCGCGCGCCAGGGACTTGCGATGCAGGATATGGAATTCGTGCAATTCCACCCAACCGGCATTTATGGTGCCGGCTGCCTGATCACCGAAGGCGCACGCGGCGAAGGCGGTTATCTGACCAATTCCGAAGGCGAACGGTTTATGGAGCGCTATGCGCCGACCTATAAAGACCTTGCCCCACGGGATTATGTTAGCCGCTCAATGACGATGGAAATACGCGAAGGGCGCGGGATTGGCGCAGAGGGGGATCATATACATTTGAATCTCAACCATCTGCCGCCCGAAGCTTTGGCCGAACGCCTGCCGGGTATTTCAGAAAGCGCGCGTATCTTTGCGGGTGTAGACGTGACCAAAGAACCGATCCCGGTTCTGCCGACAGTGCACTATAACATGGGTGGCATCCCGACCAATTACTGGGGCGAAGTTCTGAACCCAACAGCCGATAACCCCAACGCGGTCCTTCCCGGACTGATGGCCGTGGGCGAAGCAGGCTGTGCATCGGTGCACGGCGCGAACCGCCTTGGGTCAAACTCGCTGATTGACCTTGTTGTGTTTGGCCGTGCCTCGGCCATCCGCGCGGGCGTCGTCGTGGATGCAAACGCCTCAAACCGGGCGCTGAACGAAGCGTCGGTTGAGGCCTCGATGGATCGCTTCGACGGTCTGCGCAACGCAAGCGGGTCCATTCCGACGGCTGAGTTGCGCCTTGAGATGCAAAAAACCATGCAAGCAGACGCCGCCGTATTCCGCACCGCCAAGACGATGAAAGAGGGCGTCGACAAAATGGACATGATCGCGGGCAAGATGGACGATATCAAAGTCACCGACCGCTCGCTGATCTGGAACAGTGATTTGATGGAAACGCTGGAACTGACCAACCTGATGCCAAATGCTTTGGCCACCATCAACGGCGCAGCTGCGCGCGAGGAAAGCCGGGGTGCTCACGCGCACGAAGATTACCCCGAGCGTGACGACAAGAAATGGCGCGTCCACACGATTGCACGGGTTGATGGCAAGGAGGTCGATCTCAGCTATCGC
>Ga0316204_10009455_pt1 | contig 13008 bp, 10 predicted proteins | sample 6monrhotite_MG_2_FD_205661 | JGI IMG/M metagenome (GOLD analysis project Ga0316204, IMG submission 205661) | Microbial mat bacterial communities from mineral coupon in-situ incubated in ocean water Damariscotta River, Maine, United States -... | ecosystem: Environmental > Aquatic > Marine >... | reverse complement strand
TCGAATCGTAACAGTCGAAATCTAGTGGTCTGGTCATGAGTGTGATGAGTGAGGCCATCTGGCCAATCAGGGAGCGGGCGTGCACACTTCACGTGTGCCTCGCAGGCGAACTAGTGTTTATGGAATCTCTACTCTTGTGTGCACAACATAGTAGTACTCGTGTTCGCCATTGAGTTGATTGAGACGCGCAGCTTCTTCAGTTGCATCTTCGTGAGATTTCAGAATTCGAATTGGCATAACGGACCATTCGAGAAACTCCAACTGCGAGCATTTCACATTTCTGAGTCGAGCTACGATATCTCTCGGCATGCGCATGACTGCTGAGCGTGGCTCGAATTGCTTGCCTCTCCATTCCTGTGACGTGTTTTCGTTCTCGTTCATCTCAACCGCTGTCCTCTGATTCAATGAAAACGATTTCGTTGTGCGCATTCTCGAAGAGAATCGAATTCGTATTTTATGTGCGATGCAAAGCCATGGGTCATTCGGCGAGTCCGCTCCCTCACGGTCGCGGTTCCTACGTGCTCAATACGCCCGCACAAGTTCCGCGCCGGGGTAGTAGTGCGCGAGGATGTCGCCCGCGTCCACGCCCTTGCGGGCCATGCCCTCGGCGCCGTACTGGCTCATGCCCACGCCGTGGCCGAAGCCTCGGCCGGTGATCGTCACGGTGTTGCCGCTCACGGCGAACGTCGCGTCCGATGAGTTCACGCGTTCTTTGCGGGTGATCGCGGGCAGGCCCGAGAGCCGCGCGGTGTTGCACGCGACGCGGAGGCTCTCTGCGGAGATGACCATGCTCTTGCCGTTGTAATCGCGCACGCGGAACTTGGTGGGCCGGCCGAACGAGTTGGTGGCCTCGACACTCACGCCCGCGAGGCGCTCGAGGTTTTTCGTGGACAGGTTGCTCGCGCGACCGTGCGCGCGGAGGCGCTTGGTAAGGTTCGCGACGGTGCGCTTCACTTCCCACCGGTAGAGCGGGGAGAACGAATCGATGTCGTCACGCGCCGCCGCCTGAAGAGGGCCCGCGAGGTTGAACTCGAAGCCGCTGCTCGTCGGCCACACGTCGCCCGCGCTCGCGGCCCGGCCCCCGGTGGTGGACGAGTAGTACGCGCGGAGGATGTTGCCGTTCCATTCGAGGACCATGCCCTTCGTGTCGCGGACGGCCTGGAGCGCACGCGGGTTCGCGGTCGCGCCGGAATACGCCTGGTCCTGCGTCGATGAGACGACATCGAAGTGATCGCCCTGTCCGCGGCGACGGGCGCGCTCGTGCAGCGCGTAGCTCCGGGCCGCGATCGCCTGCGCGCGGTAGGTCGTGAGGTTCCAGTCGCGGTAGAGCTCTTTCGCGAGCACGCCCGGGAGGTAGAGCTCGATCGAGACATGCTCGACGACATCGAACGTGCGCGCGGATTCGGTGGTGGTGTGCAGGACGAGCTCGCCCGGGTGCTCGGCCCCGTCGATCTCGAGCAGGCCCGTGCGAGAGGGCGTGATGCGCAAGGGGCCGTCAGATGTCGGGATGATCACCCGCTTGCCGCGTTTGGGGTTGAGCATCCATGACGTGTTGGTGCGCGTGATCGTGAGGTCGGTCGAGAGGATGTACCGGGCCGAGCGCGACGAATCGCTCTGCACGATCACGCGCGACGGGCCCGTGAGTGCGAGCGTGATCGTGTCGTGATCGATCCGGATGCGCATGAGCGGGTCACGGCGTGCGGAGTTTTCATCACTCGATTGGAGCGGGGAATCGGCGCTGGGCCGGCTCGTGGCGCAGGCCGTGGCAATGAACGGGACCGGCGCGATGATGAGCGCGAGAACCGCGAGCAGGAGTGTGCGTTTCATCAATGAAACATGATGCGCGAGCCGGGGCCATCTGTCGAGGAAAAACCGGACGATCGCGCGATCTTGTTGCGGGTGGTGCCGCGTGTGCGACAAGGGTTTCATCAGTGCGCGCGTTTGGCGAGCATCCGGTCCTTGTGCGGGATGCGGAGATCATGCGCGAGTCCGACCTTGGACATGCACCAGATGATGATGTAGCTGACATCAAGCTGCCACCAACGCAGCCCGTGGCGTGCGGAGGTCGGGAAGGCGTGGTGGTTGTTGTGCCAGCCTTCGCCCATCGCGAGGACGCCGAAGATGACGTTGTTGCGGCTCTCGTCATGGGCATTGAACGGTTTCTGGCCCCAGAGGTGGCACACGGAGTTGACACTCCAGGTGACGTGATGCACGAGGAAGATTCGCACGAGCCCGCCCCAGAGGAACCCGAGCAGCGCACCGGTCCAGCTCATGGTGAAGAGCCCGCCGAGCAGCGCCGGCAAAAGAAGCCCGATGATCACCCAGAGCGGGAACAGGCGGTGCATCGCTCGTGCGACCCGGTCGTTCTTGAAATCGACGATGTACCGGTTGCGGTCTTTGGGCGTGGGCTGGAACAGCCAGCCCAGGTGCGAATGGATCATGCCCTTAAGTGCGGACCAGAATCCGGAGCCGTGCAGGTGAGGCGAGTGCGGATCGTGTTCTTTGTCCGAATGCTGATGGTGCTTGCGGTGGTCCGCGACCCAGTTGAGGACGGGCCCTTGCACGGCCATGGAGCCCAGAACTGCAAGAAGCACCGCAATCGGCGAGCTGGTTTTGAAGCTCCGGTGCGAGAAAAAGCGGTGGTACCCGATGGTGATACCCAGAACCGTTGCGACGTACATGCCCGCAAGAATGATGAGGTGGACCAAGCTGAACGCGATCCCCCAGAGCAGCACAACGGCGACCACAACACCCGCAAAGGGGATGATGACCAATGCGAGATTGATCATCCGCACTTTAAAGAGGTTTTCTGTCGTTAGAAAATCGATCTCTTCAACTTGGCTCGGACCCGGATGTGTGGAAGGTGTTGTCATGGTTGTTCTCAGCCCCAGAAAGAGGAAGGCGATGCGCTCACTTGCCCTGTGTCCTCACAGGCACACAGGCATTCATGGTGAATGCTACGCGTGTTTTACTGAAGAAAGTATCGGCCAAGAGGCCTCGGGACGAGGAATCTGTCGATTTGGGCTTGTAGCTGCTAATTTTGCGCAGAAAAAAACCCTTCCGACTCGGAAAGGTTTCGATCGATCGCGGCTCGTTGCGTTCAGAACTCCAGGTCGCGGAGGCCCAGATTGTTCTCCGTCAGCTTTTCCTTCACCTCGTCGAGCGAGGTGGAGCCGAAGTTCTTGACGCCCATGAGCTCCGCTTCGGTGCGGGCGGCGAGATCGCCGAGCGTCTGGATGCCGAGCAGTTGGAGCGCCTTGCGGGCGCGGACCGAGAGGCCCAGTTCCCCAACAGACTTCGCGAGCGCGGCTTCCGAGCCAGATCCCTTGAGCTTGTCGTACACCTCTTTGCGGATGCGGCGGTGCGCGTCTTCGAGGCCCTGGCCGAGGCGGAGGCCCTTGGCGCTGAGCATGGCCTTGATCTCGGTGAGCGAGGCTTCGCCGAAGTTTTTGTAGCCCATGAGCTCGGCCTCGGTGATGCGGAGCAGGTCGCCGAGCGTGCGGATGTTCATCTTCTTGAGGCAATTGCGTGCACGCACGGAGAGCTCGAAGTCGGTGACGGGCGTGTCGAGCAGCGCGTTGCGCTTCGCGAGATCGCGGTCGTGCTCTTCGTCGATGACCATGTCACGCGAGGCGTCCACGTCTTTCATGAACATGCGGGCGCGGACGTGGTTCGGGTTCGTCTCGAGGATCTGGCGGAGGCACTTCTCGGCGCGCGAGTACTCGCCCGCGTCCTCGTGGAGCACCGCGAGGTTGAGCAGCGCGTTCACCGGCGCGGGGGAGATGTCGCAGCAGCGCTCGTAGAGCGCGATCGCTTCGGACTCTTCGCCGAGCAGGTCGAGCTGGTACGCGAGGTGGAAGAGCGCGATCGGGTTGTACGGGTCGGCGGAGATCGCCTTGCGGTACTCGGTGAGTGTGAGATCGGCGTTCCCATCTTGGAACGCGGCCTCGGCGGCGGCGATGTGGCGGCCCGCGGCCTCCGTGTCGCCCTTGAGGGTTTCGTCCATACCGATGACAGTGTCCAGCGGATCGTGGTTCATGCCTGCTCCGTGTGATTGATGGCGGGGCGCGGGGGGCTCGTGTCGCCCGCGCAGCCCACTACCTTAGACGATATGCGATTCACTCTCAAGAGCGGGCCCCGCGGTCGGGATGATCGGATCGGCGGGGGTGTCCCGGTTGACGACCGACATCTCACGCCATTTACCCCCCCGATAGCGGAAAACAAGCGCCAGGGCGAGGGTGATGATGTACGCCGCCGCGGCGATCCACGGGCCCATAGACCCCAGTTCTGGCCAATACGTCACGAAAAGCCACCCGCCGCCCACGATGCAGCCCCAGCTCAGGACGATCGTCGCGATGCCGGGCCAGATCGTGTCGCCAGCGCCCCGGAGGGCCCCCGAGAGGACGATCGCGATCGCGTCGAAGAGCTGAAAAATCGCCGCGACGATCAGCAGCTTGCTGCCCAGTGCGATGAGCGCGGCTTGGGTCGCGGGGTCGTCTGCGTCCGTAAATATGGAGACGAGCGGCCCACGGAAGAGCACGAAAACCAGCGCACACACGCCCATGTAGACGGTGGTGATTTTGAGCCCGAGTATCGTCCGCTTCGCGGCTAGGTCGGGCCGACCGGCGCCGAGGCACTTGCCCACGACCGCGCTCACCGCGATCGAGAACCCGATCGCGGGCATGAACGAGATGTGCATGTACTGCATGGTGATCAACCCCGCAGCGTTGTTGATGCTCTCGCCGTCCTTGTCGAACGTCGGGACGAACCCTGCGAGGAAGACCCACCAGCAGACGATTTCGTTGCCCCACATCGCGCCCGCGGGCCAGCCGAGCTTGAGCAGCTCTTTCATGTGCGGCCACGAGAAGCGCCAGCTCCCGCGGGTTTTGTACTTCGCGTCGGTGCGCTTCGAGATGAAAAACAGGAACGGGATCGCCGTTTCGATCGTGGAGCCGATGACCGTCGCGATCGCGGCCCCGACCACGCCCATCGGCTCGATCCCGAGCGTGGGCACGCCGAACACGAGCGCGATGGTGAACCCGAAGTTGATGATGTTGCCCGTCACGGTCGCGACCATGACGACCGTCGGCTTGTGGATGCCATAAAAGAAATTGCTGAGCCCGCGTGCCGCGACCGTGAAGATCATGCCCACGAGCAGGATGCGCCCGTACGCGACCTCGAGCTCCGCGACGCGCTCCGAAACGCTCAGGCCGAACACCCCGCGCATGACCGCGAAGAACTCGGTCATAAAGACGGCGGTGGGCAGCAGGACGACGAGCCACGCGAACAGCAAGAGCCACAGCCCGTTCCACATATACGCGCTGCCCCGTTCGGGCTTGCCCGCGCCGAGGTTCTGACTCGCGAAGGTGCTGATGAGGCTCAGGATCCCGAAGAAAATCGAGGCGGGCACGAACGCGGCGACGCCCCCATTGCCCACAGCGGACAGCTCGTCGGTGCCGAGTTTGGCGACGACGAACTTATCGACGAACTGCATGACGGAGTAGGAGGTCATCGTGACAACCGCCGGCAACGCGATCGCGAGCATCTCGCGCAGCGCCCCCGAGGTCGTCTCCGCGAGCCGGACGTCGTTCGAGTTTGATGCGTCCGGTTCGGGCATAGCCGGGCGATTGTACCGGTGAGGAGGCGATCCGGAGTCATCAAAGAAGATGACAAAGGGAAGAATGGGCGCCGCGAAATCGCTAGAATGTCCGCATGGACGGACCTCCCACCGGAACGGAATCTGGCACTACGAAACTCGGCTCGCTCGATCTGAGCGACGACGCGGTCCTCGCGTCATGCGTCGAAGCGATCCTGCTGACCTCGGACAAGCCCCTCGGGGCGTCCAAAGTGGGCCTGGCGCTCTCGATCGAGGGCGAGGGCGCCAAGGCGCGGATCGAGGCCGCGATCGAATCGCTCAACGAACAATACGAGCAGACCGGGCGGTGCTTCCGCGTGCGGAACATCGCGGGCGGGTACCGCGTGGTGACCGAGCCCGAGTTCGCGCCCGCGCTGCTCGCGCTGCACGGGATGCGCCAGAGCTCCAAGCTCTCCAAGCCAGCGCTCGAGGCGCTGAGCATCATCGCGTACCGCCAGCCCGTGACCCGCGCCCAGATCGAAGCGATCCGCGGCGTATCGTGCGGCGAGGTGCTCAAGTCTCTGCTCGAGCGCCGGCTCATCGCCATCACCGGGCGGGCCGAGGAGCTGGGCCGGCCCATGCTCTACGGCACGAGCAAGCACTTCCTGGAGCTGTTCGGGCTCGGGTCCGTGAAGGACCTGCCGGCGGTGGGGGCCATGCCCGATCTGCCGAGCTCGCGCGAGCTTGCGCCGGAGAGCAAAGAGGCCGAGGCGGTGGAACCCGAGGCGTCCCAAGGCGACGAAGAAGTGAAAGAAGAGAATCAGCACACGCCTCACGAGGCCGTTGAGACGGCGGCGGTCGGGGCGACAGACGTGGGCGAGAAGGAATCATGATGCAAGTGAAACGAGTTGTGTTCGCGATGGTGCTTTCGGGGCTCGGGCTCGCGCTGGGCGCGTGCGAGAGCTACTCGATGCGCGGCCACGTGATCCGCGGGGACGTGAGCTACATCCAGATCGTCAGCGCCGACGATTCGCGCCTGAGCGAGCCGGGCATCTCCGGCGCGCGCGTCGGGGCACACCTGGACCCGGGCCGACTCAACCGCAAGTTTCTGGGCTCAACCATGACAGACGGCAACGGCGATTTCTCGCTCCCGATCGACGAGGTCGGTGCCGGCTGGCTCGAGTACGATATCTCGGTCGTCTCGTACCGCGACGGCTTCATGGGCGCGGAACAGTTTTTTCGCATACCCAAAGCCGAACGGCGCGTGCTGATCATGCTCGCTCCGGGCGACGACGCCGAGCCGCCGAGCTTCGAGAGCCGCGAGAGCCTCTTCGATGAGGCCGATCGGTACCGCTAAGCAGAAAACGGTTGGCTCACCGCGATGCCGGAGGGTGCGTAGAGTGTTCCCGGTGAATCCATGAAGAGCCGACGCCGATATCACGCGAACGTGCCGGGCCTTGTCTTTCCGGCGGCGACGGTCTTCCTGGGCCTGGGCGCGTTCAATTCACAGAACAACCTGCTGTTCCTGTTCTTCGGGTTCGCGCTCTCGTCGATGGTCGCCTCGGGGCTTATCAGCGGCACGATGCTCATGCGGCTGCGCATCGAGCGGCTCTCTGTGACACGCGCCCGCGCTGGCGGGGAGCTGTTCATCCGCTACCGGATCAGCAGCTCCGCCAAACGAGCGCCGGCGTTCGCGCTGCACATCGAGGAACGGGGCGAGGACGGCTGGAAGCGGTTGATCACGCAGCCCGCGGGCTTTGTGCCGCACGTGGCTCCGGGCGATGGCGAGCTCGTCACGGTGCGGTGCGGGGCGCTCGCGCGGGGCATGGGGGAGTTGTCGCGCATCGAGGTGACGAGCCGGTTCCCGTTCGGATTCATGCGCAAGAGCGTCGCGATCGATTCTCGCTCGGCGATCATCGTGCACCCGGAGGTGCGCGAGCTGCGCGACGACGCGCTCCGGACGCTCGCCTCACGCGAGCGCGGGGAGGTCGTCAGCCAGCACGAGCGGGGGACCGGGGGCGAGTTCTTTGCGCTCAGGGAATACTCACAAGGCGATTCGCCCACACGCGTCGCGTGGCGCGCGAGCGCACGCCACCGCACGCTGCTGGTCCGTGAAGAAACGCGGATGGGATCCCGCGCGTACGACCTGGTGCTCGTGCTCTCGGGTGAGCCCGCGGATCGGGAGCTGGACGAGCGCGCGATCTCGCTCGGCGCGAGCATCGTGAGCAAGGCGCTGGCCGGCGGTGTGCCGATCTCTCTGAGCGTGCCGGGGTTTGGCGTGTCGCTCGCGCGCGAATCCTCCCGGGGCCAGCTCACGCTCGCGCTCGACGCACTCGCGGGGATCGATCTTGAAGCCGGCGCGGTCGAGCACCGCCCGGGCCCGGCGGAGATCGATATGAACACCGGGACCGGGACCGTCATCGCGGTGCACGGCTCGGGGAACGACCCGTCCGCCGCCCCGCGCGACGCCCTGCACCTCGTCGGCGAAGACCTCGACCGGCTGGCGATTACGAGGGCAGACGCATGACCCTCATGGGCGCGTACATCGCGCTGCTCCATCTGCTGATCGGCCTGAGTATTCTCGTGTTCGCCGCGGCATCGGAGAGCCCCGCGACCGCGATACTTTCGGTGCCGGTCGTGGTGTTCGCGTACCTGCTCCGCCGGTCGAACGCCGGGTTCGGCGCCCCGCAGTGGCTCCTCAACACGGCCCTCGTCGGGTTCACTCTGTGGACTCTCGCGACGGCGAGCTGGGCGCTCGACCAGACGGTCATGGAGCTCGCGCGGTACATCACGTTCATCCAGCTCGCGCGTCTGTTCGAGAAGCCGTCGTCGCGGAAGTGGGCGCAGGAGATCGGGCTGAGCGCGATGCTCGTGCTCGGTGCCGCGCTCACGAGCGTCGTGCTGTCCGTGGGCGTGCTGATCTTGATCTACTCGCTCCTGCTCCTCGTGACGGTGCTCGCGCACCAGATATGCGCGGGCGCCTGGCGCGACGCGGCTCGGTCATCGTTGCCCGTCATGGTCAACAAGGTGACCCCGAGGCTGCGCCGAGATTTCTTCCGTGTGCTCGTCACGTCGTTCTCGATCATGGGCGTGTGCTCGATCGCCGCGTTCGTGCTGACGCCGCGCGGGCTGGGCGCGGACATGTTTTTCGGCGCAAATCTCTCCAAGTCGGTGGGCTCCGAAACCAAGTTCAGCGATGCGGTCACGCTCGGCGAAGAGGGGCTCATCAATGAGTCATCCGTTCCCGTCATGAGGGTGAAAATATCAGAAGACTTCGGCGACCCCCCGTATTTGTTGAGAGGCACGACCCTGAACGTGTACGACCCGCTCACGAGCAGCTGGTCACGCAAAATGAGATCTCGTGACGGCGAGCGAAGCGCCAACACGGACGATTTCAATGATCTCTGGCCGGACCGTGACGAGGGCACCGCGATCGCTGAAATAGAGGTATTGAAGAAAGGCGCCCAGTACTTCTTCTCGCTCTCGCGTGTCAGCGACATCGCCACTCCGAATCCCCAGCGCTTCAGCCTGAGCTCCGAAGACGGGACCATCCGGCTCCGTGCTGGAGAGCTCGATCGGAATAGTGAATACGCGATTCTCAGCACGTTGCCGCAGACGGCCTTGCCATCTGAGCAGGGGAGCATCCACCCGAGCGTGCACGTGCCGTTTCTCGAGACAGGCGTGCTCCGGATCGCGAACGAAGTGCTCGATACGAACGGCGTGGGAGTGGGTGAGAACATCGTGCTCTTCCGCGAGCGTGCGGCCGAGGCATTTCTCGCCTACCTCTCGGAAGGTTTTATGTACACGCTCGACCGGGTGTCGCCGATGGCCGGCACGGACCCGCTCGCGTACTTTCTTGAACAGAGCCGCGAGGGCCACTGCGAGTATTTCGCGTCGGCGCTCGCCGCGATGTGTCAGAGCGTTGGGGTGGAGGCCCGGATGGTCACCGGGTATCACGTGTCGGAGAGAGAATCGGAGGATTCGAATGTGTTCATCGTGCGCGAGTCGCACGCGCACGCGTGGACGGAAGTGAAGCTGGCCAACGGTATCTGGCGCGAGTACGACCCGTCGCCCGCGGACGGTGTCGCCACCCAGCACCAGCCCGCCAAGGGGTTGGTCGCGACGTACCGCCGCTTCATGGACAACGTGCAGATCGCGTGGTCGAAATACGTCGTGAACTTCGACGAGAAAAAGCAGAGCGGCACGATCGGCAACTCGCTCATGAGCTCGGCGGGCGGGTACGACGAGATCTCGTCGAAAATCAATCAGTTCACAAACCTGTCACGGGTGCAAGGCACCAAAGCGGTGCTCCGATCTCTCGGATTGGGGCTGTTCATGTTCGTTGTTACGTACGCCGCGCTGACGCTTGCGCGGATGTTCGTTCGGTGGACAGGCCGGAAGTGGCCCCGCAGGAATGCCATCGTGCTCAACGCGAGGCGCACCGAAATCGGCCGTGTGTACGGGGCGCTGCTCGCGGCGCTCGCCAAGGCGGGCGTTGGCAAGCCCGCGTGGAGTTCGCCGCTTCTGCACGCGCAGACGCTCGCGGAGATCGATCCTGGGATCGCGCACGGCACACGGGAGATCGCGGCACTCTACTACCAGACGGCCTTCGGAGGCCGTGACGTGAGCGGCGACGAATCGGCCCGCGCGGGCGATGAACTCAAGCGTGTGCGTGCCAGGCTCCGCGAACTCACACGCGAAAGGGCGTTGTCCAAATGAGTGACCCAGCCGGCTGGTTCCCCGTGAGCGAAGACGAGCACGAATCACAGACGTCCGCCCTGCGCGCCCTGGTCGGCGAGATGGGCGGTGCGCCGCGCGTGCTCGATCTGGGCGCGGGCGACGGCCGGCTCGCGCTGCCGCTGTCTGAGATGGGCTGCGACGTGCTCGCGATCGACAACGACGAGCGCGCCTGCGGAGCGTTGCGCGAGCGAGGCGTGCGCGCCGCGTGCGCGGATTTCATCGGTACGCCCGCGAGCGCCGGCATCGAGGGGCCGTTCGATCTCGTGATCTGCATGGGCAACACGTTCTGTCTGGTGCACGACACCGCGCGGGCGCTCGAACTTGTTCGCTGGGTGCGGGGTGTCCTCAGTGAGGGCGGCCTGTTCGTGATCGACGACATCCTGAGCGAGACCTGGGCCGATATCGCCTCAGGGAACTGGCAGGAGGGCGTGAGCGAGGACGGCTCGATGCAGCTCGTCTGGGCCGAGGGCGACGCGCTGGTCGCGATCCGCGAGGGCGATCAGATCGATGAGTCCTCCTGGACGATCCGCGAAGGGGACACGCCGATGCGTCTCTGGTCGCGCGGCGCGCTCGATCTACTCGCCGTTGCGGGCGGGTTCGCGCGTCCGAGAACGGACGCGAGCGGGTGCCTGATCGTTCTCACCGGCGCGGGCGATTGATCCGTCAGCGTCGATACGGCGTACCCGATGGAGGCATCCGCAGGGCTCTCCGATGATGCTTCAAGCACCCGATTTCCCGGGTGACGCGTCCTGAGCGACGCGAGGAGGCCCACCGTGCCCGCGACCCGATCAAGAACTGAGAACTGGCGTCAGAGTCTCGAACAGATTGCCGATCGAGGCGGATCCGTCGAGATCACCCTCGCGAATCGGTCCAACGAGCTCCGCAACTCGACCGCCGTCGACGCGCAGCCCAGCACGATCAAGAACCTCATCTGGCGCGTCCGCATCGTCTCGCTCGAACCCGACAAGATCATCGTCGAGCGGCCGTTCGCGCTGGGCAAGGAGATGGACCTGCACGACGGCGCGCCGCTCGTCGGCCTGTTCACCGTCGGGCAGAACCGCTGGATGTTCCGCTCGAGCGTCATGCGCCACGGGACGCACGAGGGCCGTCACCGCGATACCGACGTGCTCGTGCTCACCTCGCCCGAACAAGTCGAACGCTGCCAGCGCCGCAACTTCTACCGCATCTCCACGCTCGGCCTCGAACTCCCGCAGGTCGAGGCGTTCCCGCTGCTCGACACCGGTTCCACCGCGGTCGCGGAGACGGCCTGCCGGCAAGAGATCGAGCAGATGATCGATCACAACATCGTCGCACGCATCGGGATGGACAAGGCGCCCGACGCCATCTCCATGCCGGAGGTCGGGCCGGGGATCGAGTCGAGGCTCGTCAATCTCGGCGGCGGCGGCGTGGGCCTGGTGGTCGAAGACGACAACCGCGGCGCGTTCGAATCCCACCGCGCGTTCTGGCTCCGCATCGATCTCAGCCCGCAGATCCCCGTGCCGCTCGGTGTCTCGGCGCGGCTCCGCCACACGCACCTGGACTCGGGCCGCAGGCTCTACGCGGGCATGGTGTTCGATTTCTCAACGGGGTCGCGCCACCAGCAGTTCGTCGTGAGCCAGCTCTGCAAGTACGTCGCGGACGTGCAGCGCGAGGATATCCAGATCGAGGACGAGGCCGTCTGAAGGCACCGAATTCAGGCTCTGTTTGACGGATCACATGATGCGGTCGCACAGGCGTCTCGCCTGTGTCTTCTGGCATTCAAACGCACAACAACACGGGCTGAGAGACCAATGATTGCTGGGTAAACCCACCCCTGCCCCTCCCTCAGGGAGGGGCTCCCGAGCGTCAGCTCAGTACGCTTCGATGTCCTCGGGCGCCTGGTAGTTCGTGATCTCGGGGTGATCCTCGGACAGCTCGCGCGTGTAGCGCCGCGAGCCGTGCAGGAAAAACGAGCCGTACGGGTTCTTCACGATCGGCCGGATCGAGCGCGTGTACGCGAGCGGCTTCTCCATGATCCACACGTAGATATTTCCCTCATCGGTCCGGCACAGGACCTCGTTGCCGCCCGCGCCAACATAGGCCGAGAGGTTGCCGGTCTCGCTCGCGTGCGTGCCCGAGGCCGAATCGACCTTGTCGCGGAACGAGACGACGCCGTCGAGCGTGAGCATGTCGACGTCCGCCGAAGATCCGGGCGGGCACTGGAGGTAGATGTTCCCGCCCGTCGTGGTGAGCGTGATCTCGTCGTCGAGCGGGTGCGAGGTACGGATATCGATCGGCCCCAGCTGGTTGTGTACGCGCACCGCGCCCTCGACGTCCACGATCTCGACGAGCCCGCCCGCGTTGCGGATCTCGGCGCCGTTGAGCGAGGGCATCTCGATGTGCAGGTTCATGCGCACGCCGCGATCGGTGTTCAGGTCGCCCGAGCGGATCACGAGCACCGCGCCGCCCTCCTGATCGATGAACTCGATTTTCAGGTCCTCGGGGTTCCACAGGTCGTCGTAGTGGAGCTGCGGATCCTGCCCCTCGATGACTTCCTTCGAAATCCACCGCTCGGCCGTCACCACGATCTCGTCCGTCTGGCCGTCCGCCCGGACGACCACGTCCCCGCGAACATTCTGGATGTCCACCGCAACGGGCTTCGAGAACGGGACGGCGTAGCTGTACGTGGTCTTCGCGGTCGAGCCGCACCCGCC
>Ga0316204_10009454_pt1 | contig 13008 bp, 12 predicted proteins | sample 6monrhotite_MG_2_FD_205661 | JGI IMG/M metagenome (GOLD analysis project Ga0316204, IMG submission 205661) | Microbial mat bacterial communities from mineral coupon in-situ incubated in ocean water Damariscotta River, Maine, United States -... | ecosystem: Environmental > Aquatic > Marine >... | reverse complement strand
AGCGGCACCAGCCATACGACGCACCTGTGCACCACCGGCCGCGAATATCGAGCACCCGGGTTGGGCCGCGATGCGGCGCGTACCTCGACTGGCCGACCGGGATTCTGGGCGGCGATATGTGGTGGTGGATGCCCAGTCTCCCCCCTCCCGGAGCCTGCCGGCTAGGGGTGTCTACATTGCTCGAAGGTCAGAGAGCGCGATCACTTGTCATGAGGCTGGTTCGGTCAACGCTGGCCCACTGAAGACTGCGACGGTCGGCCCGTCTGGCCTGACAATGTCGAAACTCGACGACTGGCCGCCCAATACCGTGACCCATCCGGCGGCGTTGTCCACCAAGAACTCGACCAATTCGCTGTTGATCTCAGTCCGAAGGATCAAGCCCTCATCAGAGTCGTCGCTCCCGACAACGACCTGTCCATCATCAATCGGTATGACACAAAGCCAATACCGGCCACTGCTCGTCCCGCCCCCCGTGCACGCCCCCGCTTCAATGGTGTCGGGTAGATCGTCATCGAGACCGTCGAGCATGGCGGCAACATCAGGATCGAGATCGCCTATCTCCGCCACACAAGCGATGGTGTCAATGGCATCCCCACATTCAGGCACCATCGTCTGAGCCCCGGCATCAGAAGACTCAGAGCAGCCAGTCATCACCAACAACACGACTCCCGTCAGCATTCCTACAATCCTGACCCGAATCATGCCCGCCATAGAAACAGCCTCCCACGACCGACAAACGATTCCCGGGCGCACGGTATGGGCCGTGATGCAGTGTCCGTCGCCGGACGTGTGACGTGACTCTCCGGATCGATATCGGGCGCCTGGTCGGTCGGGAGCTTCGAACGCACCCGCTGCCTGTTGCCGGTTGTGGGTGCTTTGCTCTCGTACTCGGCGCCGGTTCCCTGGTATGTTCGCCCGGATAGTTTGGCGAGCGAGGGGCGGCTGGCGGTGCAGAAGGTTCGGATTCCTGTTGGTGCCTTGGCGCTCATCCTCTTTGCTGTCGGTTGTCAGCAGGCCGACTCGCAGGACTCAGTTGACCGAGAGCCGGCGCCTACGACATCGGCCCCTCCCTCGTCGTCGTCCACGCCTCCAAGCTCATCAACAACAACGACCCTCTCCGGGCTTGATCAGCGTCGAGCCGAAGAAGCGGAAGAGCGAGCGCGCATTGCAGCCGCCACTGAGTCCGTCCTTGTGGCCTACCACGAAGCCCTCGCTGCGAAGGACGGGGCACGGGCTGTCGAGCTCTTGTCCTCACGCTCGCTGGAGTGGTTTGACGAGATCTTGGACCTCGCACAGAACGCGGACTTCGAGACCCTTGAGGCGGCCCCGACCCATCAATTCGCCCGGGCAGTGGAACTCCGGGCGCTGCTCGGCGAAGGAGTCCACGAACTGACCTCGGGCGCAGAAGCGCACCGTGCCCTGGTCGATGCGGGATTCTCGATGCATTTCGACTTCAGTGCCGAGCGACCTGAGTTGGTGGTCACCGGGCCGCCGACCAACCAAGTCTGGGACCGGTGGTCGGCGTGGAAGTTGTGGCTCGAAGACGACCGATGGCTTGTCGACGTGTGGTATGTAGGCAGCGCGGCTTACCCGTCTGTTCTGCCCGATGAGGACGCCCTCGAGATCCTCACCGGGAACCGTGTCAGCCGACTCGACTACTTCACGTTGCTTGAGGAAGCTCGGGAAGGCTTCGTCGACTTCGCTACCCAGCGCGGCTGGGAGCAGACACTTGGCTGCGCGAGCAGAACGCGTCGCAGCCTGGGCATCTCTGATTCGATCGCAGCAATCGCGGCCTGCGGCGACGCAGCGACCCTGCGCGACGGCGTTGGGGCGTTCTACCTGAACCCGGCAAACATGAACTCCGACAGCGCGGCCAGGGCGACAGACGAGCTCCTGGCATGCGCGGAGAACGAACTATCGCTGCTCTCTGATGAAGAAGTCAGTCAACTTCTTTCCAACGCCTCGGGCCCAGACGAGCTCAGCCTCCAAATCAGCGAGCGACTCTTTGGCCCATGCGTCGCAGCGCCGAGCGGGGGCGAGCTCTTCACAGACCCCCAGGGCACCTACACGATTGCGGTTGATCCGACGTGGGTCGAACGCCACGGGATCTCCACGGCCGATACCGAATTCTGGGTCATCGATGAATCCTCCTCCGAGTTCAGCCCTACCATTCAGCTCTCAACGGCGCTGAATCCCACAGAGCTCAGCCTGGAGGACTACCTGGAGGCGAGCATCGCGGGCACCGACCTCATCCTCGACGACTTCATCCTCCTCGACAGCGGAACCGTCAGCGGTGAGTCTGACCGAGCCCTGGGCATGATGGAGTTCCAGGCCGTCACAAGTGGACTGAATCTGCATTTCCTTGTCTTCATAGGGCTCTCGGACGACCATGCTGTCGTGGCTACCCTCACGGCATCACCGGAGACATTCGAGGAGTACCGGGTGATACTCGAGCCCTATCTACTCACTCTCACCCCAACCCCGTAGCGATCTGGGACGCCGGCCCGGGAGCCTGGCTAGAGCGCTCGATAATCGCGGCCACGGCCCGAGCACCTCGCGCAGCATCACCGGCGCATCCGAGCACGACCGGCCGCGAATATCGAGCACCCGGGTTGGGCTGCGTTCTCAATGGGTTAGCGCAACGCTTGGTCGAGGATTTGTGATGGTGTCATCCAGCCGAGGGTTTGTCGAGGTCTGTTATTGAGTGAGTGGGCGGCGGCGTCGAGGTCGGTGCTGGTGAGCGCCGCCATGTCGCTGCCTTTGGGGAAGTATTGGCGGAGCAGGCCGTTGGTGTTCTCGTTTGAGCCGCGCTGCCAAGGCGATTTCGGGTCACAGAAGTAGACCTGGATGCCGGTGTCGATAGTGAAGCGGGCGTGGTCAGACATCTCTTTGCCTTGGTCCCAGGTCAGCGATCGCCAGAGTTGATCTGGCAGCCGTTTCACGGTGGCTTCCAGAGCGGTCCGAACTTGTTCAGCCTTGTTCCCGTCGGGCAAAGCAAACAGCATCACGTAACGGCTGTGCCGCTCGACCAGCGTCCCGATCGCAGTCATGCGTTTGCCCATCACAAGGTCGCCTTCCCAGTGGCCAGGCACGGCCCGGTCCGCAACCTCGGCCGGCCGCTGCGAGATCATGACGGGGTTGCGGATCTTGCCTTTCATCGTCGGGTTCCGCTTCTTACGCGGGTGTCTCATCGCGCGATGCGTACGCAGGTGTTCAGTCAGTTCTTTGCGCAAGGCGCCTCGAGACTGGACGAACAGTGACAGATAGATCGTTTCGTGCGACACCCACATCTCCGGCCGGTTCGGGTGCTCAGTTTTCAGCCAACCAGCGATCTGCTGTGGCGACCACCACTCATCCAGCTTCTCCTGCACCACAAGCCTGAGCAATGGGTTCGACACCAGTTTCGATTGCTTTGGACGACAGGCCCGCCGATCAGCAGAGCGGTCCGCTGACCGGGCCCGGTAACGGAGGCTGGCGCCGTTGGGTGCAACCTCACGAGACACCGTCGACGGTGCCCGTCCCAGACGGCGAGCGATTGAACGCAATGACTCACCGGCGGCGAGGCCACGCGAGATCTCTTCACGTTCCTCGAATCTGAGATGCTCGGCCCGTCGCTGTCTGGCCTTGGGGCGCACACCTCCAGTTGATCTGATCATCGTCCGAATCGATGACCCCTCGCGTTTCAGGTCGTAAGCGATCGAACGCATCGACTCCCCGTCTTGCCAGCGATCCCAGACCTCGGACCGCTCCACATCCGAAAAACGGCGACCCATCAACAACCCCTCCTCAACGACAACGAACCATCCCGCCAAGACTGTTGCACTGACCCATTGAGAACACAGCCGATACCGGGTGGCCGCCATGTCTTCACGATTCGGACTCTCGACATAGCAGTTGAGCGGTTTCGCTGGTTGCCCGGATGCGGCCGACGCCGACTACCCACACGACCGCGAGCACGGGGTTGAGCTGTGGTATTGACTTCGTGGGTCCGAGTCACAGATCACGCCGCGATGAAGTCAGGAGTCGACTGGTGGCCATTCGAGATGTGCGTGTTGCGATGGCCATCATCGGAGTCGCCTTGGCTTGCTGCGCCTGTGGAGCCGTGGGGGTCGTTGGCTCCCCGTCGGGGGCATATGTGGCGCTGGACAGCAGCAGGACAAGGGCGAATGAACTAGGTGCTGCACTCACGCACCCGACGGAACAAGAATCGACGGCACTAGCAGGTGGCATACAGTTCGTCGCCTATGTCCCGGACCACGCTGGCGTGTACGGCATTCGGGTTGTCTTTCTTGACTCGGTTCGGGAGTCGCAGCGAGAGGCTTTCGCCTCCCGGGCAGAGGAAGTTGGCGCCGACGTCGTTTGGCTCTTCGACGACGATCTTTGGCCCGACTGCGCTCCAGCGTCCGGGTGCCCCACAGTCGGCGACACGATCGACTGATCCGGCTCGACTCGATCACCGCTCCTCCAGCGCCACAGAACCGGCGGTTCGAGCTCGACCGGCCGCGAATATCGAGCACCCGGGTTGGGCCGTGGTGCGGCACTGCCCCGGTATCCACGAGCGTGATTCTGTGGCGGCAATATCGAGCACGCCGACCAGGACGAGATGCAGAGTCGACCCACTCAGGAATGCCGGATGCCGGGCAGGACTCGTCGGCAGCGCAGTACGTTCCTTCTTTCGGCCGAACGACCCGGGGTGAGGATGCAGATTGTCGTGACCAAAGGTGATCGAGATGGCCTGGCCTTCTTCTCGTGCGCGGTCGGAGAAGGGGTCGGGCGCTGGATGGGGAGTCCGCCGAGTCAGGGCGAGTGGAGCGTCGAGTTGGAGCTCCCAACGGTCCCGTGGAGTCGAATTAGCGTGGTCGACAAGGCCGTCGGGATTTCGGTGGCGGACCCCGCCCGATGCGCCGTGAGCCTGGTCGCGTTGGTCGAGGCCTGCAGCAGCGACGGGGTTGTCGCCCTCAGACTCGGCGATGGGGTGACGCTCGTTGACACGGAGGGTGAGCCAGCCCTCGGTGTGGTCGGCAAGACGATCGAGTTCGAGGCTGCTGGCGTTCGGCTCTTTCCGTACAACATCTGACGGATCGAGCCCCACCCGATCGGCCATCCCCAGGGGCCGGAGGCTCCGAGTCACTGGCCGCCTGCGACCATGCGCCCCCCGCTCGGAAACGGCACATATGGGCGGTGGCGGAGGCAGGATTCGAACCGGCGGCCGTCACCTAGGGCGGGCCGCTGCGAGGATGTTTGAATGGCGAATATGTGGCTAGGTTACTGGAGAGCGTTGGGTGGGATGATGGTGACCTGAGTGCTGTCTGAACCGCAGCGGAGTGTTCCAGGCATGGCGGGAACGAGAGACGAGTATCTCAAACGGATCTGGGCGATCCTCGGTCGGCTGATTGATGTGCTCCGCGATGAGCAGGTCGTTCGGGATGCAACCCGCATGTCAACGCGCGCCACCAACATCTACCGGTCAGAGGATCTTGCGGTCCTAGACGCCAACCGAGCGGCAGCTGAACTCGAGGGACATCGGAGACAAGTGCACACCCACGGTGAGCTGGCTCTCGAGCCTCTTCTCAGCTTCCTGACCGTGAGATGGGGGCACAGCGACTTCTACTATGGCACCGACGCCAAGGACATCTCCACTGTGCTGGCGGTGGAGGTGCGCGAGGCGCTCGGCCTCGATGAAGAGCTCTGAACAGGCGCAGACGACACGGCGCCGATCCCCCCCCCCAGACGACGAAATCCCCCACCCGGTGAAAGCCAGGGGATGAGAAGTCGGGCTACAAGCCGATGGTGACGACGCCGATGATGTCGGTCCATGTGACGGCGCTGTGCCACCCGAGTCCGGCCGCAGCCGGTTGGCAGAGGCGCTGGATGTCCCAGCCGCTCAGATCGCCGCCGAGGCCCGCCTCATACCAGGCACTTGAGGAAGGCCGACCGAATCTCGAGACCGCCGAGCCCCCACTCGATAATGTCGGCGACCGAGCCAGACGGTCGCGCCACACTTCCGGCGAACTGTGGTGCTTTGCGCGCCCCGGACCCGCTCGATAATCACGCGCCGTGACCGGCGCCGCCGCTGTCGAAAGCAGCCCCGAAAGGGGTTGTTGTGCTCCCCTTCTTGGGATCTGATACGAACTTATGTTCGTATCAGGTCGTGCCGACCAGGCACTCGAGATGATCAGTGCAGGGCTGGACCTGCTGCTGAGCGAGGGACTCGACCCGGCGTGTGCGGAAACCGCCGCCGATGTGATCCGCGGCGTCGAGTCGGCAGGGCGTCGCATTGCCGCAGCCCAGGCCATGACCCTCGGCTCGGTCCGCAAGCGTTGCCTTCACGTTCGTGATGGCCATGTATCGGCCAAGGTGATGGTTCGCCATGAGGCCGAGCTCAGCGGCGGTGAAGCCGCAGCTCGGGAGAAGACCACCGTCATGCTCGCAGCGCTGGAGCAGATCGCAGCGGCATTCGTGGCCGGTGACGTGGGCGTGGATCAGGTCCGGTTGCTGGCCCGTGTCTACGCCAACAGGCGGGTGCGATTCGCCATGTCCGGCGCCCAGGACTGGTTCCTCGACATCGCTTCCTCGCACACCTTCCCCGATTTCGAGACGCTCGTGCGCCAGTGGGAGCGGCTGCTCGACGATGATGGTCCCGAGCCGGCCACCGTGCGCAACCGGCAGGTCAGCCTCACCCAGGACCCGGTCTCCCTCGGATGGACCCTCGACGGCAACCTCAGTTCCGTTGCCGGTGCCCAGATCAGCGAGATCTTCGACCAGTATGTCGAGGCCGAACGCTCAATCGACTGGGATCAAGCCGTCGCCGAGCACGGTGACGACGCGTGCCAGGATGACATGGCCCGAACGGCGGCTCAGCAGCCCGCCGATGCATTCCGCCAGATCTTCCTCGATGCCGCGGCCAATCCCGACGGCAGCTGCGTGGCCGACATCACCACCAACATCGTGATGGATCAGCACACGTTCGAGACAATGCTCACTCGCCTCGAAGGTGGCCCTCACCAGCCCCTCGACCCGACCAAGGTGCGCTGCGAGACGCTCGGCGGTATCCAGCTCGACCCCGCCGAAGCAGCGGCAGTGTCGCTCATCGGCGACTTCCGCCGCGTCATCCTCGACGGCCAGGGAGTCACCATCGACCTGGGCAAACGACGGTTGTTCACCGGTGGCGCCCGACTCGCCGCACAACTCCAACGAACTCGCTGCTACTGGCCCGGATGTTGGACACGCACACCCGTGTGTGAGGTCGACCACCTCAGACCCCATGCCGGTGGCGGGTTAACCAACCCCGGAAACGGGGAACCCGCTTGTGGATGTCACAACCAGACCAAACAGCGCGGCTTCACCGTCACCCGAAACCCCGGCGGTGGGCTGACCCTCACCCGTCCCGACGGATCGATCCTCGCCGATGCAGCGTGACCCTCTCGCGCCCTCAGGCGGAGACGTCCTCCGTGGGAAACTCGCCGTACACACACCACGCCTCGTCGAGGACTGCGGTTGGATCCCCGGTCCAGTCCAGGGCCTCGACCTGCCGACGACTCCGACGGGTGCCGATCGAGCGGAGGAAGTCATACGACGTGGCATCGAGCCGCAGATCGGCCGACCCGTCAGCGCTCGGCTCGACATCGGTGAGGTTGATGTCGAGCTCGAGGCCGAGCCGTTCCGACACCTGGCTCTTGAGCACATCGACATACCGGGTGGCCGCAACGTCGACGCCTGGGCCGGTCGGATCGATCTCCAGACCGAGAGCGTGCTGCACATCATGGACGTGCATCACGAGATCGGCCACCAGAGCCAGCCCCATCGCCGGGATCTCCGCATAGAGCGCCTCGATCGCCTCGCTGTAGCTGCGCCATTCCGCGGCAACCTCGGCCAACGTCCGATTCACTCGTTCGGCGACCTGGCGAGCCGTGCTCTCCTCACTCCCGAGGCCCGAGCGCATGCCGCCGACGAGATCGGCGTTCAACCCGCAGACGTGCGACACGACATCGACCACGCGCCACTCCGGGCACATCGGCACCATCATGTCGGCCGAGTCCGCCGGCAGCGCCTCGAGTTCGTCCAGCAACGAGTCACGAATGTCTCGGTACAGCGGCCAGGTATCAGTCATGACACACCTCCTACGGCGCGGATGAGGCCATCGCCGAGATCTTCGGCCTCGCCTCGTTTCAGCATGCGGTCCACATGGAGTCGAGCCGTGCGTCCCTCGACAGCGTCGGCGAACACGACCTCGACACCGGGCCGATAGACGAAGCGGTGCTCCACCATCTCGGCGATCGTGCGGGGTTCGGCGAGGAAATCGAGCATGGCCTGGTGGCGGCGCGGGATCACCGCCTCGAATGCGTCGAGCATCTCCAGGAACGTCTCGCGCTCCTCGATGATGCCTTTGTGATGGAAGGTCACGTAGTACTTCGCGTCTTCGGCCCGGGCGATCTTCATGCTCTCCTCGAACTGTTCGAGGTCGCTCCAGACATCGCCGTAGTACGGACCGAATCCGGAAAGGTCGATGTCGGAGAGGAAGAACACGCCACCGGTGATCCGAAATCCGCTGTGACCCCGCGTGTGGCCCGGCAGATGCACGGCCTCGACCGACACCCCACCGCCGAGATCCCACACATGCCCATCCTGGAAGCCAACCGCATCGGGGCGGGCCGTGTAGTGGAACTCCTCTTGAAACTTGAGCCCCATCTCGGGGTTGTCGGCCATGTTGTAGCCGAAGATCCCGAGGAGACCGTCGAGACTCTGGACTGCCGGAAGGTCCTCCTCATGGATGTGCACACGTGCATCGGGGAACGAGATGTTGCCGGCGAGATGGTCCTCGTGCCCATGGCTGTTGATCACGGCATCCACATCAGCGGGTGCCCCCTTCTCGACCACCGTGACCGACGGATCGATGATCACCGACTCGCCGGCGCCGCGGACCAGCAACGACGTGCCGCTCGGATAGGCACCGGCCTTTCCCCCGGTCAACGCCGTGACGGCGTCACCGAGCGGACGCGCTCCTTCACCCCAAGATTCGAACATGGGCCGAAGGCTACGAGATCGGGCGCTCAGGTGGCGCCTTGGCCGTCCAACCAGGCCTCGGCGTCGGCGACCGATTCGAAGAGCTGAAGCTCAGGAAGCGACGTACGCGGCACGGGCATCAGAATGTCGCGAGCCGCGACGTACGGACGAGCAACCGAATCCAGGAAGGCGAACGAACCCGCCACTGCAATCCGGTACGAGAACGGCCGGCTGAAGTTCGTGTGGAACGTTCGCATGGTCGTATGGAACTCCTCGGGAGAGAAGTCGCCGGGCCCGAGCTCCATACAGTCCATCACCATGTCGGTCGACGTGCCCTCCGGGTCGGCGGCCGACGCCGCCTCGGCACTCAAACCGAACGCTGCGGCAGTCGGTGTGCCGGACATGCGCAGATGGATCCTGGTGTCGGTTCGCTCGACGCTGCTCTATCCGCCCGTCCACTCTGGCACCGGCGTAGCTTACTCCACCCCCGGCAGTTGGTCGGTGGAGCTAGGAACCGACCTGGCCCGAGCGGCAGCCGGCGTCTCGGCCTGTTCGCCCCGGATCACCGCAGCCTTCCGGTCGAGCTTCACCGGCACACCGAGGGCATCGCCGGGCGGAAGCACATCGGGCGGATAGAGGGCGATTCGCTGCTTGTCGGCGATGCGGCCGCCGTTCATGTCGAGATCCCGGGCGTTCGTACCCTTCTCGGGTTCGACGGTGCGATCGCCCTTCCACTCCAGATCCCACCACCATTTCTTCAGCGGGTTGATGGAGCCGTTGCGAGCCCGGTCGTCGAGCTTGGCGATCGTGCGACGGGTGAACGGCAGCTTGATCGCGGACCAGAGAAACAGTCGTTCCGCGAGCACACCCTCCATGTTGTACGGGCAGGTCTTCATGCATCGCCCGCACGCCGCACCCTTCATGTTGCCCAGGCGGTACTTGGTGCACTTCTCGACATCGGGCTTCCAGATCTCGTACCCGTTGAACATGATCTTGTCGCCGAACGGGATCGCGCCGCACGGACACTCCCGGGCACACTTGGTGCACTTCTGACAGAAGTCCTGGAGGCCGAAGTCGATCCGCTTGTCGGGAGTGAGCGGCATGTCCGTGGTCATCACGACTGACTTGAAACGGGGACCCACATACGGGTTCAGGACGAGCTCACCGATCCGACTCATCTCCCCGAGCCCGGCCTCGAGCACGAGCGGGATGTGCAGAACCTCCGAGAGCCGGTTTGTGTGGGACCGGGCGCCGTACCCGAGCGAGCGGACGTGTTCGGCCATGATTCCGGCGATCTGGGCACCGCGCATGTAGGCGCGCATCGACTGGGCGCCACTGACCCAGTCGTCGCCGCTGGCGCCTTCCATCGTCTCGTACCCCTGATCCAGCAGGATCACCACAGCGTTCTTGTGGTCGGGCTCGATGACGGAGCCGTCGCCACGGTGGGAATACCAGGCGTGGGTGGGCACTCGACAGACGCCGACCATGTCACCGCCGAGATGATACGCAAGGGCCTTGAGTGCGTCCGCGTTGTGATCAGGGTCATCCGTCCCGGAGGCCGTCGTTGGCGCGACCTCGCCGTCCTGATGTTCGGACATGGCCGCGATCTGCTGCACATAGCCCTGGGCCTGTGGGGTCTTGAACGCGAACACCTTCACGTCGGCCTGAAACTTGGGCCCCATGTCACCATGGGCAGCCCGTGGGAACCCGCCGGCGCGCACCGGCACCCGTTCGATCTCATCGGGAAGCACCAGCGTGGTCGGTTCATCGACCCGCGTGATCCTCTCCATCGGATAGCGCCCCATTGGTAGAGGGCGGTGGTCGCCATTGAGACGGCCGAATCCTGCCCGGGTCCCGCCCCAGCCGAGCCACCAACCGGGACCGCTCGTGGACCGAAGTCGCGACAACAGCCCCCGCCGGGCGAGCGGCGCATCGGGGGCGATCTCCATGTCGGTCGAGACGACCGACAACGCAAAGCCGGTGCGGAGATACGGAGCTCGCAGCTCCTGGCCGCTCTGCCCACCTTGCTCGATCAACCCGCACTGCAGCGCCACTCGCTCCAGATCGACATCGGTGGCCGTCGGCGTGTGGGCGACCGCATCGAAGCCGAGCCGGCGGATGTAGTCGGCAGTGATGACGGCGAGCTCGGCGGCTCGCAGGTCGGCGTTGACCTGGCGGGTGCCGTCGACCCACTCGTCGCCCGGTTGGGTGGACGTGTGCGTTCGGGTGTGGGCCACGAGGGCCACCACCGCGTAGCGGTGGGGCACTGTGTCGTTTGGATGGGACAGCGTGTCGCTCATCCATGCTTCATCGGGGATCATGCCGCAACCGGCCATGTCCGCATCGAGGAAGTACAGACCCGACTTCAGATTCTGCGAACGCTCCGCCGGGTCACGTGTGACAGGTGACTCCGGCGAGACCTCGCCCGTTCGCTGACCGTCGAACAACCCCAGGTAGAGCTCGTATGCATGGGCAGCGGCGTGCGGGCCGGCCGACCCCGACTCGACGGGACGCCGTCCCCCCGACCCGTGTGGTTTGCCGGCCGGGTCAGCGATCCGCGGCAACCGTTCCAGCGGATACGGGCCGAGGTGAACCGGCCGCTTGCGGTGCGAGAACAGCTTCACCGCGCCCTACGCGACTCGCGAGCCGGGCTCGATGATCGGCGGACGAGCGTTCAGTGTCTCGATGTCGAACCCGGCGAGCTTCTTGTACTTGTCGGCGAGCGCGGCCCGTTCCTCGTAGGGCATCACGTCGTTGATGTCGTCGAATTCACCGCCACAACGGTCCTGGACGATGTTGACGACCGAATCGGGACCATCGCCTCGACCGGCGATGATCAGCCGTGCCGCCACCGGCCGGACCTCGTCCTCATACGCCTTCATGGCCACCGTTGTGACACCGTGGTCCACGAACCCGCGCCCGATCTTGCGGGCGTCGATGATCGCCTGGCTGGCCCCGTTCGAGCCGACCGGATACATGATGTGCGCGGCATCGCCCACCAAGGTGGCTCGTCCGTCCGTCCACGAGTCGATCGGGTCACGATCGACCATCGGATACTCGAAGACCTCATCGGTGCCTTCGATCAGAGCGACCGGGTCGATCCACTCCGGATCCCAGTCTTGGTAACTGTCGACGAAGTCGGCCTTGTCCGCCCGTCGGTTCCAGTCCTCACGATTCCATTCATAGTCAGGGTCGTAGGTGGTCTCGGCGATCCAGTTGATCAGGGCTTCGCCCGTCTCCGGATCAGTCTCGGAGATCGGGTAGGTGACGAATCGCAGGAACGGTGTGCCCATGATCGCCATCGACGCGCCGGTGCGGAACGGCTTGGCCCTGGTCGCTCCTCGCCAGAGGATCGCTCGGCTCCAGACGGGTGGTCCCTCGTCGGGCACCATCTGGGCGCGAATGGCCGAATGCAGGCCGTCGGCCCCGACGAGGAGGGGTCCGGAAACCTCGGAGGCCTCGCCGTCCACGTCCAGCTGCAGGCGGATCGAGTCGCCGTCATTGACGTAGCCGGTGGCGCGAGCACCAAGCTGCACCGCATCGGCACCAAGCCGGTCGACGACGGCGTCGTACAGCATCATCTGGAGCTGACCCCGGTGCACGGAGTACTGCGGCCAGGCGTAGCCGGCCTCGAGCCCGCGGGGCTCCCTCCAGATCTCCTTGCCGTCCTTGGTGTAGAAGCCGTACTCCTGGGTTGGAACCCCTACCTCGGGCAGGCGGTCACCGAACCCGAGGTCGATCAGCTCCCGGACGGCGTTCGGCTGGATGTTGATGCCCACGCCGAGGGGCCGGAGTTGGCGGGTGGACTCGAACACACGAACCGGCACACCGATCTGGTGACACGTCAGTGCGAGCGTCAGGCCGGCGATTCCGCCGCCCGCGATCAGGATTGGGTCTTCGGACATGGTCATTCCCCCTACCCGTGGCTGCCAACGGGTGCACCCCGAGCGTCGTCGGTGGCCTCCATCAATGCGCCGACGAGACGATCGTCCTGCTCCGCCTTGC
>Ga0316204_10009453_pt1 | contig 13008 bp, 10 predicted proteins | sample 6monrhotite_MG_2_FD_205661 | JGI IMG/M metagenome (GOLD analysis project Ga0316204, IMG submission 205661) | Microbial mat bacterial communities from mineral coupon in-situ incubated in ocean water Damariscotta River, Maine, United States -... | ecosystem: Environmental > Aquatic > Marine >... | reverse complement strand
CAAATCAACCAGAAACGAACGGTTGGCTCTATTGGGGCAAATTTTGGCCGAATATGAACGCCGCTATGATGATATGGCAGCCGCAATAACATTGGAAATGGGGGCACCTAAAAATACCTCTAAAGATATTCAGGCCGCTATGGGACGCACCCATGTTGAAGCGGCAATAACAGCATTGGAAACCTTTGAGTTCTCCACTGACCGAGGGCCAACTCGAATAGTTAAAGAAGCCATTGGTGTTTGCGGGTTTATAACGCCTTGGAATTGGCCGATAAATCAAGTTGCCAGCAAGGTGGCACCTGCGATCGCTACTGGCTGCGTGATGATATTGAAGCCGTCAGAGATTGCGCCTTTTTCAAGCATTGTTTGGGCTGAAATTATGGAAGCAGCAGGTACACCGGCAGGCGTTTTCAACCTGGTAAACGGTGATGGCCCTGGCGCAGGAGCAGCACTATCATGCCACCCAGATGTGGATATGATTTCTTTTACCGGATCAACGCGCGCAGGTGTGGAGGTGGCAAAAAATGCGGCCCCAACAGTTAAGCGTGTTCATCAGGAACTTGGCGGGAAGTCAGCTAACATTCTTTTGCCAGATGCAGACTTTGATGTTGCTGTTGAGCACTGTGTTCGCGCCGTAACGCTTAATTCTGGGCAGAATTGTAATGCTCCGACCAGGCTATTGGTGCCTAAGGATAAAATGCAAGATGTCGAGGCCATTGCCCTAGCCGTAATTGAGACAGTTTCAGTGGGCCACCCCGACAATGACATTGATATGGGACCTGTCGTCTCAAAAATCCAATGGGACAAAATTCAAGGCTTGATTAAGCAAGGAATACAGGAAGGTGCCCATCTGGTGTGTGGCGGGCTGGGACTTCCAGAGGGCTTAACCGCCGGGTATTTCGTCAAGCCAACAATATTTAGCCGAGCCAACAATCAAATGCAGATTGCACGTGAAGAAATTTTTGGCCCTGTACTCACTATCATCGGATATGCCTCCGTTGAAGAAGCCGTAGAAATCGCGAACGACACCCCGTATGGGCTGGCAAGTTATGTCTCTGGCAGGGACCAGGATTTGGTCCAACAAATCGCTTCCGATCTGCGTAGCGGCCAAGTGGTAATCAATTGCGCTGCGCCAGACCCCATGGCTCCGTTCGGCGGATACAAACAGTCGGGGAATGGGCGCGAGTGGGGTGATTTTGCCTTTGAAGAATTCCTGGAGATTAAGGCTGTTTTGGGTTTTGGGAAGGCGTAGAACTGTGGCTAAACTATACGCAAACCCGGCTGAGCTAATTCGGAATTATATTGAATGCCGCAATCAAAATGACGTTCATGAAATGCGCGGCTTTTTTGCACCGAAAATGGTTGTTCATTTTCCGCCAAGCGCGCCCGTTACCCACTACAGAAGTGCTGATGAATTTACACAGAGTATAATTGATTTCCGGGTGGCTTTTTGTGACTGGCACGAAGAATTACTTGAACTATGGGGTTCGGAGGACAAAGTGGTTTGCCGTGTAGTTGAAAGCGGCATACAGCACGGTGAATACATGGGTATTGCTGGGACAGGCAAGCGTGTTGAGTTCCTCTCAACAACCGTTTTTCGCGTGAATACTCAACAGATTTTCGAACAGTGGTATATGTATGACGCCGTTTCGATATTGCAGCAACTGGACGTGAATGAGGATTATGTGGAGCGAAAGCTTTTCCCTGATCGCTTTTCTGGCGGGAATGCGATGGAGGCAAAAAGACATGAGCCATAGAAACCTTGAGCTTGTTAAAAAACTTCATCACATATGGAGTACAGGGAAAACAGACTTGATCGCGGATGTCTATTCTCGTGATTTTGTTGGATATTGGCCAAAAAGCGCCCTTGTTCCAGAGCGGCATGGCCATGAAGGCGTTATGTTTGGTGTGCAGGCGCTGCGGACTGCATTCCCTGACTGGAAAGAAACAGTTGTTGATCTGTTTTACGAAGAAAATAAGGTTGCAAGTAGAACAATAGCAACAGGCACTCATACGGAGAAGTTTGGTGAATTGGAACCTACAGGAAACCTTGTTGAAATTCATGAAGCTTCAACATTTAAAATATTTGAAGGTAAGGTAGTTGAGCATCAATGTCTGTTTGACGAACTCGCACGCTTAAATGCGCTGAATGTTGATAAAAGCTACCTAAGAAAAATCTTAAAAAAATAAACAGAAGGACCGCTGGTTCTTTTGGGTTGCTTGTTTCCCTTTGCTTTATAGAGGAATGCTCTTTTCATGTGTAACTAGCTGATTTTGTTAACATTATTCCTCTATACTTTCGAATAGCGCGCCATCGTTTTTACTTGCCTAAGTTGAGGAACACCATGGGAGAGGTGCAATGTTTAGGATACCTGTAATAACTCATCGCAGCCTTCCCGACAGAACTTGGGACATATATCAAAATGTAAGCTGCGGCTTACCTTCGCAACACAAAGCGATGCCATATGATGGGAGTGGAAAGTGATAAGTAAGATAGTATCAAATACGCTAAAGTTTTCGGTGTCGGCGACCGCCATAGCGGTGGGCGGATTTGCCGTGCACGCGATCGACGATGAAGACCAGTTTTTCATTGAAGAGATAGTAATTACAGCGAACAAACGCGAGCAGTCTATCAATGACGTTGGTATGTCTGTTACGGCACTTAATACAGATGAGCTTGCCCGCAAAGGCATTAGAAATATCGAAGACTTAACGTCGGCAGTACCTGGATTAACTTTCTCCCGCACCCAGTTTGACGAACCTGTGTATACGATACGCGGCATTGGTTATGTTGAATCCAGCTTGGCAGCAAGTCCGGCAGTCAGCGTTTATGTCGACGAAGTGCCTTTGCCGTTTCCGTCAATGACGCGCGGCGCTATCCTTGATGTACAGCGCGTTGAAGTTTTGAAAGGCCCTCAAGGAACCTTGTTTGGTCAAAACTCTACTGGTGGAGCGATAAATTATGTGGCGGCAAAGCCAGGCGATGAGACAGAAGTGGGGTTGGATGCCACTTATGGTCGCTTCGGCAGGCTACAGCTCAATGGTTTTTTAAGCGGACCTCTAAGCGAGAAAGTAGGCGCGCGGTTGGCATTGGGCACAGTGCAAGGCGGACCTTGGCAACAAAGCCAAACACGCGATGGCGATGAGCTTGGTGACAAGAATGAATTTATCGGACGATTGATCGTGGAAATCGAGCCCACCGATAGCCTACGTCTTTTATTCAATATTAATGGCTGGCAGGATAAATCCGAAACACAGGCCGCTCAACATAAGGGCATTTTTGCTGCCGTGCCGGGGGTCGATCTAGACCCGCTGCTTATCGCGCAACCGCTGGTGGGCGAAGAAGCGAGAACCGCCGACTGGAATGACAACACTGATTTTAAAAGAGACACCTCTTTTTATCAGGGTTCGATCCGTGTGGAATGGGATATCGATGATACCCTTACTGCTACATCGATAACGTCATACCAGAAACTTGACCGCGACGCTCTCGGCGATGCAGACGCCACGCCCGGCGAATCGCTTCATCTTGCAACTGGCGGCGACGTGAAGTCATTTGTGCAGGAACTTCGTTTGGCAGGCACATCTGAAGCCGTGAACTGGATGCTGGGTGTTAATTATCAGAAAGATGATATTTTTGACCTACAGACGGTGTTCCTTGATATGGGCACCAGTGGCACGATCAACTTCGGCCCGCCTCTCGGGTCCTTCCACTTTCCCTTTTTCGATAACATCACAAGCAATGAAATTGAAACATGGGCAGCGTTTGGCTCGGTTGAAGTTGCTCTGTCAGATAATCTGTCGGTTGAAGTTAGTGGCCGTTACACAGATTCTGAAAACAGGTTTGAGGGCTGTACTGCAGACCCCGGAACCGGCGAGTTAGCAAACTTGTTTGGCACGCTCCAATTCATTGGCACTTTGGTTGCTGGCGCTAACCCAACCACCAGCGCTACCGCAGGTGAATGTATCACACTTGTTGACGCAAACTTTAACGTTGGCTCCACCACTGATGTTCTCGACGAAGATAATTTCTCTTGGCGTGCGAATATGAACTGGGCCCCGTCTGACGGCGTTCTGGTTTATGCGAACGTGAGTAAAGGCTACAAAGCAGGTAACTTCCCCAATCTCAGTGCGTCTGATGCGAAACAATTTATTCCGGTAACACAGGAAAGTTTGCTGGCATATGAAGTCGGGGCCAAAGTGTCGATGCCTGACCATAATATGCAGTTGAATGGTTCAGCCTTTTATTATGATTATACCAACAAGCAGCTGCGAGGCAGGGTTCAGGACCCACTATTCGGGCAGCTGGAGGCACTTGTAAATATTCCGGTGTCCCAAGTTTGGGGCCTGGAGGCCCAGTGGGTTTGGCAACCGATTGAGGGCTTCAGGGCCAATGCCGGTGCGTCGTATATTGAAACAGAAATTGACGGCAGTTTTGTCAATTTCAACCAATTTGGCGGCACAGAGGATTTTGGCGGAAACGAATTTCCATTTTCTCCGAAGTTTCAGGCGAATGCTGACATGGATTACAGCGCAGCAACGTCCTGGCAAGATATTGACTGGTTCTTGGGAAGTTCCGCCTCTTATACAAGCTCAACAAAAGGAGGGCTTGGCAATCGGTCCGAGCTGGATATTGATAGCTATTTATTGTTGGATGTCAGGGCTGGACTTCGTGCGGAGGATGACAGTTGGAGCATCATGCTCTGGGGCAAAAATCTGACTAACGAATATTATGTCGTCAATGTATTGAAGGCGCAGGACAATGTCATAGCCTACGCCGGGCGACCCGCCACCTATGGCATCACTGCATCGTTCCGTTTCTAGGCCAAGTAATGGGCCCGCGTTTCATTCAACGGTCTATCGTACGTCAAAAGTAATCACTGTTTATTCAAAACGGTGATTACTTATTGGCAAAATCTCTATACCCGTGCCCTGAACTGGCAATAGACAATATTGTAAACCAGTAAAGCAAGTATTGGACAAGGCTGAGAAGGAAAAGTGCAGGAGCTCGGTTTTCCACAGGTGATATCGGCGGGTGAAACGGGGTTTTTATTGTCTGCCGGGTTAGGGATGTTGACCTATGTTCGGCCGTAGCAAAAGCGAGGCAACACGAGGATGCGAAACACCGCAGTGGTAAATTTCTACACACAAAATCAAAATAAAGACGCCTCATCCTTCGGGTGGGGCGATAGATGCGTGGATAGGGCAATGAGGCCGATGATTAAGGCCTAAATAATCCCCTTTCCCTATGGAATACGTGGGCTTGGATAATCAAGAATATCGAATTCTAGCCCAGGCAGCAGTCGGCTTTTAGAACGGGATCGTTGCCTTGAATTGCAAGCAGATTCAACCAAGGCAAGGCGAGCCTGGTCAAGCCGGTAGTTCTTCAGAGTAGTGAAAGGGCCGCCGCCATATCTCTCTCTAAAGCCCTGAGGCAATTTACGCGCATTCATGCTGACCTTATGCGCCATACCCATAAGTGTGGGCGGTTCGCGCTTATTGGTAAGCAGAAACTCTCATGCCTGCTCTGCCTTTTGCATCTCAGCTGCACCCAAACTTGATACTTTGGGTTTTCTCCAATAGTTCTTGCTTTTTATTTGTACCTATTGTACCAGTAATGCATAGGGTACATATGGTACGCTAATGTAATGCAGCACAAGGGAGACAAGCATAATGGAAATAGCCATTAATATTGATGACCCCGCGCCACTGTTTGCTCAATTGATAGAGCAGATAAAAGGTGCCGTGCTTGAAGGTAAGGTTGGTCCAGGTGATGCACTGCCGTCGATTAGGCAGTTGGCGGGTGATCTGGATATGAATAGTAAAACGGTAGCAAAAGCCTACCGATTGCTCGAGCGCGACAGCGTCATTCAAACCAGAGGGTATAGAGGCACCTTCGTCCATGCAGACGCGGTGGCCAACAGCACTGTTGACCTCGGCGCATGGGTTTCAAGCACATTTAGCGAGACTATTAAGACATTCAGAAACGCAGGCGTAACCGACAGCGAGATTCGGATCGCCTTCACAAATGTTATGAACAAGCAAAATAACGAGGGAGCCTAAAATGCCCGAGACATTTTCACAGCTAACAGTGTTAGCGATATTTTACGCCGTATTTTTGGGCCAGATATTCCTTTTGTCGGTCTATTTTCCGGGGAAAATTATCAAACGCGCTCGCTACGTGCTGGCTAACTTCCCACCAGAGGACTATCCGAGACTATATCCGACATATCATCCCGGGTTTATGGCCGAAGCCAGCCGAAAACTTGGCTTCTATGAGGGCGTAAATGCTGCAATCGCCGTCTTTGGTCTGATGATCCTTACCGGCATGCTGGTAAAAGGCTATCAGCCCAACATGAAGGGCGGAGACGAAATTTTTGTCCTGTTCTACAGTTTGCTGCAAGCTATTCCGCTCATTTATGTCGAGCTGAGAGAATTCAGGCAGTTCCGACTGATGCGTAGCACCTATGCGGCCAAGGTCAGGAAAGCGGACCTTGCGCCGCGCCACCTGTTTGACTTTATCTCACCACTGTATGTGGTTCTAGCGGTGGTACTCTACGGTCTATGGCTTACGTTTTTTCTGAATACGCGCGGGTTTGACGATCCTCAAGTTGAGGAAGTTTACGCAACACTGGTGCTCATAACCGGTATGAATTTGGCCTATGCTGGCTGGATCGCACGGGTAATGTACGGCAAGAAGTTTGATCCCTACAAAGCTCAGGCCGACCAGATCAAACAAATTGGCGTAACGGTAAAAACGTTTGTTTTCTCCAGCATCGGCATCAGTGTGTTTTTGATGTTAATGCAGGCAGCGGACCAGTATAATTTTGAAGTTTTTGATCCACCACTGGCTAGCCTCTATATACAATTCTGTATGGTTTTCAGCCTTGGTATCGCCATGAAAATGCAAAGCCTGGATGACATTGATTTTGACGTTTATAGAGAAGATAAAGCATCCCTTCCCAAGGAAGCCTAACCCCTACTCGAAACGTCAAAAACTGGCGGTATAGCGAGCAGCTCCAAGCTTCGTTATACCGCCGTCCTGCGAGGGTTTGTGTTTAGGCGATCACGCCGCCAACAACCGGGATTTCCGCTCTGCGGCCATAGGCGATGTAGGTACCGCATAAAAGAGCAAGTACCGCATGGTAAAACAGTGAGCCATCAACCATCTCAACACCGTCCACAACAAAATGCACATCGATGCCCAAGGGGCTAAACAGGTGGAAGATAATAGCGCCAGCCATGGTGCCTATGGTAATAAGTGCGCCGAACACGCGCGTTTTTGGCATCAATAGCAGCGCAATTGCCGCCAATTCAGCGACGCCGATAATTATGGCGCCGTAGGTTTTAAAAAATCCCAGCCCTAAGAATTCACCGACCACGTTGAATATATGGGTTGGCTGCGGGTGGCCGCTAAATTTGAACGGTAAACTGGGTCCGAGGATCAAAATAATAATGATGACCGGGATCCACTCCTTGTGTTTTTTTATAAATTCCATGTGCCTGTCCCTTTTTTATTTTTGAATAAGAGGCTTCTATTCCACAGCCTTAATGGTTTTTGGTTCCGGATAAAGTTCTTCCATGGCCACCGAACGGCCATCTCCCAGCACGACACGGGCGTGGTAGCGTTTGAGGAGCCGCGGTTCCTGCACGCCGCAACTATGGGCGATGATACCAATTTCTTTCTTCATATTTTCGGCATATTGGGCGACGCGTACAGCCTTGCTAGCAGGATCTAGGCCATATTGAAGCTTTGTATCGTGCGTTGCAATGCCTGTCGGGCAGGTGTTTTTATTGCACTGCAGCGACTGAATGCAACCAAGCGCAAACATGAATCCGCGCGCAGAATTTACGAAGTCAGCACCTGCACAATAGGCCCAAGCCACATCTGATGGGTTGATCAGTTTGCCTGACGCGCAAACTTTCATTCGTTCCTTGAGGCCATATTTCCTGAGCATATCGACAACCCGAGGCAAGCTTTCACGTAGCGGCATGCCCATATTGTCAATAAGACTCATTGGTGCCGCGCCGGTGCCGCCGTCGGCGCTATCGATGGTTACAAAATCTGGCGCATTCTCGATGCCGCGATCAAGGATGCGTTTACACATTTCATCGAAATAGCCGTAGGCACCAATAACCGCCTTGAAACCCACCGGCTTGCCGGTTAGCTCCCTCACATAGTTGATCATATCAAGAAGGTCATCCACGCTGTCCACTTCTTCATGACGGTTTGGGCTGATCGCGGGTTCTCCTACATTGATGCCGCGAATATTGGCAATTTCTTCTGTAACTTTGGCCCCTGGCAATATGCCGCCTTTGCCAGGCTTTGCGCCCTGGCTAAGTTTGAGCTCGAACATCTTCACTTGTTGGTGGGCAGCTACCGCGCGCAGCTTTTCTTCGTCAAAGCCCCCTTCTGGTTTGCGAACACCAAATTTGGCTGTACCTATCTGGAATACGATGTCTGCACCGCCTTCAAGGTGATAAGGCGATAGCCCGCCTTCGCCCGTGTTCATCCAAATGCCTGATTTTTTTGCCCCGGCTGATAATGCCCGCACAGCAGGGATTGAAATGGCGCCGTAACTCATACCGGAAATGTTAAAAACTGAATCGGTTACATACGGTGTCCGAGCATAGGGGCCTATGGTAATGGCCGATGGGTTTGCGGCGTCTTCTTCAAGTGTTGGGAAAGGGCAATTGACAAAATAGACTGTGCCTGCGGGCCTAAGATCGCGCGAACTACCAAATGCAACGGTCTGGTCGACATTTTTTGCAGCCCTATAAACCCATGAGCGCTCTGCGCGGTTGAAGGGCATTTCTTCCCGGTCGAGCGCAAAGAAATATTGCCGAAAAAACTCACCCAAATGTTCAAATAAGTAGCGAAAGCGGGCGATCACCGGGTAATTACGCCTTAGGGTACTTTCGGTTTGGAACCTATCGTGAATATAAACAACGACAAACCAAATAACCGCCAGCCCGATTATAAAAATAAACAGGAATGCAAGTGTTTCAACCAATGTAAGTGCAAACGAAGATACCTGTTCCATGACAGCCCCCGGCCTGGTATCAATAATGATACTTGCCCTTTGGGGGAAGGGTACATGAACATGGGCGTTCAGGTCTATAGCAGGCAGGTCTATAGCGGAGATATGACCGTACCTAAACATGTTATTTTCTTAATGCAGCGCATTTACGCCTTTAATCTGCCATGTTGCCGGGTAAAAGTGCAGTTGTTGAAGTGAATTACCAATATAGTGTAGCTTCGCAAAAATAGATAATGGCTGTCACTATGGTGACGGATTACATGGTTGTTTGAGATGTTGAGTTAGGAATGCTGAATGGGATTGTTGCCATTTAAAACCGCTGGTTTTCTATTAGGTGCCATGTGCGCCTTATCACCAAGCGCCTCCGCTGCTCCTTTGGAGGCGCCGAGCCTGTCCAATGCAAGCGACTATAGCGAATATTGGGAACAGCAGTTTCTCTTCGAAAACAACACCGTAGCAACCAGCCAGTTTTTGATTGCCAATCTGCCGTTTAGCAAACATCACGGCATGATGGTGGCGACCCTTAAAGAGCCAGGTAAAGAAGCCGTTATAATTAAGAACGGGCGGAAGCGGAGCGGCTGGAACTTTGCCGATGAAAAACCTCAATTGTCCATTTTTCAGCATCAGCTTTCCGGCAGCACGCCAAGTTTTAAGTTGCAGCTCCATAATACAGCCGCTGAACTTGATGTAGAGTTTAATGCAAAAAGCGATGAAATATCGTTAGTTGCTGCGGACAATAAAATTGGCCTGCCAGCTGTAACGCTTTATGCTCCTTCAGCTACCGCGCAGGCGCGGTGGCGCGATGGTCCAGAAATAGGTGGGCCCGGGCCAGACGGCACTTGGCATGAAATAGGCGCTGGGCGCGGATACGGCCTGCATGTAGTGCAAAACAAAGCACCTAACGCCACGATGAAACGCTGGCGTCGGTTTACCAGCATAAATTCAAGCGGGCTTCAGGAACCGTTGCTACATGCTTTTGAAACACCCGGCGGAGAGACGCATTTTGCCTTACTTTTGGTTTCCAAGGCAGGAAAGCCCGCGCGGTTTGACGTAAATAACTTCTCTTTCAGCGACGACGGCAAGCGTTGGAGCATAGAGGGCCGTAGTGGCGACGTTAAATTATCCGGAGAAATGGAAATTGGCGGGTTGCTTGAAGCCTTTAACCTCAAAGACCAACTGAATGGCCTAGAGAAGTTGGCGGCGGGTTCAATGGCGGATGTTAACAGGCTTCGTTATGCGGCCACCTACGAATTCACACTCACAAATGGTACGCAAAAAACCGTCCTGAAAGGCCAAGCATTGGCAGAAGACATTCAGATGGGGAAAATAAAAACAAAACGCCGCCGTTCTCGGCGTTAGGTCGATATGTCACATTATCTTGATCGGTCTATTGCCCAACCTAATAATTCATAATTTTAAGAGATGCTTGGTCTCACCGCGAGCTGATTTTGGCCGCTCTGCGACTGTGACAGCGCGCTTTGGGGGATGTTCGTTGCCTGTTGTCTGACTGATTTTTCAAGCCAAGTTAAAAATGTTCATAGAGATAGTTGGAGAATTGCTCGTATACATAGAGAAACCGTTGTTGAAACCTGTAGATTTTTCTGATAGCCCCGCATTTAAGTATGCTGTGAAGACACAGTTTAATTTAAGAAAATTCTTGGAAGGCCCGCCACACGTGGTAGGTTGCCCCTTGCAAAGTAAGTAGTAAGACTTGGAGTGATAAACATGACTGCAACTGCACAAAATTCGATCAATGTCGCCATAATTGGTGTTGGAAACTGCGCAAGCTCTCTAGTGCAGGGCATTTATTATTACGGCGCAGACCGCGACGGCGATGCTTCTGGCCTAATGCACGATGAACTGGGAGGCTATAGCCCTTCAGATATCAAAGTTGTTGCAGCCTACGACATTGATAAGCGTAAAGTTGGCAAAGATGTAGCCGAAGCGCTGTTTGTTGCACCCAATTGTACCACTGTCTTCCATGCTGATGTGCCGCATCAGGGCGTCGACGTTAAAATGGGCAATATGCTGGACGGATATTCCGATCATATGGAAAGCTATCCCGATGCGCGCCGCTTTATGCCCGGCACTGGTGGTCAGGCCACAAAAGAAGAAGTTGTTGCAGAAATGAAGGCGGCCAATGTTCATGTGATGATGAACTATCTGCCCGTTGGTAGCCAAAAAGCCACCGAATTTTATGCTGAATGCGCGCTTGAAGCGGGTGTAGCTTTTGTAAATAACATCCCGGTTTTCATTGCCAGCAATCCTGAGTGGGCTGCACGTTTTGAAAAAGCAGGCTTGCCTATCATTGGTGACGACATTAAAGCGCAGCTCGGCGCAACTATTGTTCACCGGGTGCTGACAGACTTGTTCGCAAAACGCGGTGTTGCAATGGACCGCACCTACCAATTGAATACGGGCGGCAACACTGATTTCTTGAATATGAAAAATCAAAATCGCCTTGAATCTAAAAAAGAATCTAAAACGGAAGCCGTTCAGTCGGTTGCTGCCAACCGGATTGACGATGAAAACATTCATGTTGGCCCAAGTGATTATGTAGCTTGGCAAAATGACAACAAAGTTTGCTTCCTTCGCATGGAAGGTCGTTTGTTCGGCGATGTGCCGATGAACCTGGAGCTACGTCTCTCAGTAGAAGATTCTCCAAACTCCGCTGGTGTGGCTATTGATAGCATCCGCTGCGCAAAAGTTGCGCTCGACCGGGGCCAGGCCGGTGTGATCGAAGGACCTTCGGCTTATTTCTGTAAGCACCCACCAATTCAGCATACAGACGATGTAGCGCGCCTGATGACCGAGGCCTTTATTGAAGGGTCGCACGTTTCAACGGTTGCCGTGGAAAAGTCAGACAAATCGAAGGTTGTTGCCGCCGAATAATAGAGGCACAGTAGTAGACAATAAAGGTGGCCCCTATTCCTCGAACGGGGGCTCCTCGATACTGGTATCCTGGGGGCAGAGGATAAAAAATGGCTAACCAACCGGTGGGTGAAGCTGGCGAAGACAAGGCTCACGCGTATGGACGGCCGCTGTCCATCGAAGACGCCTCCAACCGGTTTTTTATTCACCCTCTTTCCGACCTAATCGTAGCCATTGGCATAAAAGTCGGGCTCAGCCCAAATCTGGTTTCGCTCGCAGGCCTTGGTTTGGGCATTTTAGCTGCATTTTTATATTATGACCTGCCTGCGCCCGCTCAGGTGTTTGGCGCATTTGCGGCTATGCTCGGCTGGCATATATTAGACGGTGCAGATGGTCGCTTGGCTCGCGCTACCGGTAAAACAAGCGCCTTTGGCCGTATTCTCGACGGCATATGTGACCATCTGGTTTTCAGCGCCGTTTATCTGGCGTTTGCCTTTCAAATAATAAGCGCCGGTGCCTCGCTGAGTGTTTGGTGGCTGGTGGTTGCTGCCGGGCTATCCCATGCCGTTCAAGCGGCGGGGTATGAAGAACGCAGGCAGAAATATCAGCGAAGACTTAACGGCATCTCCCGCGAAATGGTTGAGGAAAGTTTACTCACCGTTGACGGTAAAAAATCGATATTGGCGATGATATATGACCTGGCGCAAAAAGCAGTTGCGGGGAGCGATTATGGCCTTGATGCAAAGCTAAATGCTTTGCGCGGCAACAAAGATGGCGAAAAGCTTGCGTCGGATCTGGTTGCAAAAACGGTTCCTATGGTGCGCGCTTGGGGTTTGCTGAATGCCAATAATCGCACCTTTTTGATTTTCATTTTTGCCCTAATGGGCCAGCCGCTTTGGTATTTCCTCTTCGAGGTGTTGGTGCTGAACCTGATCCTACTTTGGCTAATGGCCGCAGAAAAAAAAGCTGAACAGTCTATCATTGCGCAGATACCCGTATCAGAGGCCCTCTGATGGGCGGCATTGACGACATCAAGGATATATTGCGCGGAGCGCTGGCCTCGCTCGGCGGGTTTGGCGGCCGTATGCTGGCAAGA
>Ga0316204_10009452_pt1 | contig 13009 bp, 13 predicted proteins | sample 6monrhotite_MG_2_FD_205661 | JGI IMG/M metagenome (GOLD analysis project Ga0316204, IMG submission 205661) | Microbial mat bacterial communities from mineral coupon in-situ incubated in ocean water Damariscotta River, Maine, United States -... | ecosystem: Environmental > Aquatic > Marine >... | reverse complement strand
GCGCATGTCACCTTCCCGTTTGCCGACCCGGAAGACAAAATCCGCTTTGGCTGTGAGGGCATTACCGTTTTCACGACCCGTCCGGATACACTGTTCGGCGCGAGCTTTCTGGCGCTGGCCTCTGATCATGCGATCACCAATGTGCTGGCAAAAGACGATCCGCTGGTCGAGCGCTTTGCCCGCGATTGCCAGGCGTCTGGCCGTACCGAAGAAGAAATCGAGAAAGCGCCGAAAAAAGGTGTCGATCTCGGCGTCAAAGTCCTGCATCCCTTCGACAAGGATTGGGAAATTCCCGTCTGGTCCGCCAATTTCGTGCTGTCGACCTATGGAACCGGCGCCATTTTCGGTTCGCCGGCCGGTGATCAGCGCGATCTGGACTTTGCCCGCAAATACAATCTGCCAGTGACGCCCGTCGTGCTGCCGCCGGATGCCGATGCCGCATCGCATGTCATTACGAATGAAGCCTATACCGGTGTCGGCACGATCTATAATTCGCGTTTTCTGGACGGTTTGAGCACAGAAGACGCGATTGAGCGCGCCATTGCCGAGCTTGAAAAACGCAAGCTGGGCGAAGGAGCGACGACGTATCGCCTGCGCGACTGGCTGGTTTCGCGCCAACGCTATTGGGGCTGTCCGATCCCGGTTGTTCATTGTGGAAGCTGCGGCGTTGTCCCGGTTCCCGAAGACCAGTTGCCGGTTGAACTGCCCGCCGATGTCACTTTCGACAAGCCCGGAAACCCGCTGGATCGCCATGATGCCTGGCGCAATGTCGATTGCCCGAAATGCGGAGCAACCGCAAAGCGGGAAACCGATACGCTGGACACCTTTGTCTGCTCATCCTGGTATTTCCTGCGCTTTACCTCGCCCTGGCCCACCGACAAGCCATTTGATGCGGCTGAAGCGCAGCGCTGGATGCCGGTGGATCAATATGTTGGCGGGATCGAACATGCCATCCTGCACCTCCTCTATGCGCGCTTCTTCACGCGGGCCTTGCATGATTGCGGATTGATTGATCTGCCGAGCGGCGAACCGTTTGCCGGTCTCTTCACGCAAGGCATGGTGACGCATGAAACCTACAAATCGGAGGCCGGAAAATGGCTGGCCCCGACCGAAATCGACGAACGTGACGGCAAAATGGTCGAGATCGAAACCGGAAAACCGGTCAAGGTCGGCGCCATCGAGAAAATGTCCAAGTCGAAGAAGAATGTCGTTGATCTGGACGATTTCATCGACACCTATGGGGCCGATGCCGCGCGCTGGTTCGTACTTTCGGATTCACCGCCGGAACGCGATGTCGAATATACCGATGGCGGTGTCGACGGCGTCTGGCGCTTTGTGCAACGCCTGTGGAGTCTGGTGGATGATTATACCGGACAGAGCACAGCTGATCTGGGCGATGTCAGCACGGCCGGGCTGGATTTGCGCAAGGCGGCGCACCGCTCGATCCGTGATGTCACCGATGCGATTGAAGGTTTCCGTTTCAACTCCGCGGTCGCGAAAGTGCACGATCTGGTCAATAATTTGCGCAAATTCACCGCTCAAAATGATGCCGATATCGCGGCCCATGGCGAGGCGCTGAAAATCCTGTCGCAATTGATCTCGCCCTTCATGCCGCATCTGGCCGAAGCCTGCTGGGAACGGCTGGGGCAGGCGGGTATTCTGGCGACAACGGCCTGGCCGGATGCCGACCCGGCCTTGCTGGTCGATGACAGTGTGACGATGCCGGTTCAGGTCAATGGCAAGCGCCGTGGCCAGATCGAGCTCGCCAAGGGCACGGACAAGGACACCGCAGAAAAAGCCGCTCTGGCCGATCCGGGGGTGGCGCGTTCGCTCGAAGGGCTTAATGTACGCAAAGTGATCGTGGTCCCGGACCGGATCGTCAACATTGTGGCGGGCTAGATATGAAACGTGTCGCTTTTCCTGTTCTGATGTCCAGCCTCGCGCTCGGCCTGTCGGCTTGTGCCTTCCAGCCGCTTTACGGCACACCGCAACAGGTCGACTCGCTGCGGTCGATCTCGATTGATGTCGAGGGCCAGGAACGCATCGATCAGATGTTGAGTGAAGCCCTGAATGATCGTTTCGGATCGCCGTCGGGCGGTCGTTATCGTCTGGTCGCAGAGGCTGATTACAGCACAGGCGGTCTGGGTGTGGGCGCCAATGATATCGCATCGCGCGCCGTTCTGAGGCTGTCGGTTGATTTCTCGCTTGTCGAAACCTCCACCGATAATCCGGTTCTGACAGAGCGTGTGCGCACCGAAGCCACATTTGATATTCCCGCCCAGCCCTATGCCGCCATCAGTGCGCGCCGGGATGCCGAGGAACGGGCGGCGCGCGAAGCGGCGGACCGTATTGCCTTGCGTGTTGCGCGGCACATGAACCGCGCTGGCCGGTGAAGGCGACGGGCCGCGATATTGCGGCGCGGCTGGCGAAACCCGATCGTGATCTGACCGCCTGGCTGATTTATGGACCGGATCGCGGCCTTGTGCGCGAACGCGCCAATGCGCTGGCCAAAATGCTGGTCGAGGATCCGGACGATCCGTTCAATGTCACCAAGCTGACCGATGAGGACATGAAGGCCGATCCGGCCGCGCTGTCGGATTCGATGGCGGCGCTTTCGATGATGGGCGGGGATCGTCTGGTCCGCGTGCAGATTGCAAACGAAGCCGGCGGCGCGCCGATTGCCGAATTTCTCAAGGAATTTGAAGCCGGGAAAACACCCGCCGAAGCCTGGCTGATTGTCGAAGCCGGCGATCTCAAACCGGCCGGCAAATTACGCAAGACGTTCGAGCCGGCAAAAAAGGCGCTCGCCGTTCCCTGTTATGCCGAAACCGGGCGCGATCTTGTCAGTTTTGCCGACGAGGCGCTGGCGGCAGAAGGCCTGACATTTGACGCCGATGCCCGCGCCCGCTTTCTGCCGCTGATTGAAGGTGATCGCGGCGTGGCCCGCTCGGAAATCGACAAGCTCATTCTCTATAAGGGTCCGAAAGGCCTGCGCGAGGACGGCAATGATGTGGTGACGCTCGCCGATATCGAGGCCAGTGCGGCCGCAGGTGGTGAGGCCGCGCTCGACCGTGTGGTGCAAACCGCCATGTCAGGGCAGGTGAAAGCCGCCGATGACAGCTGGGCGCGCGCCCGCGCGGGCGGTGCGAGCGGTGTGGGTCTGGTCCGCAATATCCAGCGCCGTATTGATCTATTATCCGAAGCCAAATCCGGCGGGCCCGATGCAGCGATGCGCCTGGGCGCGCCGCGTTTTGGCCCGGCCGCCGATGCCTTCAAGCAGCAGGCAGCGATCTGGTCGGATCGGGCGCTGGATCAGGCCCGGCAGGCCGCCTTTGAAGCCGAGCGCCAGATGAAGCGGGCAGGAGCCGCGCCGGCCGAGCTGCTCGGCGGGGAATTACTGCTGAAACTCGCCCTGCGCGCGGACGCCATGTCAGGGCGGCGCTCGACGTGATTGCACCCTCGCCGTCATTGGGTTATTCCACCGCTCCAACGCACCCGTAGCTCAGCTGGATAGAGCGCTGCCCTCCGAAGGCAGAGGTCACAGGTTCGAATCCTGTCGGGTGCGCCATTTTTTTCTATCCTCCTTCGCCTCCGCTCGGTCGGTCCTCGCTCACGCTGCGGGCGGACAGTCGTCCTTGCCGAATCCTGGCGGATCCGGGGGATTGGCTCTCTACATCTCCAAAAATGCAAATCCCGTCTCCCTCCGACTTGATCGGAGGGTCTCGATAACCGGCGCGTTTCGATCAAGATGCTCCGGTTAAACCGGAGCAGGACGGGGACGGGGTTTACCGCATACGCTGCGGGCCGTACTCACATGAAACGCGCTCAAGGCTGGGGCGTTGGCGGGCTCACCCCTTCGTGAATTGAGATTTTCTGCGTCATGCCTGATTTTACCGTCATGATCCGCTTGCGCGCCTTTTTCCGCCTGCCCGCGATCTTGCTGTTTGCCGCGCTGGCTGTGGCCGCCCCTGCGTCTGCGCAGCAGGCCGAGCCGGCAACAGATGCGGAGGTGCGCGAGGCCTATACCGTCTTTCTGAACTGGATGAATGCATGGCAGGAAGAAGAGCATTATCAGCAATACCAGCTGACCGATCGGCGCATCCGGCAATGGTGGCCGCGTGACCGGTATCTGCGCTTCATGACCGACAGCCGCAATCGCACCGGGGCGCTGACCTCCATCGAGGTCTTGCAGGCCGGGGCGATTGACGCGGAGACCCTGCCCTGCACCGAACGCGGACATTGTTACCGGCCCGGCGTGCGCTATGTCTTTCTGATGTTTCGAACCAGCTATGAAAATGTCGAAGGCGAACTGACCGAATATGCGGCGATGGCGGAATCGGGCGAGGGCTGGCGCTTTGGCGGCGGCAATATCCTCAATCGCCCGCTGGGCGAGACCTCTGTCATCCTGACCGTGCAGGACGAAAACCGCTACCGGCAATTGTTTCAGTAAGGCGGTCTACGACCGAGTCGTGTCATCCAGTGCAGCGGCGCGAAAAGCGGCAGGTGTCATACCGGTTTCGCGTCTGAACGCCTTGTAGAATGTTGATCGCGAATTGAAACCAACCTCATAGGCAATCGACAAAATCGTGTTGCCGTCTTCAAGCAATATGGGCTTGGCGGCCTCAATCCTCCAACGCGCAATATAGTCGAAAAAGGACGTTTCCAATTGCTGGTTGAGCGTTTGGGAGACATGGTTGGGGGCCGCTCTCAAATGGCGCGCGAGGCCATCAAGCGAAAGCGTTTCGTCCAGATATTTCTCATCATCACGCATGGCCGTTTCGATGCGTTCGGCGAGGCGGGCGGCGCGTTCACGGGACAGCGCCGAGCGGGCGTATTTATCCGGGGGAGTAGAGGCCGCGACCGTTGGCGATGCGTCTTCGCGTCTCGCAAATTCATCTGATCCGGTGTGCGGGGTGAAGGAAAAGGCCACGAGGAACAAGAGTAGCGCCGCCGTGAGGGCAAGAATCGCCTCGCCGGGCACAATCAGGCCCGGGCCAATATTATCGCCGATCAGCGCTGATGCGGACGCGACCCACAAGACCACAAGAAACGCGGCGAACCAGTCGATCCAGCGCAGTTCGAGGCCATCCACATTGGAATGGAAATCTTTCAGCCGCGCCCGAAAGGCTTTCAGGCGTTTCAGGGCCGCCAGCAGGTAGAAAAGGGATATGAATGACCAGATCAGAATGAGGCTGAAAGCCGCAAGGGCCAGCACGCCCGCGCCCAAATGGCCGGTCGTGTCGCCAACACTGAACATGGCCGACCGAACCGGGGCCGGGAGCAACCAGAAACCTATCGTCACAATGAGTCCCGCTGCCGGCAAGATGCCATGACGCCAGTTCGGCATTGGCGCGTGACCCGCGCCCGTTCGCGCATCAATGAAGAGATAGACGGAGGGCGACAGTGCCAACAGAAAGGGTAAGGCCAGAGGCAGATAAAGCCCGTAAATTCCCGGCGCGAATGCAGCGATCAACGGCAGGGCGGCGAGGCCCGCGAAGAGGCCCATCACAGCACCCAACCGAAATCGGATCGCCGCCGCGCTGGAATTGCTCAGCGCCTGCACAGCCCCGCTGGCAGCGATTGCTACGCAGGCGGCGGAAAAGGCGATCATGGCGGCGGTTGGCATGCCACCTGCCTAGATCAGTTTGCGGGCTCCAATCAATTCGCCGGGTGTAAAGCCGACCGAAAGTGTCCGCGCCGCCCCGCGCGGACGACAAATGTGCGCCCGCACATACACAGGGGCCTAGCAACCCGCAGACTATTCTTCCCCCAAAGAGGTTACGCCATGCTTTTACTGCACGCCGTCATAATTCTCGCTCATGTTTCGCTTGGCACGCTCGCTGTTGTGGCTGGCGCCGGCGCACTTCTGGCACGCAAAGGCGGCCCGCTTCACCGGCGCTCGGGACGCCTGTTTGCGATAACGATGGGCGCAGCGTCCTTTCTCGGTGCGATCCTGGGATTATTAAATCCGGCGGACTTCTATATCACATTTCACGCCGGGCTTCTGGGGCTGACCCTGATAGCCGGAAGCTGGCTGACCATTCAGCAGGCGGGCCGCCATCGAAGTCCGCTGATGACCGGAATTGGCGTTCTCAATCTTTTGAACTTGTTCGGTCTTGTCGCCGTCGGACTGCAAGCGCTTTCAAATCCGGATGGACGGATTTTCGGTTTCGCGGCGGAAGATTATTTCTTTCTCGCAGGAATGACCGCAATGGTCGCAATCGGTGATATCAGCCTGTTATTCCGCCCCCGGCTGTCCGACAAACACTGCGTGGCGCGTCATCTCTGGCGCATGTGCCTCGGTTTTTTCATCGCCGCCGGCTCGGCGTTCACCGGCCCCGGCGCAAGAATATTTCCGGACGCCATTCAACAATCCGGTCTGCTGTCGCTTCCTGAAATCCTGATCGCTCTGGCGATGGTATTCTGGGTGGTGCGTACATGGTGGCGCGGGCCGCCGGTCGCTCATTCCGGTCAGGGCGGGTGACTGATTGCCGATATCCGGACGCCAGCCGCATCGGATCTCGATTTCCCATTCAAACCGGGCGGCGACTCATCTATGCTGGGCGGCAATCAGCGAGGGCGACACATGATCCGGTTCACAACTTTTCTTCTTGCGGCCTTGAGTCTGGCGGCCTGTTCAGGCGATCCCGAATTTGCCGAAGGCGGTGATCTGGTCACCATTTACGGCGATATCGGCACGGTCGATCGTGGCCCGGTCGATCCGGTAACCGAACCGCTTTTCCGCGCCTATGGTATTGAATTCGAGACGGCTTGCGTCATGCCATTTGCCAGCCTGGCAGATATGGACCAGCACAGTGTGCGGGTGGCCTACCCGATGGGCGGCGATACCCGCACCTTCTCCGGGCCGCTCTTGCGCGATGTTCTGGCTGTGGCCACGCCCGAAGGCGATACGCTGACCATTACCGCACTGGACGGGTATCAACGCGATATCGATCTGGCCCGAATCCGCGATCACGATGTCATTCTGGCCATCCGCATGGATGGGCAGGCGCTGAATATCGGCGGCTTCGGACCGGCGATGATTGTCTGGCCACGCGACACGGATGATGCGCTGGCCGGCAGTGATGACAGCGACTGGGTCTGGGGCGTGTTCGCGATCGAGGTGAATTAGTCCGCCATTCGCATCGACACGCTGGCGGGTCCATTCACCGATTGCAGCGTGATGGAGGCGATCCTGTCGCCCGCGCGCTGAATGGTGACGCGGTACTCCTCCACCCCTTCAATCATGAAGCGGTCGTCGGAGAGATAGACCAGGCGACGCCCGGCGAGGTCGCCGCGCCGATACATGAGTTCGCCTCCGTCCGCATAGATTTCACGCTCTCCATACTGGCCGACAAGGTCGCGATGGGCGTCCATATCGAAGGCAGGCGGATCGAGGCGGGCATTGATGGCTTCCCGCGCCCATTCAATCGTGCGGCGATGCGCCGGTTCCTCGGCGGTTTCCAGGATGGCGCCATAGGCCAGCACAAGCGCGGCCTCCAGGGCGTCTTCGCTTGATGTAGCGACATCCGGGACCACGCCCACACCCTCCCAGTTTGTGCCGGTGATCGGATTTTGCGTGCGATTGTTCGAGACAAAAACGCCAAATCCTTGGCCGACCGGCACGAAACCGCCCGGATTACCGGCGCCATAAGTCGTTTCGCCGACAATGGTGGCACGTTCCATGGCTTGCAGATGATAGGGGAAGGCTTCGCCGGCCGAGCCAGTCCGACCACTGGTCAACACATAAAGCGGCACGTCAGGGCGGGCCGTGCCCGGCAGGTAGGCGAGCGACAATAATTCACCGGGATAGTCGCGATTGCTGGCCCGGAAAGTATTGATCACCGTGGGTGAGTTCGGGTCCAGGAAATGACTGATCAGGAATTGCACCATTTGCGGTGTTCCGCCGCCATTCTGACGCATGTCGAAAATCACGGCATCGGTGTGTTCGATGAAATTCAATGCCGCCAGAGCCGTATCGCCACCGAGCTGAACCGGGAAGAAGAGGCGCATATCGATATAACCGACATTGCCGGGCAATATGGAGACTTCCTGGAAGCCGAAATTGGCACGGCGTCCGGCCGCAAAGGGGGAGCCGCGCTGCGCCGGTGCACCATTACCGCTTTCCGGTGGTGGCGGGCCAAAATAGCGAACCGCAAAATGAGAATCGGAGGGATGTAATATGGCGGTGAGCTGCGCCGACAAGCTGGCTGCGTCCCGGGCATCATCAAATTCGCCGGCGGCGAGACGGGCGCGCAAGTCGGCAGCAATCTCCGCACCGCGATCTGAATCGTAGAAATTGGCCTCCACCTGCTCTGCGACACCATTGACGACCGTCGTGCGAGTCGCCGCGTCAATGGATGGATTTTCCTGTGTGAGGGCCGGGGCCGAAAGAAAAATGACCGCCAGAAGGCCAGCAAGCGCTTGATTGCTCATATTCGATAATCTCCGCAATATTTTGCCAATTATGACCGTTAGCGCGCAATGGCGCTCGTTAAATATCGGACACGATTACGTCACTCTCCGCAAAAACCCGTTGCGTCACGGTCAGACCTTCCTAATCTGCGCATCGAATAATTCTTGGGGAGAGATTATGACGACAACTGTTGCGACCGAAACGTCGCTCTATGAGACCGTTATTGGCGGGATCGAGGTCTTCAGCGGGTTCTTGTGGGGCGGTAGCTGGGGCGATACCCAGGTTCTGCCCATTCCACCCATGGTATTCCTGCTGCTCGGCGGCGGCCTCTATTTCATGGTCATGCTGGGCTTTCGACCACTGCGTCGACTCTTCCCGGCCTTCGGTGAATTGTGGGGTGGCCGCAAAGGATCCGGCGAAGGTGAAATCTCGCCATGGAATGCGCTTTCAACCGCGCTTTCCGGCCAGGTCGGCACCGGAAATCTGGCAGGGGTGGCCACAGCCATCACGCTGGGTGGGCCCGGTGCAATTTTCTGGATGTGGATAACGGCACTCGTCGGCATGGCCGCCGGATACGCCGAATCCATGCTGGCCGTTCGATTCCGTGAGAAACATCCTGACGGCCATTTTCATGGCGGCCCGATGTATTACATCAAGAATGGCCTCGGAAAGGGCTGGGGCTGGCTGGCTGTTCTCTTCTGCATCGGTGCGCTGTTCTCGGCTCTCGCAACCGGCAACATGATCCAGGCAAACTCGATCACCAATGGTGCGACCTCTATGGCCAGCAGCTTTGGCTATGATTTGCCAAACTGGATCGTCGGCGCAGTCGTCGCAGCGCTTGTCTTTGTCGTCATCATCGGCGGTATCAAGTCGATCGGTTCGCTGGCCGGGAAAGTCGTTCCCTTCATGGCGCTCGCCTATATTCTTTGCGCCATCGCCGTTCTGATCATGAATGTTTCGCACATACCGGCTGCGTTTGCCCAGATTTTCGGCTATGCCTTCGGCCTCGAACAGGCGGGCGGCGGCATTGCCGGTTATTCGGTCATGGCGGCGATCCGCTTTGGTGTGGCACGCGGATTGTTCTCGAACGAGGCCGGTCAGGGCTCAACGCCCATCGCCCACGCGGCAGCACAGACGAAAAACCCTATCAAACAGGGTGAAATCGCCATGTTGGGAACGTTCATCGATACCATCGTTATCTGCACCATGACGGCGTTGGTTATCCTTGTTGTCCAGGGCCAGTTCGAATCCTCGACCGGCATGGTCGAGTATGCCTGGCAATCGGACATGCTGGCCGGTGTTCAGGTGACCTCGGCTGCATTTTCGCAAGGTATACCCGGCGGCTCCGTTGTGATCGCTGTTGCGTTGGCGCTCTTTGCCTTCACAACGTTGATCGGCTGGTCGTATTACGCGGAACAATGCCTGGCCTATCTGATCGGCGATGGATCGACGATGATCTTCCGTGTTGTCTGGGTGATCATGGTCTTTGTCGGGTCCATGCAGGCCATCGATCCGATCTGGCGGCTGGGCGATATCGCCAATGCTTCCATGGCAATACCGAACCTGATCGCCATTCTTCTATTGTCCGGCGTGGTCATTTCGATCACCAAACGCTTCGACAAAACCGGCGAGTTACCGCCGAATTTCAATGGAGATGTGTGGGGCACGGAAGGCGATACACCAGCTCCGGAAACCAAAGAAAGCTAGATTTCGATCTGGCAGTACAGATCAAGGCCCTGCTGAAAGGCGGGGCCTTTTTCTATTCGCCATCCAGTGCAGTCAGTGCGGCCTCGACATGGGCGCTGAACAGGCCCCATCGCTTATAGGCCAGCGCATCGGCTGATGCCGCGCGCCAGTTTTTCGCGAACACGGCACGGTCTTGCGAGTCGGACAACGCCTCGGCGATGGGATCGAGGCAGATCCGGATACAAAACAGTATGGCATTACTGGCTTCGAGCCTGACAAGCGTCTGGCGTTCCACCCGCAGAGTCAGCGCCTGAAGCGCGGCTTCAAGCGGTGTGGTTTTCAATTGCTCGCGCATCGCCGTGCCATGCGGCCAGTGCCGCTCCATGCCCAGCTGGACGGTCCAGTTGAAGCGTTCAAACACCTCGCCCGCCGGCATGCGGTCAAAGACGCGCGCAATCTTGCCCGCCAGAGACGGCGAACCGTTGGGCACGGGCGCATGCAGGACATGAAGTTCGCGATTGAAGGCGTCCTCAAGCGAAAAGAAAGTCGGCTGGGTGAGAAGCAGGCTGGTGGCGATCCAACCCGCGCCAGCGTTTTCCATGACCACCAGATCATCGGACACCAGGCGTCCCGCCGCGATCAAAGCGGGTTCGTCGCGGTCTGACCGAGCAAGACCGGTCGCCGCTTCAATCCGCGCCAGCGCTTCAGCCTCGGCGGTATGGGCCGAGGGCAAGGCCCGATAATAGCGATCGGGCTCGGCATCCAGCCGCTGACCTTTCAGATCCAGCCATGCCGCTTCGGGATCAGGCGACAACCAGAGCGCCGGATCGATGCGTTGCAGGCCGACCTGAAACAGAGGCGGGCCATTATAATAGGCCTTGTACGGCGGGCGGGTCACCATTTTCGAAATCCGAGCAGGAAGGCCAGAATAACGGCCAGCGCAATGCCGACGCCATCCGCCACCACATCGGCAAAGGACATTGTCCGCTGGAGAATGGGCGAGCCCTGGATCAGTTCAATGACGAGGCCGTGGGTGAGCATTGCGAGCGACAAAAACCAGAGCGGCAGGCCGCGCCAGCCAAAACTCGCCAGCAGGGTCAGCACAAGGAAGGCCAGCGCGTGTTCAATCTTGTCGGTGCCAAAAAGGCGCGGCGGGGCGGCTGGACCGGGCAGGAGCGCCAGAACGGTGATCGCTGCAAAGGCGAACCAGAACATGCCTTTCGCTGCTTGCCGCAAGGCCTGGCTCTTTCTAGTGTCCGGCTGCGAAGAAAACGGGTGAGGCGTCATGTCTGCAAATGTCCTTGATATCAGCGCGTTGTCAAAGCCCCGCTTTGACTGGACTGCAGACGAGGCGGGTCTGATATATCGCGCACCGTTTAACGATTTGCTGTTCGCCGCGCAGAGCGTTCATCGCCAGCATCACGAGGCGAATGCGGTTCAGAAATCCCAGCTATTATCGATCAAGACCGGTGGCTGTGCGGAAGATTGCGGCTATTGCAGCCAGTCGGCCTTTCATGAAACCGGGCTGAAAGCCTCAAAGCTGATGCCCGTGGATGATGTGCTGGAGGCGGCGCGCAAGGCCAAGGCAGGCGGTGCCAGCCGGTTTTGCATGGGTGCCGCCTGGCGGTCCCTGAAGGACCGCGATGTCGATGCGGTCTGCGAAATGATTGCCGGCGTCAAATCCGAAGGCCTGGAGACATGCGTCACGCTTGGCATGCTGGAAGCGGAACAGGCGAAGCGGCTCAAATCGGCGGGGCTCGATTATTACAATCACAATCTGGATACGAGCCGGGACTATTACGACTCGGTGATCACTACCCGCACCTATGACGACCGGCTGGAAACGCTGGGCCGGGTGCGCGAGGCCGGGATCAATATCTGCTGCGGCGGGATTATCGGCATGGGCGAAAGCGAGGATGATCGCATCGGCCTCCTGGTCGAGCTGGCAACGCTCTCGCCGCATCCGGAAAGCGTGCCGATAAACCATCTGGTCGCGGTTGAAGGCACGCCTCTGGGCCATGCAAAACCGCTGGACGGGTTTGATTTCGTGCGCGCCATTGCGGCCGCACGGCTGATGATGCCGCTCTCTGTTGTACGCTTGTCAGCAGGCCGGGAAGGCATGAGCCGGGAGCTCCAGGCTTTGTGTTTCCTGGCCGGTGCGAATTCGATTTTTGTCGGCGAGGAATTGCTAACCACGCCCAATCCGGATCTGGCAGTGGATGGCGCATTATTCAGCGATCTGGGGTTGGAGCCGATGGCGGCCCCGTCCTCACCGGCGGAACGTGCGGCGGATTAATCAGTCCAGACCGGCGAGTTCGCGCAAATAATCCCAGGTAAAGAGGCCGGTATCGTGGCCGTCGTCGAAGACAATCTGGATGGCATAGCGGCCCACCGGATTGGCCGAGGTCACGCCGACATTTTCCTTGCCGGTCACAATCTTCCGCTGGGCCGGGGAATGGCCCTGCACCTCGGCGCTGGGTGATTGCGTGCGCAGGCGCTCATAGGAAATCTCGCCGGTCTTGCCATCGTCAAAATCGATGGTCAGGATCTTGCGGGCGGCGGAAAAGTCGATTTTCGTCGGCCAGGGGCGGCTCATTTGGCGTCTTTATCGCTCAATTCGCGGGCTTCATCGGGCAACATGATCGGCACACCCTCGCGGATCGGATAGGCCAGACGGGCCGATTTCGAGACCAGCTCATTGGCCTTGCGGTCATAGACGAGCGGGCCGCGCGTCACCGGGCAGACCAGCACTTCCAGCAATTTGGGATCAACGTCTTTGGGCGGGGTTTCGGATTGTTCGGTCATGGAAATCTTCTATCGCGTCGCCATCGTCCTGCCTAGTTCGGCACGCCGCCGGCGCCGTCTGCCAGTTTCTTTTCCAGCAGGGCTGTCATCAGATCATAGCGC
>Ga0316204_10009451_pt1 | contig 13009 bp, 7 predicted proteins | sample 6monrhotite_MG_2_FD_205661 | JGI IMG/M metagenome (GOLD analysis project Ga0316204, IMG submission 205661) | Microbial mat bacterial communities from mineral coupon in-situ incubated in ocean water Damariscotta River, Maine, United States -... | ecosystem: Environmental > Aquatic > Marine >... | reverse complement strand
GAGCGGGACGGAACAGCATTGTCATTGCTCGTGTCAGCGATAAGCAATTTCCATTTTGTGAGCCACTCTGACCAACGCTTGTCCATCTCTTCATTCAAAATTTTGTAGAAGCTTTTTTTAAGTGGGCCAATGTCATCCGGTACCATCGAGAGCTCGCGAAAGAAGATCGTGTAATCAACAGACGTTTGCATCATGAGCGTTGCGAGTTCATTGAACAACGCCGCGTTAAACGTACTAAGTCCAAGTTTGGCCGCAAACATCTTTTCCATTTCCTCATGCATCACTTGTGCAAAGCCACTTCGAATCTCATCAAGCGCTTGTATCGCATCGGACATAGCACCAGATTCGTTCTCCAGTAACGGCTGCAACGCCGTACAAAACATGTCGAAGTTGCGTTCCGCTGCAACGGGTTGATTCAAAAATGAGAAGTGCTCCCCACCCGCCGTCCATGGTTGATAGTGTGGGTTAAATTCATCACAAAATCCGAATGGACCGTAGTCGAGCGTGAAACCACCGGCCGCACAGTTATCACTGTTGAAGTTGCCCTGGCAATAACCGACACGGATCCAGTTCGCCACAAGCGAGGTAAGTCGACTGCGGAATGCCCGTGCGAGCAACACGACTTTCTCGGCGGTGCTTAATGACTGGTTCATAGACGGGTCGATAACGTCAGCGTACTCACGATCAATTAGGTGCAACACAATCTTCTCGAGTTCATCCATCGCATCGGGGTGTTCCTTCTTCCGGGCACGGCGAGCGAAGAGTTCGATTTGGCCGACCCGAATAAACGATGGTGCAACGCGCGTCGAGATCGCGACTGCCTCAGATATAAGCATGTCGGGATCTTTCGATCGCGAACCCTCCGAGTACCACGGTCGTTGGACCTTCTCCGTTTTCGAAACGTACAAACTCAAAGACCGTGACGTTGGAACACCGAGCGCATGCATGTGTTCCTGTGCCAGAAACTCCCGGACACTTGAGCGCAAAACGGCGCGACCATCCGCGCCGCGGCAATATGGCGTTCGACCGCCACCTTTCAGTTGCATTTCCCAACGTCGATCATTGATGACAGCCTCAAGTACAGAAACTGCGCGACCGTCTCCATATCCGTTGCCGGTTTGGAATGGGCACTGTTGGGTGTATTCGGTGCCGAAGATAGAAAGTGCGTAGCCAGTGGCCCACCCCACCTTGCGCATCGGCGCCGGAACCTGCGAGAGGTCGCCGCCGAATAGTCGCATGAAATCGGCTGACTCTGCCATGCTGTCGGCAAAGCCAAGTTCTTGGAAAAAGTTTTTGCTATGCGCGACATACTCAAGCTCAATGATTGGCGTGGGATTGACGGGAACATAGTGTCCCGAGAAAACTTGTCGTGGTGTGTGATCAGCGCCATTTGCTTTCGCTTGCGGGTCGCAGTTGAGTGTGTCCATAAACGAGTAGTTTGCTAACTTTGCGAGATCGTCTAGCGTCAAGACGCTTGGGGCAGTTTTCGGGGATAGTTTATTTTTCATAGGATAAATGGGGTCACGGATAAATGGGCTCAGAACATAATGTACAACATAACATAGTATATCGCAGATTTAAGGGGCCACACATTTAAGTGTGTCAGAGCCTGAGGGATCCCCACAAAAAAACGATCAAAAACAATGATTTAGGTATTAAAATATTTAGGCAGACATACATGACGTAATTTGATCTTCTATTAATTGTCGAGATCAATAAAAGGATAGTACACCATGCATGCTACACAGATAATAAATACCCATATGAAAACTTGTTGCTTGTTGGCATACTTGCTACCTTTGCCGTATGGTTAACGGGTAAAGTGGCAGAATTAAAAAATGTACATTGGCAATACCAGGCGAATTCGATTAAGACACGCAATGTCTTATCGGCATTTTGTTTAGGCTGTCGCGTTTTGAACAAGCAGGTGCTTGATATTAACAAAAAGGATTTCAAAGATGCACTCTCTGTGCTTCAACAACAATTTAAAGTACAGTGCTATGCTTGATTTTGTGGGGCTCCCTCAGTCTCTGACCCCGTTTTACGGTAATTTCCCAAAAGCGACAAGAGGTAGAGTTAAGTGTGAAATGGGAAGTTTTACTAAAAAATAATATCGTAGTTTAAAACAGTTGAGGTAGCAGGAACAATACAAAGTTGTATCTAATAAGTGAAATTAAAAACGTGTAACTGTCTCACCTCCATGTTCTATCCAGCCATGAATCATTTTCTTAGTGGTAAAGCCGCTGGAACAATTCCCATCTTTATCGATAACAATAACACCACCTCGGCCTTTTACCTTACGGGTTAAATATTCAATGCCGGCCTCAGTTGCTTCTTGTGCATTCATATCTTTCATATAAATAAAATCTGCGATGGTTTTTGAAATTACTGTGCGCATAAAATCTTCACCATAGCCGGTAGCGGATACAGCACACGTTTCATTGTCAGCATAAACGCCGGCACCAATGATAGGTGAATCACCTACTCGTCCTAAGCGTTTATTTACAATGCCCCCGGTCGAGGTTGCTGCTGCCAGGTTACCTTGCAAGTCATAGGCTATTGCGCCAATGGTGCCATATTTCTGATCTTCGCTACCTTCGTCTGAATCATCATGATCCAGCATAATCTTGTTTTTTAAACGCGCCTCTTTTAATTGCATAACACGTTCAGGTGTATAAAAATAATTTTCAGGTGTGCGCTCAATGCCGCAGTGATCAGCAAATCGCATTGCACCTTCAGAAATTAATAAAATATGCTCGCTTTCAGTCATCACATACCTGGCGAGTTGGATGGGATTGGCAATGTTATCAACTGCAGCGACAGCACCAGCTGAAAGGTCTCGACCATCCATAATAGCCGCATCCATTTCAACCTTACCGTTTTCATTTAAAACCGAACCGCAACCTGCATTAAAGACAGGATCATCTTCTAATAATGACGCACACGCTTCTACTGCCTGTAGTGCAGAGCCACCTAATGTAAGGACTTCTCGGCCATGCTCTAAAATTCTACGCAGGCTATCAAGATAACGAACTGCTGTTTTACTATCCTTAACATTATCTAGCGCACCTGCGCCGCCGTGTACCATAAGTGAAAAATTTGTCGATTGACTCATAAATGTCTTTTACAGTGGTCAGTTAAAGCAAGTAAATAAACGCTTGCATGGAATACATTACCATATCAAAGACGAACAGCAAGTTCTACTGTGAGTGCATCCTGATACTCTCTTGACCCTGCCAGAAGTACCATTATCTTGCCAGTTAAAACGGTACCCCAGTTAACAATTATCACACCTTCACCTGTTTTCTTATCGAACTCAATATCACTGATATCAATATCTGATAAACTCCTGTATTTCGTTGATATACTGATTGTACTCCACTCGGGTATTTTTAATTTATATGCCATCATGGTTGGGTAAGACGCGCCGTTGAAACGCGGGTTGCATTCTATTGCAGGAAAACGCAATCCTCTATCAGTTTGTACAACGCCAACATCAAAAGCAAAAATGCCTTTCATACCCCGGTCTTTTAACCAATATGCCATCGCATCCACCCCTTCCCAAGGTTCATAACATGCGGGCACTCTATTACCCTGGTGCACAAAACCGTCTAGCACCTGTTCACTTGCGCTAAACCGCACTACTTCGTTTCCAATAACTTTATACTGTAAATTTAGAAATGTATCCGTAATAACTTCTTCCTGAATTTGCACAGGCACTTCCTCTGCAAACTTTGTTAAAGCATCTTTGAAAACTGCTTTATTCTCACAACGATAGATCCCTACACCTGAAACTGAAATAGCAGCCTTCAGGTAACAGGGGAAAACCGTTTCCTGAATAACTTTTTCATCTATATCCATTACAGAATCAAAACATTGAGTTTGCGGAACATCTACACCAAGTTTATTTGCAAGCGCCATAAAATTATTCTTGGAATTTATGTATTCGACTGTATTCAACCATTCCTGATCACCCCAGTACTGGCATTCCTCAGGACCAAAATAAAACACTGAAGGCTGATAACCAATATGGCCACCAAGTTGTTTTAAATCCAAATCCCAGATTACATTTTCACTAAAACTAAGCCCCACACGTTTATAATGATTTTTAATGTCGGGCCAAAGCGGTTCTAAATCCGGGTGTATCTGGATAAGATCCCAGGGTTCAGATATTCCCAATGCGCGCCCTGAATATAAATGATTACCAATAATACCTTCAGCTGTACAATTCATTATATCGTGATTAATTATGTTTTTACTCGATAGCAAATAGTCCGGTTTAATAACGGCAGACATAATGTATTCCTCCTTTATCAATATACTTATTATTCTATGAGCAATTTTCGATCCATAAAAAACAGCTATTTTTAAACAAAACCTGCACCTTTGTTGGGCGAAATTCAGTTAAATCATGTTTTCCGGATCACAAAAAGTGCTAAGGAGTTACTCAAGAATAATTTTAAAAAAGAAAGTTCTAACGAAACTCTGTTACAGATAATTAGTATGTATTTAAATTCATATAACCAATGGATTTATGCAACGCCTTTTAATAACGTATCGGTAACTTTTTTAACTTCACGTTTGTATGACTGCAGTAAAAGTGACTTTCCTCTCATTGCCTCAGGAATTTTAAAGCCCATTAATTGAAGAACCGTTGGCGCGACATTAGACAAGCCACCACCACACGATAATTTCCAATTTAGCTCATCAATAATCATACAAGGTACAGGATAGGTTGTATGTTGGGTATTAGGTTCACCTGTAAGTGGATCAATCATCTCTTCACAGTTACCATGATCTGCTGTTACAACAACTGAATAACCGGTGTTTACCGCTGCATCCAAAACACGTGACACTTCATCATCCAATGCCTTAACCGCAGCTAATACCGCATGTCGAATAGCCGTATGACCAACCATATCCCCATTAGCAAAGTTAACAACGATTAATCCGTAGCGTCCATAACTAATAGCTTTAATGACAGCATCGGCAACTTCATGTGCACTCATTTGTGGTTTCATATCATAGGTTGCAACACTCGGTGATGGAATTAATAACTGAGTTTCACCACTATAAGGTTCAGCTCGCCCTCCATTTAAAAAATAGGTTACATGTGCATACTTTTCTGTTTCAGCGCAACGAAACTGTGCAATACCCAGTGTACTAATAACTTCACCAAGCGTTGCTTCAGGCCGTTGCGGCTCAAATAAATACGGTAAATTATCCGAACGGTTATACGGAACCATACAAGTAAGATCTGCAAAGGATGTAACCGGTCCTCGGTCAAACCCTAAAAATTCTCGCCGCGCTAATGCTGCCACAATTTGTCGAGGACGATCTTTTCGAAAATTAAAACAAATAACAGCATCATCATTTTTAATCGGTTCAAATGATGGCATTATCATTGGACGTATAAACTCATCCGTATCCCCTGCAGCATAGGCAGCACGTATCGCTATTTCTGGTGTTGTCCCTGATTGTCCTTTTCCCAATATCATCGCTCGCCATGCAAGCTCAGTTCTTTCCCAATTATTGTTTCTATCCAATGCAAAGTAACGCCCCATAATAGTGGCAATTACACCACCCGCTTCATAAAGTTTATTCTCCAATGCATGTAGTAGTGACAATGCATATTGCGGAGCTGTATCACGACCATCCGTCACCATGTGCAATAACGGCTTAACGTTGTGACGACGGCAACATTCAATTAAGGCATAAAGATGGTCAATATGACTATGCACACCTCCGTCTGAGACAAGACCAAATAAGTGTAATGGTCGATTATTTTTTTTGGCTTTAGCAATGGAAAATAATAAGGTCGGGTTTTTATAAAATTCACCCGAAGTAATCGTCTCGTTAATCATTACCATGTCTTGTTTAATAACATCACCCGCCCCTAATGTGAGGTGTCCCACTTCTGAATTACCCATTTGTCCATCAGGTAATCCAACCGCTTCACCAGAAGCACCCAGCAAGGTATGAGGGTAATGAGCAAAATATTCGTCTAACAGTGGAGTCGGCGCCTCAATCACCGCGTTATTATCTTTACTCGGATTAACACCCACACCATCAAGAATAATTAAAACCACAGGCCTACGTGGCACACCAGATACAGTCAACATAAGGATCTCTTTGTTAAATCTTAAATACTTTTAAACTATCTCTTTCAAGTTATGTGCCAAGCAAAAAAAATTCAACAATGTTGTAAATAATTGTTTTTAATATAAAATAAAAATCAGGAAATAAACTAAAACTCAAAGCATGCACCACAGTAGTGCCAGGGAAGATTAATGCACTATTAAAGAAAGCGTTATTGATAAAAAAATAACTTGCACTATTCAGTAAGAGATAAGACGAATGGGACAAACATGTTAAGTATAAGATAACAGGCTAACAGTGATGATAGAATATATATAAATCAAGGTGTGCAAACGTTATATTTAAGTAAGTATCTTTAAGATGTGAATGCTACATGTTAACGGAGGTGTTATCCGCTTGCGGTTAATGGGTGTCGTGCGATGCTAGTGGCATGACCAATCAAAATAATAAATAGGTACCAGAGAACAATTAATACTAATATTAGAAACAATTTCCTAAAACTCCTACTGTTGGTGCTCTCTGACACCGTTTTTTATTATAACCGTACAATACCTTTCCGTTAGTTAGATTGGTTCGACCCGATAGATTTAAATCAATTTCCCACAACCATTGGAAGAGGTTTAATTATCCATCGTTGAGTATCATTACTTTGGGCATCACGAGTGACAACTTTAAAATCTTGACCACTATCTACATATGCATCCATAAATCTGCTATTACTTTTTTGTTGTATTGTGAATAAGCTATCTCCAATAGGCTTTATGATCCAACGTTGAGTATCATTATTTTGATTCGGTCTTGTTACAACGCTAAAATCTTTACTTGAAGAATCATGTGCATCTACAAACCGTGAGTTACTCACCTGACGTAGAGAAAACACATCACCACCTAGAGCAGTAACTCGCCAAGATTGTGTAGTATTATTTTGTCGAGGACGTGTCACTAATCTAAAATCATTATTACTACCTTCATGTGCGTCAAGATAACGTCGAGTGCTTTTTTGTTGAATTGTCACGAGACCATTTGTCAAATCAACATTGGGTTTTTTACGAATATCCAGTTCAGCAATAACTGATTTATGGTCGGAATTACTCAATTGAACATGATTAATTTTTCTAGGAATTTTGTGTATTATTTCATAGCGACTGTTTACAAGATAGGGATCACTTGGAACAAACATGAAATCAATACGCATTTTTTTGCGAGCATCTCCTGATATATGTGTATACCCTTCCTCTTTACTTAAAGTTGGGTTTTTTTCCAGCCATAAATCTTTTGGATTTCCTAAATTAGTCATGATATCTCGATACCCATCGCTTCCCACGCATGGTTTAGATGAATCGGTAGTATCTAACGGTCCACCAATATTAAAGTCACCCATTACCAATACCGGATACCCACTATTTGCACTTCGCTTATGAATCCCTTCTCTAAGCTGCTTTAACATTCCGCGTTTACATTGTAGGTTGCATTTGCTTTTACCCGAACCAGTTGATGTTAAATGAACAACATAAGTGTCAACAGCAATAACGGGATTACGACTTAGGAAAATTCTAGCGAAAAGAAATCCATGAGCTGTTCGAGAAAAACCATGTAAAAGTCCAGTATTATTAAATCTAGGAGTAAACTGATGTATGTTTTCTGTTTCGGTGTGTCTTTCATTAGTAAAAGAACCAAATTCATCTTCAGAGTATGGGTCCCATAAGAACTTGGTTCTAGATATTATACCTAGACCACCATCATTTTGATCATAGGCTTTCGGATGAGCCCATTGATAGTGATCCATCGTATGCTCGCCAACATTAACTCCTGAAACAGGATACAAATCATCAATTCTATTTTTGAGAACAACGCCATTACATGTTGCAGCCGTATCGGTATGCCATTCTTGCAAACCAACAATATCGTATGGCTCTCTCACATCTCTAATGTGCTCACCAATTTCTCTGAGTCTATCTTGGCAAGTACCATCTGATGTTGTAATAAAATCAACTACTCCGTCAACATCCTGTCCGAAGACATTCGTTGTCATTACTTTAAATGATTTTACAATTTCACCTAGAGCTTGCTCTGATGGGCTTCTATACACACAATCAGCATAGGCAACATTACTGGTAAGGCATCCAATAACAAAGAAAAAAATAAATGATTTAACCACATTAACTTTACTAAAAATATTTTTAAGCAATGCATCACTATTGCAGTAAATCCGATATGGTCTTATATCATTTTCATTAAAATATTTTATCAGTTTCATTTTTCTCTCCATAAAGTTTATAAAACATACTTATCCATGTAATGCTGTAGAATACATATTCAATTTATTATTGTAGTTACATCATTCTTATAGGTTTTAACTTAGAAATTATTTATGTATTAAGTTACATAATCTGACTAAATAGTTTTAGTAAGTAATAACACTTCTTTTGTGAAGTATTACCCCTTAATCAAGATAAATAGCTAGATAACTAATTAATATACGGATCTAAAAAACTTTTTAATTTATATAAAGGTGAAAGTGGGTCTTAAGAATACCGTGTATTTTTAATAGAAGTTTATTTAGTATTGATTTAGTTCCTATAGGGATGGAGCAAGACAACCAATAAAAAAAAATTTGATGGCTACGATGCGTTATATGCCACACATACCTGGGAAGGTAATGTCGATTTTCTCTAGCCATGTTACTTCATCCTTAAACAAGCCATTTGGTGTGTAATAAAGTCGTCCTAAGACTTAATATAAGCCTTTTTTATTATTTTATACAATATTTTTCAGTGAGTTAGCTTGGTCCGACCCGTTAGTTTGATAACATGATAATACCCTCCCTCTAAATGTAATCGACCAGTCCTTGGCATACATCAAACCTAACGGTTTATCTTTTTAAAATCAAATTTAATCGTTAAGTTATTAAGTTATCAGTGTCCCTATCATTCCTATCATTATTTTTGCTATACCTGCTGAGTAAGTGAGCGGAGTAAAGGAGCTGAGCAAACGCTAAGAAATTTATTTACGCAGTATAACAAATTCAGGGGTCAGTCCAGTTTGACCCCATGAATTTCAGTTCAACTACGCGCCCGCTTATTTAGCTTTGTCACTAGATTCAGCAGGTGCGGTAGGCCGTGGTGCATAACCATATGGTGGGTATCCGTATGGTGGTGGTGCATATCCGTATGGTGGTGGTGGATATCCGTATGGCGCATAGCCGTTATAGTAGTTATTACCATAGCCGTTGCCGTAATAATTGCCATAATAATTGCCATAGCCGTTACCGTAACCTCGAAGATTGCCGTTACCGTATGCACCGCCATTCATGCGAGAACGAGTGCCAATGCTGAATGACATGTTGCCGTCCCCCCAACCATTACCATAGCCGTTACCATAGCCGTTACCATAGCCGTTACCATAGCCGTTACCGTAGCCATTCCCATAGCCGTTATTGCCCCAACCATTGTTGCCCCAACCGTTATTACCCCAACCATTGTTGCCCCAACCGTTATTACCCCAACCATTATTCCATGGCGTCCACCATGCCTGAGCAGAACTAATAGGAAGAACAAGGGCGATAATTGCAATTGTAATAAATAATTTGATTTTCATGTGTAGATACCTCGCTTTGAATTTGCTAAAAACAAACAACAGGTAATTATTGCTGCGTACAAATATAGATTACTAAATATTTTCAGCGCTATCAATACACCGAGTAAAAAAATAGCCATGATATAAATACATCGGGGTTAAACCTTACAATTCATATCAAGAATACATCGGAGTTAAACCTTACAATTCACATCAAGAAATACTGAATATGAAACGCAAGATTTAACCCTAGGTATTACGAAGTAACAATTTAATTCAGTACACGAAGACCATAACGTTTTTTAGCTTCAAACAACCAGCGTAACCAATTTTGGCAGTTTAAAAAAAAGCAGTCATCGTTGCAGTTAATAGTTGAATTCAAACCCGACGAATTAAGACTGTCAACCTATGTCAAATGTAAAGTTTGACACCATGGATGTTTTAGCAGTGGACTATATTAGAAACAATCGCCTAAAGCGCCTACTGTTGGTGCTCTCTGACCTCGTTTTTCACTATACAAAAACTTGTATTAGTTCACATAATTCATGGAACCATATGGCCTGCTCACGTGTGTAGTTAAGTGAGGGTTTACTGTACGAGTAATCCTGAATAAATTATAACGATGTGTGTAAATTGGAGACTAAAATGATTAAGAAACATTATTTATCCGTCAGCTTGGTATTGGGTGTTATCTCAGTATTATACGGTTGTGGCGGTGGTGGTAGCGGAAGTACAGATGATGGGAGCAATAACACATCAGAAAAGTCTTCTTCAGGCCCAATTACTTCTTTTGGTAGCATTTATGTTAATGGTAAGCGATACGATACCAGTAACTCTGAGGTCTATGTTGAAGATAAGTCTTCTAGCGAATCTGAATTACGTGTTGGAATGATGGTAGATGTTGTTGAAGATAATAACGGCAATGCCGCCAGGGTCTATTATGATGATGACCTTGAAGGAATTGTAGCAGCGAATAATATCACTGCTGGCTCATTTACAGGCACATTGGAAGTTATGGGGCAGACAGTAACCGTTGATAACAAAACGGTTTTTGAAAGCGATGTACCGGCCATTAACTCAGTAGATTTGATTGTGGCAGGCAATATTGTTGAAGTCAGTGGATATACCACAAGTGATAGCACCATAACGGCCACTCGTATTGAAGTGAAAGCGGTCGATCTGGCGACCTATCTGAGTAACCATCCTGAAGGCATTGAAGTGAAAGGCATTGTTACTCAACACAGTGCTTCTGCTAATACATTCAAGCTGGGTTTACTTGTTGTTAGTTATGCTGGCGCAATTCTTGATGATCTGGGTAACGGTGTTCAGGATAACTTATATGTCGAAGTTAAAAGTGTACAGGGAATAAATGCTTCTGATCAGTTAGTCGCGTCAAAAGTTGAGCTTGAGGACAATGGCAGTCGTGATCATTCAGGCGACGACGGTGATGAGCATGAGGTTAAAGGTTATGTCACGGTATTGTCGGCAGCTAGCATCACAGTAAATGAAGAAACATTCATCATTAACAATGCCACTGAATTTGAAGATGGCTCTAAAGCCAGAATAAAAGTTGGAGACATGGTTGAAGTTGAGGGTTATGTTAACTCTGATGGGAAACTGGTCGCAAGTGAAATTGAACTGGAAGACAGTGACGACAGCAACGAAATCAAAGGCACCGTAGCCAGCGTTGTAATCGATATTGATAATAATGGTACCATCACATTATTAGATAATACTGTCATTAAAGTGACAAATAACACACTGATGCACGACGAGCGGGATGAAGGCATAACACCTGATAAAACCTTTAACCTTGCGGACATTGCCAGTGGAGATTATATCGAAGTATATGCGATTGATAATACTGACGGTACCTTCACCGCTACCAAAATAGAAAGAGATGATATCCCCAACCCATAATAATTATTTATAAATTGTACATATTAATGCCCGCAGACTTTAATGCGGGCATTTTTTATGGGATAAATATATTAGAAATAAAAGGAATTTTATACCAACAATAGCACTAACAAAATTTTAGAAATAATATCCAAGAGCCAGTTCATAAACCTGGCGATTGTATTCCTCATTACCCACATTAGAATAGTTATCGGTATAGGTAAATTTAGCCTTTATACGAAGTGCTTTTGAAAACTTGTACTCAGTACCCAACCGAAATTGCATACGATTATCAATTCGCCTTACATTCACTACAGAGGGGTATTCACTGCGACGATATCCTAGCTCAGCATAATATGACCAGTTATCAATAATTTTATTTTTAAGCCTGAATCGTAGTGTATGACGTGTAGGAGAATAACTTTTTATAACGCTGTTCTGACGCTCATTGATTTCATATTGGTAACGATAACGAAGCTTACCCGCCTGATGCTTGGTTTTGTAATCAATTCGAAACTGGTGTCTGTCGCCGCTTAAATAATCAAAACGCGACAGCTTGGATTGGATATCACTGTAACGATACCGCAGTAACAATTTTGATGATCTTGTCCGCCAAGTGCTTGCTGAAAATTTGAGGTCATTTAACGTTAGGTAATCAACACTACCGAGTTCTGTTTTTGTAGTACTTAATAATGGTGTAAAGCGCCAACCTGATGTTTTATATACTTGGGAAACAGATAAACCAGTTTGCTCGTAATCAGCTGCGTTAATAGTTTGATAGTTTTGATTATTATAATTAACGGATAAAGTTATGTCAGCGGGTAGAGTCATATCCACATAGAATAAAAAATCGCTGTATTGATCACCGGTCTGACTTGGAGAATCATCCGGTGAGAGTAAAACATTATTGTCATTACCAACCGCTAACTGAATAGCACCTTCGAAAGAAACGGCTCCTGATGATTTTATTATTAACTTTTTTAATTGAACTTTGGCCAGACTCGAAAGTTTTTTATGATGGCCTTTACTGGCTATTTTAAAAAAATTTCTAGCTTGATCTTTTTTACCTAACTGAATGGCTATTCTACCGAGATTGTAACTAGCAAGTTGCTTGTATTTCTTATTTTTTATAAGACGTAAAAAATAGCTTTCAGCTTGCCTGAATGAATTTAATTTATAATAAGTAACGCCAATATTATAGAGCAACGCGGCTCTCTCTGGTGTTGTTTTTTCGGCAGATAAAAAATGTATTAAGGCTGTAGGGTATTGTTTTTGTTTAAAAGCTTGAGTGCCTTTTTTAAAAGCATTGTTATTTAATTCAGAGACTTGGGCAGCACAAACACTGCTGGCGAGTAAGAAACCAGAAATCAGCACGGGTTTAATTGTCTTGGTATTATATTTTTCCAGGCTCAAGGATGATACCGTTTTATATAGA
>Ga0316204_10009449_pt1 | contig 13010 bp, 13 predicted proteins | sample 6monrhotite_MG_2_FD_205661 | JGI IMG/M metagenome (GOLD analysis project Ga0316204, IMG submission 205661) | Microbial mat bacterial communities from mineral coupon in-situ incubated in ocean water Damariscotta River, Maine, United States -... | ecosystem: Environmental > Aquatic > Marine >... | reverse complement strand
TTTGTAAATCACCGCTTTGTGCTTTTGGACTTCCTGATTTAGATATACGTGCGACAACCTCAACATTTTTGAAGTTGGATAATTTCATAGTGGGTATCATCGCCATCGAATCATCAAGCGTTACGCCCATCGGTAAGTCTTTTACTTGTTTACGCACAACGGCAAGCGGCATAGGCGGTCCACTCACTGCCTTAGCAAAAACAAAGACGGTATCGGATGGTGAGGCCTGAGAAAGTAATTTTCGATCCATCGTAACATTAACTTTTAAGCTTGCACTAACAGGCTGTTTTACTGGCTCAGCACTTACTATTTCCTGGGTGCTAATACCCGCCTTACTTTTTGCCTGACGAATTAAATTTTGCACTTGATTTTTCGATTTTTCATCTTGCAACAAAGGCAGTAAAAGATTCCAGTAAGAAATGGCTTTTGAATAATTACCTTGTTCTTCATATCCCATACCGATCAACCATAATCCTGTTGGATCATCTGGTTTTAAGGCGACGGCTTGTTTAATTAATTCAAAAGGCTTACCGCTGATTCTGCCACCATTTGCCATCGTCAAAGCATCGGCATATCGGAGCATGACGACCGGATTATTTGGAATGAGTTTATTGGTTTTCTCTAAAGCAACGACCGCTTCAGGATAGCGGTTCATTGACATATAAGAACGGGCAAGCATAAACCAGCCTTCTGCATTATCTGGATTTTCTTTTAATTTAGCCGCGAGCTTTTCAACCATTTGCTCAACGGTACCTAAACTAGCCCCTGCTTTGTTCGAAGGAGCATGTCCTGCAGGCACTGTTGCTGTTTGCTTTTTAGCACCCTCGATTAAATCAGGTTGCCCCAAAAAGCCGTATATACTAATCGCAAAAACAGGCACGCTGAATATTAACGCAATACGCGTGAAACGATTATATGATTCATTGTTTATTTTTTTTGTAGAAATAGTCTCTTCATCAACATCATATAATAAAGCTTGTTCCAGCTCTTCCAGAGTTTGATCGTATTCACTTTGGCTAATTGTTCCTTGTTCAAGTTCTATTTTTAATTCAGAAATACGCTCCTTAGTAATCTTTACATTCAAAGCAGAGCGTGCAATTTCATCTTGTTTCATATCAAGGAAAAAAGGGCGCAATAAAAAAATCAATGCAACAATGACCATAGCAACGGCAAAAATCCAAAATGTGATCATTTACTTTGTTCCTTATCTTTATTCAATAATTGTTTTAATTTTTCTTTGTCAGTATTACTTAACTCTGTGACAACAGTTTTTTTACGCTTACCTATAAAACGTATTAATACAAATATGCCCATGACAAGAATAATAAAAGGGCCAACCCACAAAAAGAACGTTGTTGCTTTAAAGGGCGGGCGGTATAAAACAAAATCGCCGTAACGTGTCACCATAAATTCAAAAATAGCTTCATCGTCTTCACCCGCTAAAATCATTTTATGAACTTGATTTCTTAAATCTTTTGCCAGGCCCGCATTAGAGCCTGAAATATTCTGGTTCTGGCAAACCAGGCAACGTAGCTCATCAATAATATAGTTATAACGTTGTTCTTGTTGTTCGTTATCAAATTTCTTAATTTCAACCGCTGCATTTACATTTAGAAAAGCTAATGAGAAAAATAATGTAAAAATAATAATCAGTTTTTTCATTATTCCTTCTCCAGCAATTTAATTAACGGCATGATCTCATCAGTAATATCTTTATTTGTAACCGGACCCGTGTGCTTTAAACGTACAATCCCTTTCTTATCTATTACAAATGTTTCTGGCACACCATACACGCCCCATTCAATTCCCGCCAACCCTTCAATATCACTCACACTGAGTTGATAGGGGTTTCCATAGCGAGATAACCAGCGACGAGCATCTGCAACTTCATCCTTATAATTCAAACCGATTAAATTCACATTATTATTGTTAATCATCGAATTTAAAACATGATGTTCAGCTCGACATGAAACACACCACGAAGCCCAGACATTTAATATCCAGACTTTCCCATGCATGTCTTTTGGTGAGAACGTTTGATTAAGTTCGTGTAACTGCGGCAAAGTAAAAGCGGGCGCGGCCTTACCAATAAAGGGAGACGGTAATTTGCGTGGATCTTTGGTTAAACCTATCCCTAAAAACACGACTAAAACCATAAAGACGATTAATGGCCACAGTGTTCGCTTCATGCTGTAGCCTCTTCTTTATTAGAACTGCTTTTTTTAACCATTCGATAGCGGCGATCTGTTGCGGCAAGTATTCCACCAAATCCCATAATTAAAGTGCCTAACCATATCCAGCGAATAAAAGGTTTCACATAAAGACGCAAGCTCCATGCACCATCTGCACCACGCGGTTCACCCAGGGCAATAAATAAGTCACGCGTAATTCCCGCATCAATGGCGGCTTCAGTCATTGGACTTTTTTGTACTCGATAAACACGTTTTTCCGGATACATTGTAGCAACGTGTTGATTATCTTTGCTTACCGTTAAGTGCCCTTTTTGTGCATTGTAATTTGGACCCGGAGTTGATTGTGCACCTTTAAATTCAAAGCTGTACCCGCCTAAAACAAAACTTTCCCCAGGCACCATACGCACATCTTTTTCTTCACTGTAGATAGACGTTAATGTAATACCAACAATGAACACCGCGATTCCGATATGCGCAATGCTCATACCGTAAAAGCTACGCGGAACACTCATAAACGATTCTAATGAATATCCTTTATTCGCAAGTCGCAAGCGAATCCCTTGTAGCGTAGTAAGCGTTATCCATGTTGCTAACATTAAACCAATCGCGGCACCAAATTCATAACGAGAAAACAACAGCGGCAATGAAGCGCCAATAATTATACTAACAGTAAATACGGCAGCTAAAGCTTTAACTAAACGCATAGGTTTGTCTTGCTTCCAGCGCATCATCGCTCCAACGCCCATCAAAAATGCCAATGGAATGGTTAATGGGACAAAAACGCTTTCAAAATAGGGAGGTCCAACTGAAATTTTTCCGACACCTAAAGCATCTAATAACAAGGGGTATAGCGTACCGAGTAATACGCTTGCAGCAACCACGACTAAAATAACATTATTAAAGAGTAATGCGGTTTCACGCGAAAACAATTCAAACGTTGTACTGCTGCGTATTGTTGACGCACGCCACGCATACAATAATAAAGAACCGCCGATAACAACAATCAAGAACATTAAGATAAAGACACCTCGCTCTGGATCTGTCGCGAAGGCATGAACTGACGTTAAAATACCAGAACGAACCAGGAAGGTACCTAACAAACTTAATGAAAATGCAGAAATAGCAAGTAGAACTGTCCACGCTTTAAAGGTACCGCGTTTTTCAGTAACAGCAAGCGAGTGCATTAAAGCTGTACCGACTAACCAGGGCATGAAGGATGCATTTTCTACCGGATCCCAAAACCACCAGCCACCCCAACCCAATTCGTAGTACGCCCACCAACTACCCAGTGATATACCAATAGTTAAAAACATCCATGCGATGTTTGTCCAGGGGCGTGACCAACGTGCCCATGCTGCATCTAACTTACCACCCAACATTGCTGCAATCGCAAAAGCAAAGGCAACGGAAAAACCGACATACCCCATGTACAACATCGGTGGGTGAATTATCAAGCCAAAATCTTGTAATAATGGATTTAAATCACGACCTTCAACGGGGGCAATGGCAAAACGATCAAACGGATTTGATGTGAGCAACATGAAAAGTAAAAAACCAACACTCACCATTCCCATAACACTAATGACCCGAGCCAACATATCTTTTGGAATGCTGCGACTATATACAGTAACCGCACCTGTCCAAAGCGATAACACTAACCCCCACAATAACAATGAACCTTCATGCGCACCCCATACGGCAGAAATACGATAGGCAAGTGGCAATGCCGTATTTGAATTGTTCGCAACATAAACAACCGAGAAATCGTGCACGATAAATGAATAAACCAGCGCAGCAAAAGAAGACAATATAAAGAACAACTGTAAACGTGCAACCGGTTTAGCAATATCCATCCATGAGTTAATCCCTTTTGCTGCACCTATAACAGGTAAGCTGGATTGAATAAGCGCCATAACCAGCGCCATAATTAATGCAAAGTGACCGAGTTCAGGTATCATAATTTTTTTACTTTTAAAGTTTGTGATCTAACTATTTATTTAGTTTTATTTTCTAGTTGCTCTTTCTTTTTCTTTAACGATTCAGCAACTTCTGGCGGCATGTAATTTTCATCGTGCTTGGCTAAAACTTCTTCTGCAACAAATACGCCTTTGGTATTTAATTTACCCCGGCTAATAATACCCTGCCCTTCACGAAATAAATCTGGCAAAATACCTTCATACTCAACACTGACTGTTTTATCATAATCTGTAAGATCAAAATGAACCTTTAAACTCTTTGGTTCTTTTTTAAAGGTACCTTCTACCACCATGCCACCCATACGGAATAATTTATCAACCGGTGCCTTCCCTTGTTTGACATCTGATGGTGAAAAATAAAACATTAAATTTTGATTAAAGGCATACATTGCAAAACCTGCAGCAAGCGTTACCCCTGCGACAAGAAATACAATAAAGAACAATCTTTTTTTACGTGCTGGTTTCACTATGTTTTCTCATTCATGTTGTCGGAGTCATTTGACCCGTTACTGTTCAAATAGTTTCGGCGCTTAATGTCTTTAATTAATTTATTCTTTGCTAACAATGGAATAACAACATTCCAAAGTAAAACAATAAATGTTAAAGCGTAAGAAGCCCAAATATAAAGATTGTATTTTCCAAAATCTAACGCATCCATATTATTTTGACTCCAATAGCGCGCTTACCCACTTGCTATTTTGTTCACGCTTTAATAATTCTGTTCTCACACGCATAAATAAACTACCAATGAAAAATAATTTAAATGCAACAGCCATAACCAATAATGGAATTAACATTGAAAGATGAATAGAAGGCTTATCAAACTTTGTTACGGTTGGGCCCTGGTGCAAAGTATTCCACCATTCAACGGAATAATGAATAATCGGAATATTAACGACACCGACTAAAGCAAGAATAGCAACAGCACGTGCAGCCGTTCGCCTGTCTTCAATGGCATTATATAACGCCATGACGCCTAAATATAAAAATAACAGTAAAAGCTCTGAGGTTAAACGCGCATCCCAAACCCACCACGTGTTCCACATCGGTTTACCCCATATCGAACCCGTTGCTAAAGCAAGAAAGGTAAAACTTGCTCCAATAGGAGCACAACTGATCATCACAATTTCAGCAAGTTTCAAACGCCAGACTAAAGCGATTGCACCGGTGGCAGCCATCACCATGTAAACGAACATCGACATCCATGCAGCAGGGACATGAACAAAAATAATCCGATAGGCTTCGCCTTGTTCATAATCAATCGGTGCCAAAATCAAACCGCTGTATAAACCATAAGCAAACAATAAAGCACAAAGCCCCATAATATAGGGCAGCCACAATCCAGAGATTCGATAAAAATACGGCGGTGATGCAAACTGATGATAAAGCCGCGTGATACTTGCAAATATGTTCATAACTTAATTCAAACTCACTTTAAGTGCAGCCGCAATAGCAAATGGCGATAAAGTAATTGCGAGTACCAAAATTGCCAACATCATCGCTAACTGTGCTTCAGCAGAAAACCCCTGCTCTACATTTTGCAGCGCTAACGTCGCAAAAATTAACACGGGAATATATAAAGGTAAAATCAGTAGCGATAATATCACGCCACCTTGTCGTAAGCCTACCGTCAAAGCGATACCTACTGCACCAATTATACTTAAAGTTGGGGTACCTAATAAAAGTGTGAGCAGTAACATCGAAATTGATTCGCTCGGCATATACAGTAACACTGCAAGTAACGGGGTTATTAAAATTAAAGGCAAACCAGTGATGAACCAATGTGCCGCTATTTTTGCTGTTACCAACAACGATAATGGCGTTTTAAGCATTGTCATTTGTTCCAGGCTGCCATCTTCAAAATCCGTGCGAAATAAGTTGTCCAGTGACAACATCGTTGCCAACAATGCAGTTACCCAAATTATTGCCGGAGCAATTTTTTGTAATAACACTTTGTCATCACCAATTGCTAAGGGAAATAATGAAATAACCATTACAAAGAAAATGATAGGATGAATAATTTCAGATCGTCGTCGAAAAGCAATCAGTAGATCACGCTTGAATATTTGTACCCATGCATTAAACATATTAATTACTCAAGCTAAAGTGATTAACCGATAAACCGGATAAATCAATTTCATGGTGTGATGTTAAAATCAACATACCACCTCGGGTGATATGTTGTTTAATTAGAGATTCAAAAAACCCAACACTTGCTTTATCCAGCGAGGTAAAAGGCTCATCAAGAATCCAAAAAGAATTATTTGTCATCATCAAGCGAGCAAGTGCTAGCTTACGTTTTTGTCCGGCTGACAATTGACGACTGATCACATCCGCTTGTTTAAACAGACCAATTTTTTTTAACACATCTTCGGTTTTTATTTCAGATGCAGTCGCCATAGAACGCATTAAATTCAGGTTTTCTTCGACGCTAAGCTCGTCCTTGATACCATTCTTGTGGCCGATATAAGATATATTTTGAAAGTATTCCGGTATTCTAGCGGCTGGATCACCACCCCACGTTATTTCACCTTCATCTGGCAATCGGAAGCCACATAGAATTCTTAATAAGCTGGTTTTACCACTACCATTTTCACCTTGTAAAAAAAGTACATTTTCAGGTGACAACGACAGGTTTATTTTGCTAAATAAAACCTGTTCATTACGAAAGCAGGAAAGATTTTTTACTTCCAGGTTACTGCTAAATGAATACTGTTGTTCCATAAATAAATTATTTAATCCTTTAAAAGAATATAATGCTGCACATTAATTGTGATACAAAAAAAACTAAATAACCATGATTAAAGTGCTTACAACACTTTATACCACATAATTTGTGTACTAATTCACGAAATATACGGGAATACCCTAATACCAATTAATGTTCACCATAATATGATATGAAATAAATACCAAATATAATTGTACTCTGCAAATAATCTCTATCCCCCCCCTTGAGATGCTATTTGGATTTACACATTACGACTTCTTATAAAGTACATAAAGTTTCTATAATAAAAATGACAAATAAAAACGTTACCGTACATATAGTTGATGATGATCCCAGTATGCTTAAATACTTAAGCCAACTCGTCTCTTCCCTTGATTACAAATCAAAAACCTATAATAGCGCCTCAGAATTTCTCAGTGAGTATACTGATGATGGACATGGTTGTTTAGTGCTTGATCTACGCTTACCTGGCATTAGTGGCCTCGAATTACACCAGCAACTTGCTGAAAATAATATCGACTTGCCTGTTATCATGATTAGTGGATTTGGTGATATCTCCACCGTGGTAAAAGCAATGAAAGCTGGCGTACTCGATTTTCTTGAAAAGCCATTTAAAGGGCAGGATCTACTTGATCTTATTCATAATGCAGTGAATCAACACAAAAACAATCGTAAAAAGAGCCAGTCACATAACAAAACATTGGAACGTATAAACTCGTTAACCAAGCGTGAAAAGGAAGTTATGGAGCTTGTTGTCATTGGTAAACTTAACAAAGACATCGCCAAGCAACTGGGAATAAGTGTCAAAACGGTCGAGGTGCATCGAGCCAACGTCATGGATAAAATGGAAGTCAGCTCAGTTACAGATCTTGTCCGTATGTCTTTAGAGGCCAGTGGATCATAAAGACGGTATTTTTCCTTCAGCTTATCTACTGCTTAAAATTATTTAAAAACCCTATGAATTCAAGCTTTTACCAACTTAAGCCGTATTAAAAATAAAAGCATTTTAATCCTCTCACTTCCCCTTCAATCAGTTATAATTAGCATTATCTAATACAGACTTCCCAAGATTAAACCCATCTAACCTATAGGGTTTTTATATGAATCAACAATTAATAGATCAATATGGACGCAGCATAGAATATTTGCGCCTATCGGTTACAGATCGTTGTGACTTAAGATGTAATTACTGCATGCCGGAGGGCTTTAAGGACTTTGAAGAACCTGAAGATTGGCTTACATTTGATGAAATTGAACGCGTTGTCCGGGTATTCGGAGAGCTAGGCACTAAGCGCATACGCGTCACGGGTGGAGAACCTTTAGTCAGAAAAAATTTACCTGAACTTGCCGCAAGACTTGCTGCATTACCAGGAATTGACGATCTTTCATTGAGCAGTAATGCAACCCGTATGAGAAAACAGGCTGCCCCCCTGAAACAAGCAGGTATTTCTCGTATCAATGTTAGTTTAGATACATTACGTGCAGATCGGTTTAAAGAAATAACCGGCGGCAAGCTTGAGAAAGTGATCGATGGTTTACTGGCTGCAAAAGAAGCAGGTTTTCAACCTGTAAAAATCAACATGGTTGTCATGCGAGGAGTAAATGATGACGAGGTTGAAGAGATGGTGCAATTTTGTATTGATCATGACTTCACGCTGCGTTTTATCGAAACCATGCCCATGGGCGATACCGGACGTGGCGCCAGCTTACAATACATTCCATTAAATGAAATCCATGATCGCCTTGCCAAACGATACAAACTCGTTAAAGCAAATATGAATGGTGGTGGTCCCGCTCGTTACGTTCGCGTTGAAGGGTCAGAATTAAGAATCGGTTATATAACACCGATGTCACAACATTTTTGTGATACCTGCAATCGCGTTCGCCTGTCTGTTGATGGAACTTTATACCTTTGTTTAGGTCAGGAAGATAGTTACCCACTGCGCGAATTTATACGTGCAGGTATTACTGATGATGAATTGAAAGAACATATTAAAAATGCGATAAACTTAAAACCTGAAAAACATGAGTTCAGTGACAAACCTGAAAAACTGGTTCGATTTATGTCGATGACAGGTGGTTAAGCTCAGAAAGCACAAACTAACAGGAAGGGCACAAATGCCGCATAAATTTATACAAATCATCACTCTTATTTTATCCAGCTTGTTGTTTGCTCAAGTAACACTTGCCGCAGATAGCCATGAACAGATAGAAGAAATACTTTCACTTAAAGAAGCACCTGCTGGAATAGTTTTTGAAATAGTCACAGGTGAATCGAATAGCCTTGAATGGGCATTACCTGAAACTCAAAGCCATATTAAAGAATTACGTGCTCGTTTCCCAAAACTCGACATCGCTATTGTTACCCATGGCAATGAACAATTTGCATTGAAATCGAGCAATAATAAAAAATATAAAAAAGTCCATTCACTGACACAGCAACTCGTTCAAACAGATCATATCCCGCTTCATGTTTGTGGCACATATGCAGGTTGGAAAGGAGTTAGTGAAGAAGAGTTCCCTGATTATGTTGATGTTACTGCTGCCGGCCCAGCAACAATTAATGATTATATTTCATTAGGCTATATCTTAATCAAACTATAAAAACATAAAGTTACTGACAGCCTCTTTAACTTAACAGCATTTTTATCCCTAAGATAAATAACACTAAAGAAAAAAAACGCTTAAGCTTCGCTGCAGATAGCCGGTGTGCCAACCACGCTCCAACCGGTGCCAGCAATATACTTGAAACAACGATCGCTAAAAATGCCGGCCAGTAAACATAACCTAACGCAAATTCTGGTAAAGCAATCTCGTTCCAGCCCATTAAAACAAAACCAACACACCCTGCAATCGCAATAGGTAATCCACAGGCACTCGATGTTGCTACTGCATTTTGTATTTTTATATTACACCATGATAAAAAAGGGACCGTTAAAGTACCACCACCAATGCCGACTATTGACGAAACAACACCAATGCCTGTTCCTGCTGATGTCATACCGGTTAAGTTTGGTAAAGTACGTGCAGCGTGAGCTTTAATGTTCAATGCCATTTGAAAAGCCACTGCCAGTTCAAATACAGCAAAAAACTTTTGCAATATTTTTGCCGGAATAAAATCTGCTATTACTGCACCCAATAACGCACCGAATATAATTCCAGGTGTTAGCCGTTTTACAATATCCCATTGCACCGCTTTATGTTGAAAGTGATGCGCATAAATAGATGACATTGACGTAAAAACAATGCTCGCGAGTGACGTCCCAATCGCCATATGTACGATAATTTCATCTGCAAAATTATTTAATTGGAATATTACGATCAATACCGGAACAATAATCAATCCACCACCAACACCTAAAAGACCGGCAACAAAGCCGGCTACAACACCTAAACCAATGTAAGAAAAAATTATTTCCATAAAGGCTAAATGAAAGTCGTCATTAAATATAAAATAAACAGCAATGTAGTTATACCACCAATAAAAGGTACCCAAATAGGTACCGCAAACCCGTGGTGTTCTCTTTTTGAGTATTTCATTTTTAATAATGCAAAGTTAATTAACATGAAAATCATTAAAGTAATAAAGCTGGTGATTTTCGCTAAACTTAGCAGTGGAAAGATTAACGCAAACAATAATATAAAGCCTGTAACGATTATTATTGCAACTAACGGAGTATGCGTTGTGGCATTTATTGCACCAATTTTTTCCGGTAACCAGTGCTTTCTACTCATACCATACAATACTCGCGAAGCCATAATAACCTGAATCAGTGCGCCATTCATGACAGATATTAAACTGATAATGGTTATAACTAATGGAGATTGTTCGGTTGTTATATTATAAATCATCGCTAGCGGTGCATTGCTAGAGGCTAGCTCTTGTGGGGAGACTAACAAGATAGCAACAACTGAAATCAAAACATAAAAAATCGTTGTCACAATCAGGGAAATAATAATGGCCAGTGGAATATTAATACGGGGCTTAATTGCTTCTTCCGCCACATTAACAATATCCTCAAAACCCAGGTAGGCATAGAATGCGATAAAGCTCCCCATAAAAATACCAGCCCATACAGATGTACCAAATGGCGGTATCATTTCTGGGATTTTCGCTGGAAGTAAATTAAAGGCATCTCGCCCAACGTATAAAATGATTAATAAACCAATAATTTCAACAATCGTCATCGCTGATGCGATGATGACAGATTGCTTTATGCCCCAGCCACAAACGAGCCCAATAAAAAGCACAAGGGAAACTACGATCAGTGTTTCAGGTGAATCAAAAAAAACCTTAAAATAACCGGCAAACCCATGCGCCAGGGCTGCAACCGAAATAATTCCCACGGCTACAATCATTAGACCAACCAGTATCGAGAGTTTTTTTATGCCAAAACCTTCTTCAATATAAATGGCTTCTCCGGCACTCCGTGGAAAACGGGCTGCTAACTCGGCGTAGGAGAATGCGGAAAAAGCGGCTAATACCGATGCCAATAAAAATGAAAAAGGGGCATAAAAGCCGGCTTCACCGGCAACCTTACCCACTAATACATAAATTCCCGCACCTAAAATAGTGCCTATTCCGTAAAATACTAACAATGGTAAAGATAAGCGTCTGATTAATTTCGGTTTATTATCCATATTTGCGATATTCGTCATACTCATTTTATAAGCTTTAGGTGTTGTTTATGTTATTCTTATTAACACAGTAGAACAAATGTATAGGCAAACTTGTGGCAAACCCCAAATTACGTGCCAGCGATTTAATTGATAGTACCTCTTCGGTAGTTTCTTTATTTAGTGAATCAGACACAGATCACTATGCCGAAGATTTGCTGTCCATTTATTATGATGGTGCCATAGGCATCAACAAATACGGGGAAATTATATTTATTAATAAAACAGCCAGTAAAATTACTGGCTGGTTGCAAAGTGATGCGAAAGATTTACCACTCGAAAATGTATTCCAGTTTTGTAATGATGTTCTAGAGCAATCCTACCTGAAAATAGTTAATAAAATTATTGATTCAGGGAATACATTTGGTCCTATAAAAAAACATCTCATTAAAACCAAAAAAAATAAAGATGTTTTTGTTGATTTCAGCATTTCACCACTCGATGAAAATACTGTCATATTAATGTTCCATAAATTAACACAAAAAAATAATCAAAAACCCAGACCGCTCTTGTATCAATTTAGTCATGATACTTTAACCCGTGTAGCTAACCGCGATACATTACAACAATCAATTAATCATTTGCATGATGATTATAAATACAAGGGTAAGACCTATTCTATTCTTATGCTTGATATTGATCGGTTTAAGCTTATCAACGATCAATACGGTCATAAAAACGGAGACCTGTTGCTGCAACTGGTCGCTGAACGATTACAGTTTTTAATTCGAGACAAGGATAATTTTGGTCGCTGGGGCGGTGAAGAATTTCTGTGCATGTTACCTGATGCTGATATTGATACTGCCTGTCAAATTGCTAATCGCTTATGTCAAAGTATGGCTGAAGAACCTTTTATACTGGAAGGGCAGGAAGTCCCCGTTACAATGAGCATCGGTGTCTCCAATTTCCCAAAAGATGGCAGTAACCCTGAAGAACTATTTCGCGTTGCTGACGCAACACTTCATCAAGCCAAACAAAATGGGCGTAATCGAATCCATAGTAGCCAACAAGAAACAGGGAAGATTTTTTCTATTGGAACCCAGCTTGAAAATGCTCTAAAAGAAAATCGTATTATACCTGTCTACCAGCCTATATTTGACATTTCCTCGGGTAAGCAGGTTGCTGAAGAAGCATTAGCCCGTATTCAGGATAAAGATGGTTCATTAATTGAAGCCCATAAATTTATTGATGTGGCTATTGAGTTACAACTGGCACATCGCATTGATTACCAAATCATTAAAAAAATGATTTCGCGTTGCATGGAAGACTTTGCTAAAAACCAAAGCTGCCTCCCACATTTTGTCAATGTATCTGCTGATTTATTACGCCACCCTAAACTTGTGAATGAAATAATACAATTTGCGAAAAACAAATGTAACGAATCCGGGCAAACTAATTGTGAAGGTAAACCCATCGTTATAGAAATTACCGAGC
>Ga0316204_10009447_pt1 | contig 13011 bp, 9 predicted proteins | sample 6monrhotite_MG_2_FD_205661 | JGI IMG/M metagenome (GOLD analysis project Ga0316204, IMG submission 205661) | Microbial mat bacterial communities from mineral coupon in-situ incubated in ocean water Damariscotta River, Maine, United States -... | ecosystem: Environmental > Aquatic > Marine >... | reverse complement strand
GCTTGAATTTTGCCTGGTTAGAAGCTGGAATATCGATTTCTGCGCCAGTAGCCGGGTTACGACCCTTGCTTGCTTTACGCCGTGACACGGCGAACGTGCCAAATCCGACAAGGCGAACATCGCCGCCATCTTTCAGCGTATTCGTGATCGCTTCAAAAACGGCTTCCACTGCATCTGCGGCCTGAGCCTTGGTGATATCAGCTTTATCGGCGACTACGCCGCTCAGTTCGTTCTTGTTCATTGCGTTTCCTCAACAATTGATATTTGCCCGAGCCCCAAAGGCCGAGCGAAGCGTCGTCACACTTTTGCGATTCTGACTGAAACGCAAGGTTTTCCGGGCTTTTTGGCCAAACAAACCATGCATTCTTGTTAACGAGGGGTAAAAAAGAGAACTCATGTTGCTTTTGGCATGCTTTTGATGCGTAAAAATAATGGAATACACGCCATATAAACGAGTGGCGCAACGAGCCAAACCAACCCATCAAAGCTGCTCTGCGTGAGAAAATAGATCGTACTGTAGAATAGCGGCCCAAAGATCGCTGTAAGGCTGACAAGGCTACTCAACACGCCTTGCAGTGCCCCTTGCCTGTCAGCTTCAACCTGGGCGGTCATGAGAGACTGTAGAGCCGGAATGCCAACACCGCCCAACGCGATGACCGGCAGGAACGCAAATATAACCCATCCCTCAAATGCAACCACCAATGCCAAGCAGGCGATGCTTTCAAAGACCAGCCCTAAAATTAGCCCCCATTTCTCGCCTAGTCGATTGGTAATGGGTTCCACAAGAAATGCCTGCGCCAAAGCATGAAATAATCCGTATCCTGCCAGTGACAATCCAACCATCCCTGCGGTCCACAAAAACCTGTTTTCAATAAACAGCACCCATACAGTGCCGTATGATTGCCCGACAAAATTGATGATTACATAGATGACTATAAGTGGCAGCAGGTTGGTAAAGCTCAATGCCCAGCGAAGTGGCACAAACGGGTTAAGGTTTTTCCATTCAAACCCGCTCCCCTCTCCTTTTCTCGATTCAGGTAGAAGGTAGATGGCAAATAGGAAGTTAAGTCCGTTAAGCGCCGCTGCGGCAAGGAATGGTGACCGCAACCAGAATTCTCCCAATACACCACCAATAAGCGGCCCAATGATAAAGCCGATACCGAAGCAGGCATGAAAATACCCAAAGCGCTTCGCCCGCTCTTCTTCCTTTGAGATGTCGGTAATATAAGCGGTAGCCACCGAAAGGTTGGCGCTGGTAAGACCTGCGATAGCACGCCCGACAAACAGAACCCAAAGATGTGGCGCGAAAGCCATTACCACATAATCAATTGCCGCCCCCGCCAATGAAATCAGCAACACCGGCCGACGGCCAAATCTGTCACTAAGCGCCCCTAAAACAGGCGCAAAAGCAAATTGCATAAAGGCATAGGTGGCAAGCATGACGCCATAGATTGTGGATACCTCCCCGCTGCCCGTCACTTCGCGCAACAGCGAGGGCAAAATAGGGAATATAAGGCCGATCCCGACAGCATCGAGAACAACTGTCGCCAAAATGATAACCAGTGCCTTGTTCATGAAATCCCTAAAAAAATAGGCCGCGCTAAAAGCACGGCCTATCCTATTTTAATTCCTTCAGCACTAAAAATTAATGCGGAAGTGAAGTGTCTTGTGTCTTTTGATCTGAAGACAAAGAGGTGGATTTCTCGAAGTCCCACTCAATTGGCTCAAGGTCACGGACAAGAGCATGTTTGAGGACTTCTTCCATACGACTGACAGGTACGATCTCTAGTCCCTCTTTTACACTATCGGGTATTTCGACCAGATCGCGCGCATTCTCTTCAGGAATAAGCACCTTTTTGATACCGCCACGCAGAGCTGCAAGAAGCTTCTCTTTGAGACCGCCAATAGGCAATACACGGCCACGCAATGTAATTTCGCCGGTCATGGCGATGTCGTGATGCACCGGCACGCCAGTCATCATGGATACAATGGTTGTAGCCATAGCAATACCGGCCGATGGACCATCTTTTGGCGTTGCAGCCTCGGGAACGTGTACGTGAATATCGCGCGTATCAAACATTGGTGGTTTGATACCGAAATCGATACACCGGGAGCGCACATATGCGTTCGCCGCAGTAATGCTCTCCTTCATCACGTCCTTCAGATTGCCAGTAACAGTCATCTTGCCTTTACCTGGCGTGATCACACCTTCAATGGTCAGCAATTCACCACCCACTGAGGTCCATGCCAGTCCAGTAACAACACCAACCTGCGGATTGTCCTCAATTTCACCATGACGAAATGGAGGCGGGCCGAGATATTCTTCCAGCACCTTTGCATCAATCGTGATTTTGTCTTTCTCCAAAACCATCAAATCCTTGACGGATTTACGCATCAATTTGGAAATTTCACGCTTTAGGTTTCTAACACCTGCTTCACGCGTATAGCGCTGAATAAGCGTTGTCAGAGCTTCATCTGGCAACACAAATTCCTTTTCGGTCAAACCGTGTTCCTTGAGCGTTTCGGGCAACAGGTGTCGGCGCCCAATCTCTGCTTTTTCTTGCTCTGTGTAGCCACTGATCCGAATGATCTCCATCCGATCCATCAAAGGCCCCGGAATATTCAGGGTGTTAGAGGTTGTGACAAACATCACGTCTGAAAGGTCATAATCGACTTCCAGATAGTGATCAGAGAATGTGTTGTTCTGCTCAGGATCAAGCACCTCAAGCAAAGCCGAAGACGGATCGCCACGGAAATCCATTCCCATCTTGTCGATCTCGTCGAGCAGGAACAGCGGATTGGTCTTTCCAGCCTTTTTCATTGACTGAATAACCTTGCCCGGCATGGAGCCGATATAGGTACGCCGATGACCACGGATTTCCGCTTCATCCCTAACGCCACCAAGTGACATCCGGATGAATTCACGGCCCGTCGCCTTGGCAATAGACTTACCAAGCGATGTTTTACCAACACCTGGAGGACCAACGAGACAAAGGATCGGGCCTTTGAGCTTTCCAGTGCGTGCTTGCACCGCAAGATATTCGATAATGCGCTCTTTGACCTTTTCGAGCCCGTAATGGTCCATATCAAGGACCTTTTCAGCCAACGGCAGGTCTTTCTTGACCTTGGACTTCTTGCCCCAAGGCAAACCAAGCAGCCAATCGAGATAGTTGCGTACAACTGTTGCTTCAGCAGACATGGGGCTCATTTGCTTGAGCTTTTTCATCTCTGCATCAGCTTTTTGCCGCGCTTCCTTGGACAACTTGGTTTTGGAAATACGTTCTTCCAGTTCGGTCAGCTCATTGCCGCCGTCGTCGCTGTCACCAAGTTCGCGCTGGATCGCCTTCATCTGCTCGTTGAGATAATATTCGCGCTGCGTTTTTTCCATCTGGCGTTTGACACGGCCACGAATGCGCTTCTCAACCTGAAGGACGCCGATTTCGCCCTCCATCATTGCGAGAATTTTCTCAAAACGCTCCGCCACGGAAACAGCTGCAAGCAGTTCTTCCTTATCCTGTATTTTCACAACAAGATGCGATGCGATTGTGTCTGCCAGTTTTGAATGGTCATCAATCTGGTTGACTGCGGCCACGACTTCCGGCGAAATCTTCTTGTTCAGTTTAACGTAGTTTTCGAACTCGCTCAGCGTCGAACGCGATAGCGCCTCGACCTCAACGGTTTCATAATCAGGTTCTTCAAGGATGATTGCCTCTGCTTCGAAATAATCATCAGTTTGCAGATAGTGATCAATATTGGCGCGGCTCAAACCTTCAACCAAAACCTTCACGGTTCCATCAGGCAACTTCAATAGCTGAAGTACCGATGCAATGGTGCCGGTCTCGTGAATGTCTCCGGGAGCCGGATCATCATCCTGTGCGTTCTTTTGGGTAACAACAAGAATATGCTTGTCGTCGCGCATAACTTCTTCGAGAGCTTTGATTGATTTTTCGCGGCCGACAAACAATGGCACGATCATGCCGGGGAAAACGACAATATCGCGTAGTGGCAAAACAGGATAAACCCGTTCGCGATTGATCTCAGATGCACCTTTATCGGTGTTGGGCATATGTAATCCTTTCAGTGCGCGACCATAACGAAATGGTCGCGCAGACGACTAAGCATCGAAACTGGTCGATGCGATTCCCAATAATAGATAGGTTTGCCGCGCAGTACCACAAGGTAGTGGGTGAGAAAAACTGTTGGCACGCAGTTTTTTTCGCTATGAACCGGCGCGTTTTGGCGCGCCGGTCGTTGATATTACGCCTCGGCGCTAACATCTTCTTTTTGGCGTTCTGCATAAATGTAGAGTGGGCGTGCGCCATTTCCCTCTACAACCTCAGCACTGATGACAACTTCTTCAACGCCTTCAAGGCCCGGAAGGTCATACATTGTATCCAGCAAAATCGCTTCCATGATGGAACGAAGACCACGCGCACCGGTTTTACGTTCGATGGCCAGCTTGGCAATTTCCAGCAACGCATCTTCGTGGAATGTCAGCTCAACTTCTTCCATGTTGAACAGGCGCTGATACTGACGCACCAAAGCATTCTTTGGCTGGGTCAGAATTTCAATCAACGCATCTTCATCAAGATCTTCAAGCGTTGCGATCACCGGCAAACGACCAATGAATTCCGGGATGAGGCCGAACTTGACCAAATCTTCCGGTTCAACTTCAGCGAACAATTCACCAACCCGGCGATCTTCCGCATCCTTGACCTCGGCAGAAAAGCCAATAGACGACCCTTCACCGCGCGCGGCGATGATCTTTTCCAAACCAGAGAAAGCACCACCAACGATGAACAGAATGTTGGTTGTATCAACCTGCAGGAATTCCTGCTGCGGATGCTTGCGGCCACCTTGTGGTGGAACGGAGGCAACAGTGCCTTCCATGATCTTCAAAAGCGCCTGCTGCACACCCTCACCCGATACGTCACGGGTAATGGATGGGTTGTCAGACTTGCGCGAAATCTTATCGACTTCATCGATGTAGACGATGCCACTTTGTGCCTTTTCTACATTGTAGTCAGCAGCCTGCAACAACTTGAGAATGATGTTCTCAACGTCTTCACCCACATAACCGGCTTCGGTCAGCGTGGTAGCATCAGCCATTGTGAAAGGCACATCAATGATACGCGCCAGCGTTTGTGCCAGCAGCGTCTTGCCGCAACCAGTTGGACCAATCAAAAGGATATTGGACTTGGACAGTTCAACATCCTGGTTCTTGGTTGCATGATGCAAACGCTTGTAGTGGTTGTGTACAGCAACCGAAAGCACGCGTTTGGCGCGCGCCTGCCCGATCACATAATCATCAAGAACTTTGCAGATTTCAGTTGGAGTGGGCACCCCGTCAGAGGACTTGACCATCGAGGTCTTGTTCTCTTCACGGATAATGTCCATGCATAATTCAACGCATTCGTCACAGATAAACACAGTCGGACCCGCAATCAGCTTGCGAACTTCATGCTGTGATTTCCCGCAGAAAGAGCAATAGAGGGTATTTTTTGAACTATCGCTACTTGAATCGTCTTTAGACATCGTGTCACTCCAAATAAGGCAATTCGCCTAGTGGTACGCTAACTTCTAACGCTAAAGCCCATACATAAATAAAATGTAAGCTTCGCTCAGCATAAAGAGGCGCCCGGCTCGGCGCAATTGTTTGTGAGCCGTTGCTGGGCACCTATTTGCATTGGCGTTAACAATGCAATTTTATGTACTTTCTGGCACCGCGCGCTTTTCATGGATGGTGTCGATCAAACCAAATTCCTTGGCCTGCTCTGCCGACATGAAATTATCGCGCTCCAGAGCGTTATGAATTGTATCATATTCCTGTCCCGTATGGGTGACATAGATATCATTCAAACGCTTCTTCAAATCTTCTGTATGCTTGGCGTGGATCAAAATATCCGTCGCCTGCCCCTGATAACCACCAGAAGGCTGATGAACCATGATGGATGCGTTAGGCAAAGCGCCACGCATCCCTTTTTCACCAGCAGCCAGAAGCAAAGAGCCAGCAGATGCCGCCTGCCCTACGCAAAGCGTGGCGACGGCAGGGCGGATAAACTGCATCGTGTCATACATTGCCATGCCAGACGTCACCACGCCGCCGGGCGAGTTGATGTACATGGAAATTTCTTTTTTTGGATTTTCTGATTCAAGGAACAAAAGCTGCGCGACAACCAGCGAAGCCATTGTGTCTTCAATCTGCCCGTTCACAAAAATAATCCGCTCCTTCAAAAGGCGCGAGAAAATATCATAAGAGCGCTCGCCACGATTGGTTTGCTCAACCACCATCGGCACAAGCGTGTTCATATAGGTATCAATAGAATCTCTCATTATTTTCCTGCCTTATGTGGGAAACGAATCAACTCAGAGGTTGAGCCAATTGCATACGATGTCGCCTTAACGGGCGGTAAAGCCACAGATAGGCGGGAATATGGCGGGGTACAAGAGGCATCTTGGCAGCTTGGTTTATAGACTTGCGAGATCAATGAAAAATATTCATCGACAACGCCTGATCAGACAATCAACTGCGTTGAATTAGCTGGCAATAATCAAACCATCGCAACAGCATCTAAATCACCAGATATAATTGATCGAGACCATCAGTCGCATCATTTAGCTGGATTTTTGCATCCAAAAGGCGCATTAATTTTTCGTTAATATTAGTTTCGCCTAAGGTCAATGCGGCCTTTTTGTAAGGCGGCAATCTCCTTGGCGAGTCACAATAAAGGAGATATGCAAATGCGTATGCGTCGTGCAAGTCGCGCGGCCCGCATAGGTGTTGTACTAGGAGTAGCTTTATCGGTCACTTCCATGACATCTGTGCCGGCCTCAGCTTTTAATCAGGTCGTTATTGAACAGATGCGGCATTTTTTCGAATGCAAAGTCCTTCTTTTGACAGATCCAGTAGCGCACGCAACACAGTGCCTGCCGAATAATGTTGCCAGAGATTTCGGATCAATTGAGAGTTTACATAGCTACTCAGTGTCCAACGGCTATCATCCTACCTATTAGACCAACCTAGGACTAACCTCGATCGATGGCTGAATTGGTGTCATCTGATATTGCACTAAGTGTTCGGGTGCCTTGCACCTAAGGTGCCCGAATTATATAAACTTCATATCGAAACACCCGCCTGCGCCTGACAAACGAGCATAATTCATTGAAGCCCTTCAAAATAAGCCCATCCACACAACAGGTTTCATGTGATCCAAGGAACCCGGATTTCTATCAAAACCCCTATCTGCTCTATGCAGAGTTACATGAGAAATGCCCGGCCTTTTTCTGGGAGGAATATGGTCACTGGTGTTTTACCGGTTGGGATGATGTGAACGCTCTCCTGCGGGACAAGCGTTTTGGTCGCCAAATTTTGCACGTTGCAACACGCGAGGAACTGGGCTGGCCAAACCCTGCACCGCATTTGTCAAACTTCGATGCGATTGACGAGCACTCATTGCTCGAACTCGAGCCACCAGAGCATACCCGCCTGCGTACCCTCGTAAACCGTGCTTTTGTTTCTCGTCAGGTCGAACAATTGCGCCCGCGTATTGAAACGCTCGCCAATGGATTGGTTGATGGTTTTCAAGACAAGGGAAGAGTCGAATTGCTCGAGGCGTTTTGCGCACCAATTCCCGTGATGATTATTTCCGAAATGCTTGGTGTTCCTCTTCACATGGCGCCACAACTTCTCGATTGGTCACATCGCATGGTGATGATGTATGCCTATGGACGAAACGAAGCCATAGAACACGATGCCAACACCGCCGCTCGCGATTTTGCGTCCTATATCAAACAATTAGCTGAGGAAAAGCGTAAGCAGCCGGGCGAGGATTTGATATCATACATGATCACGACCGAGCATCGGGGGCAAATACTCACTGATGAAGAGTTGATCTCTACGTCGGTACTTTTGCTCAATGCCGGACATGAGGCGACCGTTCATCAAGCCGGAAACGCAATAAAAACCATCCTCGAAACCACCCCCGATCCGAAAGCTCTGTTCACTACGCCGGAAAACACAGAAAATGTTGTTCTGGAGTGCCTGCGATACGACGCGCCATTGCACATGTTCTCGCGTTTCGCTCTTTCCGACATTGAGCTGGATGGTGGGCTAAAGCTGAAAAAGGGCGACAAAATTGGTCTTATACTTGGCGGTGCCAATCGGGATCCGAAGCGCTTTGCGGATGCGAACACTTTCAACCCAAGCCGTACCGATCAAGCCAATGTAAGCTTTGGTGCCGGGATTCACTTCTGCATTGGCGCGCCACTTGCCCGTATCGAACTGCAAGCGGCATTAAAGATTCTTTTCGATCGATTGCCCGGATTAAAGCTGGAAGTACCACCCCGTTATCGCAATGACTACCACTTCCATGGATTGGAAAAGCTTGAAGCTAGCTGGTCGTAATTGCATCCAACGCGTCTGGAATTAGTCCCGGTAAATCTTCAGCGATAAGCCCGCGTCCACCAAATTGGTTTGCCGCCTCTCCGTGCAAATATACTCCAGCCGCAGCTGCATCCTTGCCAGACATGCCTTGGGCTAACAGTCCGCCAATAATTCCAGCTAGCACATCTCCAGACCCAGCAGTTGCCAGTATTGTCGGCGCGTTGGCATTTATAGCAACCCAACCATCTGGCGTGGCAATAACAGTGTCACTGCCTTTTAAAACTACCACTGCGCCAGACATATTCGCCGCGGCACGCGCCTGCTCAATCTTTGATCCTTTAAGTGTAGGGAATATCCGGGCAAATTCTCCGCCGTGTGGCGTGAGCACAACAGGGCGCTTCGGCTTTGCGCCAATCGCGGCAAACAGAGCAGGCATATCCCCCTTGAACGAACTCAGGGCGTCAGCATCCAGTACCGTTGCTGCACCTGAAGCCAGAATTGCCAGAACGCTTTGGTGGGTTACCGGACCCACGCCCGCCGCCGGACCAACAACCACTGCGTTCTTGCGCGTATCCGCAAGTAGCTCCGTCAGTTCCTGCGCATCGTCAGTTTCCGCCAGCATTACCGATGTAACGTGCGCAGCATGTACCAAAAGTGCATCATTTTTACCCGTAAGAGTAACAAGCCCCGATCCCGTGCGAAGCGCTGCCGTTGCAGCCAATCTTGATGCACCGCTGTTCAGTGGGCCGCCAGAAACCACGACACAATGACCCGATGAATATTTATGGCCGTCTGACACAGGTGCCGGTAGTTGCCATCTCTCAGGAGTGTTTTCAAAGCAGTCTGGGCCGATGTCGTTCAGCACGTCATCAGGAATACCAATGTCGGCCAAAACCAGCTCCCCGCATTGCATGCGACCTGGTTGAAGCAAGTGACCCGGCTTCTTCCGAAAGAACGTCACCGTCAGGTCCGCATTAACTGAGACACCACGTATTTGTCCCGTTGCACCATCAAGCCCGCTGGGCACATCAATGCTGACAACTGGTGCGTCACTTTGATTGATGCTGGCAATCAGTTCAGCAAGGTGTCCTTCAATATCCCGATCCAGTCCCGCACCCAATAATGCATCAACAATCAGCTCAGCGCCTTCGATTACATAATCTGCAGCGTCGCCAACCGCGCCGTCCCAACGTTTGGCATTGGCGGCCGCGTCACCTGTTAGTTTTTCCTTGTCGCCAAAAAGGTCTACCCGCACAGGCCATCCCAGATCAGTCAGCAAGCGCGCAACAACAAATCCATCACCGCCATTATTACCGGGTCCACAAAGGATGAGAGTTTTTTGCGGTTCGAAGAACGTGGTGATGGCATCAACAACTGCCCTTCCCGCGTTTTCCATCAACTCAAGCGATGCAACACCGGACTTCACTGCAAGCGCGTCCGCGCGTCCCATTTCTTCAGGCGTAAGCAAAGCAGACATGTTTGGTTTCATTGCCGCTGCTCCATAGCGCGTTCAGCATAACACTTATGCTACCCCATTGATTTTGGCATGCCTTGAGCCAGATCAGGTCACAAAAAAGGCCCCCTGCGTACAGGAGGCCTTTTTTTAGTGTGTGTATGTAAAATAATTAGTGATGGTGTTCTTCAGGAACGTCATCATCCGCTTCATCTTGCTGGATCATCTTTGCCAGCTCTTCACGGGTAACTTTCTTGTCGGTCTTTTTGGCCAGCTCGGAAACAAAATCAACAACCTTGTTTTCAAACACTGGCGCACGAAGCCCGGCAATCGCCTGCGGGTTGCTCTTGTAATATTCAAACACCTGCTGCTCCTGCCCCTGGAACCGGCGAACCTCTTCCATCAAAGCTTGCTGCAATTCATCATCGGTAACTTCGACACCATTGCCGTTGCCAATTTCAGCGACGACAAGACCCAGACGAACCCGACGCTCGGCAATCTTTTCGTACTGTGCGCGCGCTTTTTCTTCTGTGGTACCTTCGTCTTCAAACGAACGACCATGCTGCTCGATCTCGTGGGTTACACGATCCCAGATGGTTTTGAATTCTGATTCAACCAACTGTTCAGGCACATCAAATTTGTGCCCCTCATCAAGAGCATCGAGAACCTGGCGCTTAATGCGTTGCTTGCCCATGCTCTCCAAAGCGGTTTCCATTTGTGCCTTGATAGCATCACGAAGGGCACCAAGATTTTCCATGCCAAGCGTTTTCGCAAATTCATCATCAAGCTCGGTAGTAGCTGGCGCATCGACATGTAGAATTTCCACATCAAACGTGGCTTTCTTGCCCGCAAGATCATCGCTACTATAATCTTTAGGGAAAGTGACGGCGATTTCGCCCTTTTCACCCTTCTTCATTCCGACCAGCTTTTCTTCAAAACCGGGAATGAACTCACCAGAACCAATCACAAGATGCGCGTGATCTGACTTGCCACCTTCAAATGGCTCGCCTTTGATCTTGCCCTCAAAGTTCAGGCCGACCTTGTCACCATCCGCAACAACAGCAGCATCGCCTTTATCTTCATACTGGCGCTGGCTGAGGAACAAACGATTGAGTTCTGTGTCAATTTCTGACTCTTCAATATCAACTACAGGCTTGTCGATATTGATTTTCTTAAAGTCCATCAATTCAATGGCTGGCAGAATTTCATAGGAAACATCAAATGCCAGATCAGCTTCACCCTCAAGAACCTTGTTGATGACAGCCTGGTCTTCACTCAAATCGATTGAAGGCTGCGCAGCGGCACGCTCGGAACGTTCGCTAAGGCTTTCCTGAACACTGGAATTAATCGCATCCTGCATAACTTCAGACATTGCTGAAAGGCCATAGACCTTTTTGATATGCGACAAGGGTACTTTGCCGGGGCGGAACCCTTTAATATTGGCTGAGCTTTTCATCTGCTCGAGTTTGGCATCTAGCTTGGAAACCAAATCCTTGGCCGGGATGGTGACACTGAGCTTGCGCTTCAAGCCTTCGTTGAGTGTTTCAGTAACCTGCATTGGATTTTCCAATTTTCTTGTCGAACTCTAACAGCCTCAGCGATACCATTGGTGCGGGTGAAGGGACTTGAACCCCCACGCCTCGCGGCACAAGAACCTAAATCTTGCGTGTCTACCAATTTCACCACACCCGCATAACGGTATCTGGAAGGCCAGTTTGGCGCAGGGTCTAGCCCATGTTGCACAGCCAGTCAAAGCTTGTTTGCACTAGCGTTTGATCATTATCGCAAATGGTTAGCTCTAAAAGGAGAAAAATGGCAAACGCACAATTGTTGATCAACATCATATCAAGTGTCGATAAAACGCGTATAATTTATACATTACGCCTATAATTTAGGCATCGCCTAGGGTTGCATCAAGAGTTGCAAGAAGATAGATGCGGCATAACTTATTGTAATAACAACATAATTGCACTTTGAAAGAATGTGGCACGAGCCGTGCATATCATTGAGCAAGCTCAAACATGGCACTGGAGACATCCCATGAAAAAAATTGAAGCGATAATCAAACCCTTCAAGCTTGATGAGGTTAAGGAAGCTTTGCAAGAAGTTGGTCTGCAAGGTATTACTGTTACCGAAGCAAAAGGGTTTGGGCGCCAGAAGGGCCACACCGAACTATATCGCGGTGCAGAATATGTTGTTGATTTTCTGCCCAAGGTAAAAGTTGAAGTCGTTTGCCCCGATGGACTGGCCGAAAATGCAATTGAAGCAATTCGAAACGCCGCTCAGACTGGACGAATTGGTGACGGCAAAATTTTTGTCTACTCAGTTGAGCAGGCAATCCGTATACGTACCGGTGAAAGTGGAGACGACGCCCTGTAATACGCGTTGGAACCACTACAATTAGCCATTTAAGAACAAGACCGCAGAACAAGAGGATCAAACTATGAGTTCCGCAAGCGATCTCCTCAAGAAGATCAAAGATGAAAACATCAAATTCGTAGACCTGCGCTTTACCGACCCGCGCGGTAAACTTCAGCACGTCACAATGGACCAGTCCGCTGTTGATGAAGACATGTTCGAAGAAGGCGTCATGTTTGACGGCTCCTCGATTGCTGGCTGGAAAGCCATCAACGAGTCCGACATGGTGCTGATGCCAGATGTAAGCTCAGCTTATATGGACCCATTCTTTGGTCAGGCTACGCTCTCTGTTAATTGCGACATTCTTGAGCCATCCACCTATCAGCCTTACAGCCGCGACCCGCGTACCACAGCTAAAAAAGCTGAAGCGTTCGTAAAAGAGAGCGGCATTGGCGATGCTGTTATGTTCGGCCCGGAACCAGAATTCTTCCTGTTTGACGATGTACGTTTCGCTTCCGATCCATATAACACCGGTTTCAAGCTTGATCATTCAGAGCTTCCAACCAATACGGATGCTGAGTACGAAGCTGGAAACTCTGGCCATCACATCGGCACCAAACTGGGTTACTTCCCTGTGCCGCCACTCGATAGCGCTCAGGACATTCGCTCCGAAATGCTTTCCGTTATGGCCGACATGGGCGTGACAGTTGAAAAGCATCACCACGAAGTTGGGTCAGCGCAGCACGAGTTAGGCATCAAGTTTGCCTCAATGATCGATTCCGCTGATCAGGTTCAGATTTATAAATATGTCGTACAC
>Ga0316204_10009446_pt1 | contig 13012 bp, 13 predicted proteins | sample 6monrhotite_MG_2_FD_205661 | JGI IMG/M metagenome (GOLD analysis project Ga0316204, IMG submission 205661) | Microbial mat bacterial communities from mineral coupon in-situ incubated in ocean water Damariscotta River, Maine, United States -... | ecosystem: Environmental > Aquatic > Marine >... | reverse complement strand
ACGCAAACGTCAGTTCCGCGCATTGTGGATTGCCCGTATCAATGCGGCAGCCCGTGAGTGTGGCTTGTCGTACAGCCGATTTATCAATGGTCTGAAAAATGCTGAGATTGAAGTTGATCGTAAGATGCTGGCGGATATCGCAGTTTTTGATAAAAAGGCCTTTGCTGAACTGGCTGAAAAAGCCAAGGCAAATCTCGCCGGTTAATCATTTGTTTGTCACTCATCAATGAGTGACAATTTGTTTTGACCACAGAGAAAGCAAAAGGGAAAGGCCAACACCTTTCCCTTTTTTATTGAGCCGGTTTTTATTGTGGCCGATCTCAAACGCAACCATTAACTGCCTGGGGAATAATGTGCAGCAAGATTTGGATAAACTGGTAAACGAGGCGCAGCAGGCAATCGATGCCGCTAATGACCTGACTGAGCTGGACAAGGTCAGGGTACATTTTTTGGGTAAAAAAGGTGTGTTGACCCAACAAATGCAAATGTTAGGCAAGCTGCCCGCTGAGCAGCGCCGTGATGTTGGCAAGGTGATTAATATTGCCAAACAGTCTGTGCAAAAGGCCATTGAGTCACGCCATGACATATTAAATGCGGCGGAGTTGAACGCCCGGCTTGCTGCGGAAGCGGTGGACGTCACTCTGCCGGGACGTGGGCAACAAAACGGTGGCTTGCATCCAGTGACACGCACACTGCATCGCATTGAAGCCCTGTTTAACCAACTGGGTTTTGAGGTTGCCGAAGGGCCGGAAATCGAAAACGATTATTATAATTTCGAAGCGCTGAATATCCCTGAATCGCATCCGGCGCGGGCGATGCACGATACCTTTTATCTCGATGAGCACACGGTATTGCGTACCCATACATCACCGGTGCAAGTGCGGGTGATGACAGAGCGTGAACCCCCCTTGCGCATTCTTGCCCCTGGACGTGTTTACCGTTGCGATTCTGATTTAACCCATACCCCTATGTTCCACCAGGTGGAGGGTTTACTGGTGGATGACCGTGTGACCTTTGCTGACTTGAAAGGCATCATCGACGAATTCCTGCGACACTTTTTTGAGCAGGATCTTGCGGTGCGTTTTCGTCCGTCTTATTTCCCGTTTACCGAACCTTCCGCAGAAGTGGATATTCAGTGTGTGATGTGCAGTGGCAAAGGTTGTCGTGTGTGCAGTCATACTGGTTGGCTGGAAATACTGGGCTGCGGCATGGTGCATCCAAAAGTGTTGTCGCACGTTAATATTGATAGTGAAAAATTTACTGGTTTTGCCTTTGGTATCGGCGTGGAACGCCTCGCGATGTTGCGCTACGGCGTCAATGATTTGCGTCTGTTTTTTGAGAATGACTTGCGTTTCTTACGCCAGTTCAGTTAAAAGCCCAGTAAATAAGGTAAATAACAATGAAATTCAGTGAACACTGGTTGCGCGAGTGGGTTGACCCAAAAATGAGTACAGAAGAACTTTCTGTACTAATGACCATGGCGGGTTTGGAAGTGGAAGGCATTGAGCCCGTCTCCGGTGAATTTAACAACACCGTGGTTGGTCAGGTGAAAAATATTAAACCGCATCCCGACGCTAATAAGTTGCAAGTGTGTCGTGTGGATGTGGGTGAGAGTGAGTTATTGCAAATTGTTTGTGGTGCCCCCAATGTTGCCGTCGATATGTTTGTGCCCGTTGCCAAGGTCGGTGCAACACTGCCGGGCGGCATGAAAATCAAAAAAGCCAAGTTACGCGGCGAGGAATCTTTTGGCATGTTGTGTTCATCAAAAGAGCTGGGTATGGGCGAGGGCGTGGATGGTTTGCTGGCATTGCCGGTGGATGCGCCCATTGGCAAAGATATTCGTGAATATTTCTGGTTAGACGATCAAACGATTGAATTAAGCCTGACTCCCAATCGCAGTGACTGTCTGGGTATTGCGGGTATTGCACGGGAAGTTGCCACGCTGTGCAAAACCACGGTGACGACGGACGAGGGTGGTGAGGTGAAAATTACCTCGGATAAACAGCTCCCAGTGACCGTTTCGGCCGCCGAGGATTGTCCGCGTTATTTGTGCCAAGTGATCGAAGGCATTGACCCCGCCGCAGTGACCCCCATGTGGATTCAGGAAGCACTGCGACGCAGTGGCCTGCGCAGTTTAGGGCCAATCATCGATATCACCAACTTTGTGTTGCTTGAGTTGGGGCAGCCTATGCACGCCTTTGATCTCGCCAAAATCACGGGCGGTATTCAGGTACGTCACGCTCAGCAGAACGAATCGCTGTGTTTGCTGGACGGACAAAAAATTGATCTGGTGCCCGGCACATTGCTGATCGCTGATGAAGCAGCGCCGCTGGCGCTGGCGGGTATCATGGGGGGGGCGGATTCTGCGGTGGGCGAAGCAACAACCTCCATCGTTTTGGAAAGTGCTTTTTTCAACCCGGTCAGCATAGCCGGGCGCGCGCGCAGTTACGGCTTGCACACTGATTCATCACATCGTTTTGAGCGGGGCGTTGACCCGGAATTACAGCAGCGCGCGCTGGCTCGTGCCGCTGCGTTGTTATTAAAAATCGTGGGTGGAGCGGCGGGTCCGGTGGTCGAGGTCACTCACAACGCGCACATGCCGACACGCAATACTATTTTGTTGCGGGCTGAACGCATCATGCGAGTCCTGGGGCAGGCGATTCCTGCAGATGATGTGACAGATATCCTTATCCGGCTGGGCATGAGCGTAAACCTGGAAGGTGAAAATTGGCAGGTAACGGCACCGAGCTTCCGTTTTGACATCAATATCGAAGAAGATCTCATCGAAGAGCTTGCACGGGTTTATGGTTACGGCAATCTGCCGACTACGCTGCCGCAGTCCGCAGCGCATATCCAAGCAATTCCAGAAGGCTGTGTGCCTCTGTCACGCTTGCAAGAAATTCTGGTGAGTCGTGGCTATCAGGAGGCCATCACCTACAGTTTTATTGATCCGGAATTACAGCAACTGTTTGACCCAGGGCAAGCCAGTGTTGCGCTGACAAACCCGATATCAGCCGATATGTCGGTGATGCGCACCCGTCATTGGCCGGGTTTGTTGCAGGCAGTGCTACATAATTTGAATCGACAGCAGATGGATGTGAAGTTTTTTGAATCAGGCCTGAGGTTTATTCCTCAAGGTGATGAAATAAAACAGGAAAATTATCTGTCGGGTGTCGTTACCGGGAGTCACATTCCGGAGCAATGGGCGGAAAAACCACGCCTGATGGATTTTTTTGATCTCAAAGGTGATGTGGAGAATTTACTGGCGACGGTGGCAGAAGCTGAGAATTTTACTTTTGTGAGCGAGCAAAATCCGGCATTACATCCTGGTCAGTCTGCGGCAATTTATCGTGGAAAAGGTGAAAAAATCGGGAGCATCGGTGCTTTGCATCCCGCACTGGAATCCAGACTCGGTTTGTCACAGAAAGTGTTTTTATTTGAAATTGCACTGAAATGTTTCGAAAATGCGGTGATCCCACAGTTTTCTGCTTTGTCGAAATTTCCGTCCATCCGCCGTGATGTGGCCGTGGTTATCGATGAAAAAATATCTCTGGATCAGCTTAAGGACACGGTAAAAAATGCCGCTACAGATTTACTGGGCAACTTCCAGTTGTTTGACGTATATCAGGGCAAAGGCATTGATTCCGGTAGAAAAAGTGTTGCGTTTGGCTTGACCTTCCAAGAACGCTCACGCACACTGGCGGAATCCGATGTCGAAGAGGCCATGACTCCCATACTTACGGCATTAACCGATCAACTGGGCGCAACGTTACGACAATAAACAACGGCGTAAATAAAGACAAAACGACAACTAAAATTTCAACTAATTGCTCCGACATAAGTGAGAAAAAGCATGGCGTTAACTAAAGCTGAAATGGCAGACAAGTTGTATGAGGAGCTCGGCCTGAACAAACGCGAAGCAAAGGAAATTGTTGAGCTTTTTTTTGCAGAGATCCGTGATGCGCTTGAAAGTGGCAGTCAAGTAAAGTTATCGGGTTTCGGAAATTTTGATTTACGCAGCAAAAACGAGCGCCCCGGTCGAAATCCAAAAACGGGTGAAGAGATCCCCATTTCAGCACGTCGGGTGGTGACTTTCCGCCCAGGCCAAAAACTGAAAGCGCGAGTTGAGGCCTATGCTGGAAGCAGCCAACAATAACGAACTTCCCCCCATACCCGGTAAGCGCTATTTCACTATCGGTGAAGTGAGTGAGTTGTGTGGTGTCAAGCCGCACGTATTGCGTTATTGGGAGCAGGAGTTCCCCCAATTAAAACCGGTGAAACGTCGTGGTAACCGTCGTTATTATCAACGTCATGATGTCATTATGATTCGTCAGATTCGCAGCCTGTTGTACGAGCATGGCTTCACCATCGGTGGAGCACGACAAAAACTGGCGGGCGGTGAAGCAAAAGAAGACGTAAACCACAGCCGCCAGATCATTCATCAAATGATTAGTGAGCTGGAAGAGGTGCTGGAAATTCTTAAACGCTAACCATCAGCCGTAAGGTATTTCATACCCTTCCTATCAGCCCGTTCCTAGAGTAGAATACGCCGCTCTGTTGCAAGGGGTTAGTTTGTTTTTTGAGCCCTTCGGCGGAAAAATCGGGGCGTAGCGCAGCCTGGTAGCGCACCTGCATGGGGTGCAGGTGGTCGGAGGTTCAAATCCTCTCGCCCCGACCAATTCCCTTTCTTTTTATTACATGCCGCTGTATTTGACTCAGTACGATTTTGTGGGGTATGGACAATAGTCAAGTTTAACAATCGAGTAGGGGCTTCGTATTTAAAAAGTCATCGATTGACTCGATTGCAAAACTCATTGAGATATTCCTTCAGTATTTCCCTATTACTCCATGAAAAGTACCTGGCAAAGTTTGCCTGACCGTTCTTCACTTACAACACATCAACGGCTTCAATGACGTCACTGAGAAGATATCGGCTATCCCTGTCCTAACCTGCGCCTAATGGTTTCACAGAGCTTTAAAGCATTAATCGAGCTCATCAACTCACTTTAGTTAGCCGACTCAAACGCATCGCTGAAATACTGCTTTTGTCGGAGTCTGTGAAATAAATTGCCCGCTACATTCCCTTTAGCCTGGCGCTGAGCCTGATGTTCATTTTTCTCAAGTTTTTTCAGCTCTTCTCAGCGTTGACAGTTAGTTATCGACACATATAATTGAACATATATTGTTTATGAGGAATCGATTATGGGTCAAGTTACGATTTATCTGGAAGAGGAGGTTGAGCGAAAGATGACAGCTGCCGCAAAATCTGCCCAATTATCAAAGAGTAAGTGGATCGCGAAGCTGATTCAGGACAAAGTGGCAAATGAGTGGCCCCAGTCTGTTGTTGAGCTAGCTGGCTCGTGGGAGGGCTACCCAACCATAGATGAGATTAGGAAAAATCAAGGAAAAGACGCTAACCGAGAAGCATTGTAATGTATATCATTGATACAAATACATTAATCTATTTTTTTAAAGGAATGGGGAGTGTTTCAGCCAAACTTCTTGAGGTCTCGCCAAAAGATATAGCCATTCCGTCAATAGTGCTGTACGAATTAGAGTATGGCATAGCTAAGTCCACTTCCCCTCGAAAGCGGCAGGCTCAGTTGAAAGAACTATGTTCCTTGGTTGAAATATTACCTTTTGATAGTGAGGCGGCACGTTTATCTGCCGCAATCCGAACTAATCTTGACAAGAAAGGTACACCAATTGGGCCCTGTGATGTATTAATCGCGGGTACTGCGCTAGCTAATAAAGGAATATTGGTTACCAATAACACGAAAGAGTTTTCAAGGGTGTCCAAATTGAAGCTGGAGAATTGGTACAAATAAAACCCGTTTTAATCTCACTGTCAAAATTAGATCATCCTAATATCTCTCGGTGTAAAAATTTCAGCGCATTAAGATAAATGCGATAACTGGAAGTGGCAGGTTGTTTCTTTTTAGTGAGATAAAGAAAAAGGCAAAAATATTACCATTACCGATTTTGTCCGGTGATTGATGATAGTAGTTTGCCAGCTGGGTGACTGCATACAGGTAGCCTTGTTAAGTGCGAGTGGCAAATTTGAGTCACCACACGTTACGCTTTCATTTCTTGATTCTTGACTAAATGTGGAGCGAAGGTTGCTATCCCGCCGGTTTCTACACTAGTCTGTGGATGGTTGTGTGTTGAAAGAAGAGGAAAAAATAAAACGCAAGACTTGCCCCTTATTTTTTGTAAAAATGGCGTTAATACGGCAATTGATCTTGTTTCTTGTCTTAACACAAGACCTAGTGGAATGGTCCACCTCTCACCCTAAACGGCTTCAAATGAGCCATGGTGTCAATGTGAACGAACATCAAACAGGAGCGAAGCAGACGCTGATCGCACCACAATTTATTAAACCTTTCGTCAAATCCAACAAAAATGATGCGGCCGATGCCGAGGCCATTTATGAAGCAGTACAGCGACCCACTATGCGTTTTGTACCCGCCAAAAACCTCGAAACTTAGCAGAACTTCACGGCGATGAAGGCGAACGGCTGTTCAATAACCGTGGGCTTTATGAAAAATGGCTTTTATTTTTCCCATACTTATACTATAAGTATATGTCTTAGCAGTACGAACAATATCTCCAAGGAAGTAGGGAGTTTTGTATGCATACCTGTAGTACACGCATCACTGAACAGTTGTGCAAGAAAAGCATAGTAGATACGCAGCCCGGCCATGCTTCAAACCGCAAGCCTTTGCCCACCAAGCATAGGGGGCACAGCCCAACGCTGTATGACGAATCCTACGCGGATGCATACGAATCTTTTTATCTGCATCCTTGGGAAAAAAAACACCAACTGAACGTCGACAATATCCTGTCGATTTTGACAACGCTATCGACCGGCCAGCGTCGTTGGCTAGACCTCTGTTGCGGCCAGGCTTGGCACTTTTCTATGATCAAAGATGGTGTCGATAACGGACTCGACGACCGCATCGAAAAAGTCGGCGTCGACCTAAGTCCGGCACAACTCAAACGTGCCGCGTTACGCAATCCAACGGCAAACTTTATTTTGGCGGATGTACTAGATGTATCCTTACCCCAAGACAAATTCGGCTTGGTGACTAGTTTTTGGGCGGCCTACTGTTACCTCAATAGTCGAGACAAAATCGAAATCTTCCTGCGCCGTGCCATCGACTGGACCAACATCGGCGGGACGTTTTATTTGGAAGTGCTGACGGGCGAGGACCTCATGTCGTTCAACCGTTCGCCCTACGCCCATCAAACAGGTTTCCAGGTCATTCCCAGAACGCCGGATTTCAGAGAATGGGATTTCTCGGATGTGGGTGGCCAACACCACATGACCAGTCCACCGATCGATTTCTTTGTAGATATAGTTTCGCCATTTTTTTCCACGGTTGAAATAAAACACGATTCAGGTTTCATGATTCATCTTGTCTGTATAGGAAGAACGGAACGGCGCTGAGCTTTACTGACAGCGTTCACCTTAGCCAACGAAATAGGGAGACCATAGCAATGAGCGTTGATATGTTTAACAGGAGCAAATTAATGATGGATACCGCTGCCAAGCTGGAAGAAAGCGGTGACCTAGCGGATCTGGTTGTTGGTGAAGGCGAGTCGAGAACGCTGTCCAGCAAATCTGATCAGATGCGGTCGTTTTACCAGGAATTTAAACTGCAAACGGCAGCCGAGGTAAAAGACCTGCTCGGTGTTCCCGAAGGCTCGTCTGCCAGGGCTGGCGTATTCAGCGCGGCTGACGTCATGCAAATTGCTGAGCTGCAGAGAAAAACCAGCAAGAGTAAAAATCAGCTCACCAGCAAGGCGATACTCGAGCGCAACGTGGCCAACCGCTCCGTCGCAGCATTCTCGAAACGAGCCGGCCTGTTACCCAGCAAAGTGATCGCCGTAAACCGCTTGATCGGTGACGACATCGACGACGAAGAAAAGATTGAAAACCGCGCCCTAGCCCGGGCTGCCACCGAGGCCTATGTCTATGGTGACAGCGCTGAAGTCGCCGCTTGGAAGCCATTGATCGAAGCCTACATTCACTACCGTGGTCCGATAGTCGTTGTACCCGTTTTTAAAAATATCACGGTCAGCAACAACGCTACCCTGAACATTGCATCAGACACGCTGGCAGTATATGCCAATCGCATCAGACTCTACGGAAACGGAAAGATCAACTGTAACGGACCCAAGACCTTTCATTGCAGTTCATTCGAAGGGTTTCTATAACAACGCACAGGTTTGTCTAGTCAACACATATTTCAGTAGCTTTTAGTAGCAAGGAGATCTAGTTATGGCGAATATATTAGCAAGAGGAGATGACGGTGCCAATGGTAGTGCCGGTACCAATGGTGGTGGCGGTGGGAACGGCGCCAAGGGCACGCCAGGCGATTGTCCATGGGAATCAGGTGATACCAATCCCGGTAATGGCTTTGACGGAAATAACGGCGCCAGTGGCTCAAGTGGGACGAAAGGCCAGGACGCTCGAAATGGTAGTGATGTCATCCTACGGGTGTCGGACTTCATCGTCGGGGTGGACATTGACACTCGTGGTGGTACCGGTGGTAACGGTGGCGACGGCGGTACTGGGGGTGCTGGTGGCAACGGCGGCGCTGGTGGTAACAAAAATGATTGTGATCATAAAGGCAAAGGTGGCAAAGGCGGTGATGGGGCCAATGGTGGAAGTGGCGGTGACGGCGGTGATGGCGGTGACGGTGGTAACATCACTGTCATAGCCGACGTCATCACCACGGGCACACTCAACGCTAATGCCGAAGCCGGTGCAGGCGGTTTAGGCGGCGGTGCCGGTGGTGGCGGTAATTTTGGATCTGGTGGTGATGGTTATCCAGACGGCGCTAATGGTTCGCGCGGTAGCAATGGCGGTACCGGTACCAATGGTGTTAAAGGCAGCGATGGCATGATCACTATTCAGGAAACAGGCGCCTAGGCGGCAATTAGCCGTGGCAGAGGAATCCTTCCGGCTGCGAACGGAAGGGTTTCTCGTCATTGCAATAACACCCCAAGCAGGTTGCGGGCGATTAAAGGGATCAACTAAAGGAACTTGCCGGGGTGCAACTTTATAACGAAATAGAACGCCAACTGACGGCACTAAGCGATGTGGTGATCATGAATGAAACCAGCCGCGCAGATTTGCACGACACCTTCCAGATTCTCACCAAAGATTCCTTACAGCAGAGTATCAGGCCACCGTTCAAAGGGCTGTCGCGAATCAACCCCAACGGTTTGCCTTTCCAGTGGAGTTTCTGCCTCAACAATGCCAGACCGACCGTGCGCTTCGTTTGCGAGGCAGGTGTACCAGGAACAACGGCCTATACGCGTTATAAACTTTCACTGCAAAAACTGGCCACCCTGTGCCATAGGTTGAATTTCCCCTATCCTGACTGGTTGACCGACAAAGTTTTAAAGCAAGTGATGCCTAGCATCAATGATTGGCCAGACTGGTGGGAGAGTGCCCTGTGGTTTGCTGTGGCGGCAAGCGACAAACAGATCAATCTGAAAATATATTTGAATCTAAATTATGGTGTACCGCTTCATCGCTGGCGACGAGTAGGTCGTGTGTTACAGGGGCTGGATCGGCACGAGTGCCTGACTCAGTTGTGCAAGTTGTCGGAAAAGGTCTCGCATGAATCGTGGCCAACGGGGCTAGCAATCGACATCCTGCCTAATGGTGAAGCCGGCCGGGTCAAAATCTATTTCCATTCCGGTGAAGTCAGTCGTGACTGGCTGGACAATTGGTACCGGGCGCTTGCAGCTGACAGTGAACTGCCGTACATCAACCGAATGCTGGAGTTGTTTCCCTGGCCTCAAGAAGAACCCTATCCGAGCAAGGCATTTTTTGTCAGTCTCGAATTTGGAGTCAATGGCGGTGTCAGTCTAAAGACTGACCTGACGGTGTCACGATGGATGCCGCAGGATAGCGAAATCATCTCGGCCACCTCTCGCTTTGCCGAGTCACTAGGTCTGAGTGTTAACGCATACCTCAACGCACTCAAGGCCATTGGGCTCCGGACTATGGATTCAAGCCTGCCTTCATCACATCATCTGGTAGGTTTCGGCTACGAAACGGATGGCAGTCGCCACATCAACGTCTACTGCGAACCGCCTCTCAAGCTTGTGCCAGCGAGGCCCCTGAATACACTTCAGTCATGTTCGTCAATACACGCTGGAGCAGTGCAATGAGCAGGATCGCGATGATTACTTTCAATTTCGTTCCAGAGAACCCCCAAACGTACAAGTACGATTTCCTGGGCGAACTTTCCATTCTGAACCATCGGCAGTACTGTGAACGGCATGGTTATGATTTCATCGGCGAGGTCGACATCGACCACTCACGCCCAGTCTGCTGGGCTAAGCTGCCTGCCGTACACAAGGCGCTGCATGATTACGACTGGGTGTTATGGGCGGACAGCGATACGTTGATCTGTGACATGTCACGGTCGCTCCAAGAGTTTTGCGACCACCGATATGACCTCATTGTGCAGTACCAGGAACACTGGTGGAAGCTCATCAATCTGGAAAATGGCACCGAACGGTTCCCGATCAATTCAGGCGTGTTCCTGATCCGTTCATCGGACTGGTCACTTCGGTTTCTTGAGGAGTCCTATGCACAGACGCAGTATGTCACCCGCTCCGAAGTCTGGGACAGGATCGGTGAACAGGAAGGAATGAATTACGTAATCCGAGAGACACCAGGGTATCGCGAGCGAATCAAGTATGCACACGGTGTGCAGACATCACCCTTGTTGTTCAAGGGTGACGATTTCATGGTGCATTTCTACGGAGACCATCTACGGCACTATATACCGACAGGGGAATGCAGTGCGGTGCTGGAGCGCTGGGAACAGGCAATAAAGCAGGGCCTGGCTTGGCCAGTCGACATCAAGCGGTTTCACTGGTGTTGTGCTCAGAATAAAACTGACGGAGCCCAAATCGTGCAGGGCGACCTAGGCATGTTTCTCTACAATCTCGAAGACATCCAGCAAGCTTGACGAAAATCTGTAAAAAAAGCGATTGCAGGATATGTATGGACGCTTCCGCTTTGACAGCGGGGGTGTTTTTGAATCTTTCCGATCTATTTATTCAAAGGGATTCCTCACCGTCAATGAGCATGAGCGCAAACAACGCGGCCTCAAACTGCTACCAGAGGATGCTAATTGGACACCCACCCATCAAACAAAGCTAAGAGAATCGGCACTAATGGATTGAAGATAAACTGCATCAACTGACGCAGGTGTTTGCACTCAAGCTATGTGCCTGCGCGGTAAGTTCAGTCACTTTCCATTACCCATGAACTTAGCAGAGTCCCTGATGAGTCAGAATAATAAGCTATGAAAGCTCAATCTCTAATATAATATACGAATGCCCGTTATGGCTCGTAGGCCGTCTATTGTTATTCATCCCTCAATGATAGCTTTCAGTGGGGAGTTCAATTACAGGAAATGCGGAGTTATCAGCTCTATCGGCTTCCCATGTACGTTGACTTGTATGGCCCTTCCCACAAGGTACCCGTTCTATCATTAATATTGATTAATATAACGAACATAATAACGCCCTAGTTATTGCATCAATTAACTCACACCGTATTCTGTTTCTGGTGTCATCAGCACGTAGCTATGTACAGCAATTTTGTATTTTCTGCTATAAATCTTGAGCTTATCCCGATAAGCCCTGTAATCATTGTCGTTTAAAGAAACAAACTCGTTTGTTATTTCCACGCTGCACAACATGCTGTGGAATGTCAGGTAAATTGAGCCGGGGTAATCGAGCCATCAGCTTTCCACGTCAAAAAAATTCAAATAAGAGTAATGTCGATAACACAGAAAATCAATTACTCTGGCCCCATTGATTACAATTTCACCAACAATAGCGGCCGTGCTTATTATTAAGTCTTTTGATAATGCAATGATCTCTGCACAAGTCAAACTATGACCTCCATCGGGTATGACGACCAAGCTCACCCGACGAAAACTGCATCGCGGTTTTCGGTCGGGTGGAGCGCCTGGTTAGGCATTAGTTTAGAACCTTAAATGACTGAGCAAATTGTAGCGCATTGATAGACGCTCTCTTTTCTCTGCCAGACTCTGATTGCACCCAGAATATCGCGGCCATAGTGTCGTAGTTTGTGACTATAACCTCGTGAACCAAACTCTGTTTATTAGCTTGTTGCTGTAGTTGGATAATATAGCTTTCGACTCCGTTTATTTTTGTTTTTTCTTTTTTTATCAACTCTGGTTTAGATTTGTAACCGGCCTCTAGTTGTTGAGAATAGTTAGAAACTATCGCATCTACTGCATTATCAAATACTACATTATTACTTTCAGGAGATAACTTTTTTCCTATTTCTAGGCGATATATTGACTGATCAAAAGCTGCTGGCCCAAAGCTAATATAAGCACCATATTCGTTGTATTGTTCTTTAATTTTCATGTACGTATATTCATACGTTCCATCTTTATGGGGGATTGCAACTGAAAAGGCATTATCCTTTGATGTATATACATCATTCTCTATTGTGCCCTTGGTGAATTTAGGGGCTGGGAATAAGCCACCTATAGTTCCGCCAGTAGTAGAACAACCAAACATAGATAATATAAGTGCAACAACCCCAAATATTTTTAACCCTCTCATGATTACTCCTTTTTTAATGCCTAACGCCGAGTTCAGCAGACCGCAATGGAAGCGAGATTTTGTGGCATAGTGAAACGACGCCACAAAAGGCCGATGGAATTGCGTGTCTGCTGGAACGTTTTGTGTACGCCCAGCATGGGCATGAACTAATGAGGTGAAAGTCCTCTGTAGGAAGATCGCCGTCGAAAACCATGCTGTTAGTAGACGATAACTACTAGCGAATGGCAAGGGCCAATCCGTGAGGAACGGTCTGAAGGAAGCCGGACGCAAATCTGCGAGCTGATGAACAAGAACATCATATGAGGCGTAGGCTGAAGGCGAGATGGCACAAGACATCGAAGCCATGTGATCTAACGGCCACCGTAAATGATGC
>Ga0316204_10009445_pt1 | contig 13014 bp, 15 predicted proteins | sample 6monrhotite_MG_2_FD_205661 | JGI IMG/M metagenome (GOLD analysis project Ga0316204, IMG submission 205661) | Microbial mat bacterial communities from mineral coupon in-situ incubated in ocean water Damariscotta River, Maine, United States -... | ecosystem: Environmental > Aquatic > Marine >... | reverse complement strand
AAGAAATTAAAGCCGATGGATTTAAGTACCGGCCAGAAAAACCAGTGGACTGGTTAGTGTGCGACATGGTGGAACGCCCCATGCATATAACTCGTTTAATGGCCCGCTGGTTTACTGAAGGACAATGCAAACACGCCGTATTTAATTTAAAACTACCAATGAAAAAACGCTACGACATGGTAATGGATTGCAAAGAATATTTACAAGATGAACTAGACGAACTTGATTTTGATTATCACATTAGCATTAAGCAGTTGTATCACGATCGTGAAGAAGTTACCTGCCTTATACTTAGCCTGTAACTAAACTTCCGCACTAAATCCACTTACCTCATAACACTATTAATGGTTTAAACATAATCAACCGTTATTTTTATGCAAGTATATTATAACTACTATCTACGATAGTTAGTCAGTTGAGAGCACTGTAGCTTTCATATTTTTAAATGACAAACTCAATCTTTAAATAGTCTAAAGAGTATCTGACATTTCTCTTTATATTTTTCTAACTACTGATACTTTTCGTGGATAAAAATTCAGCTCTTATTTTATTTATTTTTTGAAAATAATTATTTTATAAGACGTTTAAGATCAATTTATTCGATAGCTATATGAGCTTATAACAACACTAAAAGAACTGTTTTAATATATCTCAAAAAGGTGGATACTGGGTTGTGAGCACAATATAAAATTATGCTGACAACAAATCTTTTTTACTTACCAAATAGGAGATATATCGATGGCTGAGAACAAATGCCCAGTAATGCATGGCGGTGCAACAGAGAGCAACATGTCGAATATGGAATGGTGGCCTAAGGCGCTTAACCTCGATATCCTCCACCAACACGATAGCAAAACCAATCCTATGGGGGCGGATTTTAATTACCAGCAAGAAGTGAAGAATCTCGACACAGCAGCACTCAAGAAAGACATGCTCGCACTGATGACCGACAGCCAAGCGTGGTGGCCTGCGGACTGGGGCCACTACGGTGGCCTAATGATCCGCATGTCCTGGCACGCGGCCGGCACCTATCGTATCTCAGATGGACGTGGCGGCGCGGGCACCGGCAATCAACGCTTTGCACCCCTCAACTCATGGCCAGATAATGTAAACTTAGATAAGGCGCGTCGCCTGCTCTGGCCGATCAAGAAAAAATATGGCAACAAGCTCAGTTGGGCGGATTTGATTGCTTACGCGGGCACCATCGCCTATGAATCCATGGGTCTGAAAACATTCGGCTTTGGTTTCGGCCGTGAAGATATCTGGCACCCCGAGAAAGATACTTACTGGGGCTCAGAAAAAGAATGGCTGGCCCCCAGCGGAAGCGAAGGCAGCCGCTATTCTGGTGAGCGTGACCTGGATAATCCACTCGCCTCGGTAATGATGGGGCTAATTTATGTTAACCCCGAAGGTGTTGATGGTAACCCAGACCCACTTAAGACTGCCCATGATGTGCGCGTAACTTTTGCTCGGATGGCGATGGACGATGAAGAAACAGTCGCCTTAACTGCTGGTGGCCATACCGTTGGTAAAGCTCACGGCAATGGCGATGCAGCGTTACTGGGAGCAGAACCGGAAGGTGCTGATGTTGAGGATCAGGGTTTTGGCTGGTTAAACAAGACCAAGCGCGGCATTGGTCGTGACACAGTGTCTAGCGGTCTCGAAGGCGCATGGACAACTCATCCAACCCAATGGGACAACGGTTATTTTTCTCTGCTGCTTAACTACGAGTGGGAACTGAAGAAGAGCCCGGCAGGCGCGTGGCAGTGGGAACCCGTTAACATCAAAGAAGAAGACAAACCGGTTGACGTTGAAGACCCCTCGATTCGCTACAATCCAATAATGACTGATGCCGATATGGCTATGAAGATGGACCCAGAGTATCGCAAGATATCTGAACGTTTCCACAAGGATCCAGAGCATTTCTCTGAGGTTTTCGCACGTGCATGGTTCAAACTCACACACCGTGACATGGGACCAAAGATACGTTATATGGGCCCTGATGTACCTGCAGAAGATATGATCTGGCAAGACCCAGTTCCTGCTGGGGGCAACGACTATGATGTTCAGGCTGTGAAAGATAAAATTTCTGCTAGTGATTTGAGTGTTAGCGAGATGGTGGCTACCGCCTGGGATAGCGCAAGAACATTCCGTGGCTCAGATAAACGAGGGGGAGCTAACGGAGCACGAATTCGTTTAACGCCGCAAAAAGAATGGCAAGGCAACGAGCCAGATCGTTTGGCTAAAGTTCTAGCGGTTCTTGAGCAGATTGCTGCTGAGAGTGGTGCAAGCTTAGCCGATGTGATTGTTCTAGCAGGCAATATCGGTATCGAAAAAGCAGCAAAAGCCGCTGGTTTTGAAATTACTGTTCCCTTCTCACCCGGCCGAGGTGACGCAACAGACGAGATGACAGATGTAGATTCTTTCGAAGTGTTAGAGCCTCTCTATGATGGCTATCGCAACTGGCTCAAACAGGACTATGTCGTTAGCGCGGAAGAGCTTATGCTCGACCGCACACAACTAATGGGACTGACTGCTCACGAGATGACAGTACTGGTTGGTGGCATGCGCGTTCTTGGCACCAACCACAGTAACTGCAAGCATGGAGTTTTCACTGATCGCGAAGGCGCACTGACAAACGATTTTTTCGTCAACCTAACGGACATGAATTACACCTGGAAGGCAAGTGGTAGTAATTTGTATGAAATCCGCGACCAAAAAACAGACAAGATCAAGTGGACGGCAACACGAGTTGACCTTATTTTTGGATCCAACTCGATTCTCCGCGCCTATGCTGAAGTTTATGCACAGGATGATAACAAGGAAAAGTTTGTGCAGGATTTTGTAGCCGCATGGACGAAGGTTATGAACGCTGATCGCTTCGATTTGTCCTAACTCAAGTAAACATCGCTGTGCCGTTCATTATAACGACGCGGCGATTTGTTAACTGGTTGCGAACTATCTAAACAACTGTGTAATTCAACATAAACAAGATTAATATGTGCTTAACATTAGTAACTAGTGAAAATAATAAGATACTAACTCAGATGCTGATTACGTTACGCTAAATTGCTAACGTTAAGATGAATCATAGTGTAGTAATAATTAAATCTAAGGATATATCATGTCAAATGAAGGCTATCACGAACCAATAGATGAACTTACAAATGAAACAAAAGATATGCATAGAGCAATCACATCGCTAATGGAAGAACTTGAGGCAGTAGATTGGTACAATCAAAGAGTTGATGCATGTAAAGATGAAGAATTAAAAGCAATACTAATTCATAACAGAGATGAAGAAAAAGAACACGCAGCTATGGTTCTTGAATGGATTAGAAGAAAAGATCCTAGATTTAATAAAGAGCTTAAAGATTATTTGTTTACAGATAAAGAAATTGCTCATAAATAAAGATGCATAATAAATTATTCTAGTTGTGTAACAATATACCCTTAGCCTCTGCATTATGGCCAATTGATTTCAAGCCTTAGGTACCTTAATTGGAAAAAGAACAAAAAGATAAGCATCTCGAAGACATTATGGATATGCAGGAAGACTCTGTCTCATTGTCGGATATCGAATCATTTTCTCGCAACAATGAAACTCTGAAGCAATATGTAGAAAATAGAGATGACATCTATACATCTATTTTGCTCTCACTGACACATGAAACTTACAATGAGCAATATGCAAAAAACTTATGGAATAAAATCGTAGACCATATGAAGTTATTGGAGCATGTTTTAGCTAGGCGAGTAGGAATCTCTGTTGCTGCACTGGATTATCTATCGAATATAGTAAATATATTGCATGATCCTAAGATTATTGAGGAAGATAAAAGCGAACTAGTTGCAGAATTCTCAACTATTGATGAATTGACCCAACTTTATTCAAGAGATGTATTTGATGTTACTTTACTAAAGAGTGTTGATGAATCAAAACGAACACAGTCTCCACTCTGTCTTGTCTTAATCGATATTGATGATTTTAAACAGGTCAACGACAAATATGGACACCAGAAAGGCGATGAGGTTTTAAGCACAATTGGACAATGTATTAATAAAGCAGTTCGTGAAATGGATTTAGCAGCAAGATACGGTGGAGAAGAGCTGGCAATAATTTTACCCAATACAGATATTGATAAAGCCTATATTTTTGCGGAACGTATTAGAGAAACTATAGCAAAATTAATATTTAATACATTTTCAGTAACTGTCAGTATTGGCGTGAGTCAAACTTATAAAAACAGAAAAAATAGTCCAGAAGCGTTGATTAAAGCGGCAGATGTGGCGCTATACAAAGCAAAAGATACGGGAAAAAATAAAACGATTAAATAAGGCCGTAGATATTGCAAGGATCATTTAATACAATAAATGACGTAGCAACTACATAAACAGCATACAATATAAGCCTCGCCTTGTTACAACTGGTTTTTCTGCCAATAATGTACGGCATTTGATTAGAGGCCAATGAAAGAATAACGAAATCATGGTTAAGAAAAACGATAAGACTATATCTCTCGTTTTGGGGAGTGGTGGAGCAAGAGGTTTAGCACATATTGGAGTGATTCATTGGCTTGAGGAAAATGATTTCAAAATAAAATCTATTTCTGGTTGTTCCATGGGCGCTCTTATTGGTGGTGTTTATGCCGCTGGAAAGCTCGATGATTTTGAAAGTTGGGCACGAGCAATAACAAAAGTAGATATCGTCAAGTCACTTGATCTTTCATGGAAGAAAAGCGGTCTTATTAAAGGTGACAAAATCATTGACACACTAACGGAACTTGTAGGCGACGTTGTTATTGAGGACTTAGCTATTGCATATACTGCTGTTGCTACTGATATTCTGAATGAGAAAGAAGTATGGATGAATTCAGGGAAACTTTTTGATGCTATTAGAGCATCTATTTCAATACCACTTTTTTTTACTCCATTTAAATATGAAAATATCGACCTCATTGATGGTGGCGTTTTAAATCCTGTCCCAATAGCACCCACCTTTAATGACACAACAGATTTTACTGTTGCAGTTAATCTTTGTGGGAAAATCGATAATAAAAATAAAATAAAGTCAAAAAATCATTCAGAAAACAAAAACAACTCCTCCTTTACTGATAAGGTCACCGAATTCGTAGAAAAAATTAAAGACTCAACAGTCAATGAAATTGATAATGACTGGGGAGCATATGATATAGCACATCAAGCTTTTGATCTAATGCAAAGTACTATCGCAAGACAAAAACTCGCTGCTTACCCTGCTGATCATATTATAGAAATATCTAGAAATGTATGTGGAACTTTAGAGTTTGATCGTGCTTCTGAAATGATAGAACTTGGATATGAAATGGCTCAAAAACACCTCAAACAAATCACCTTGTAAAATTAAATAAGAATCGCTAGCTAGCAACCTTAGCGACAACCTAGTAAAAACATGAAACTAAAACTTGTACTATTTATTGCTACACATATGTAAATACCTGCGAATAATATCAAGTGAAGAACATTAAGTTTCATGCTTTTCAAAGCTACAAGCTTAATAAGTTACTCCATAAAGTCATACTAAACTGTATATTTGCTATCAACTGATATCTGTGTAAATTGAATAAAACATCCAATTAATTATTTATTGTTATTCATGGTAAGCTATACCTAGGCGTTAGGTCAGAATTAGAGACTTTTCAGTGAATAAGATAAACCCTAAGAAGTTGCTCAGTAGCAAATGGACTGCGGTTGAACCGTTTAAGAAAGAGAAGCATTTTCTAGTATCAGAATTAGAGTTCGATGACGAAGGTAATGTAGTTCATTGCTTAATAGAGGCCGTTATATCTAATCGTGCAGAGAAAATTGACTGGAAAGCATTAAAAGATAGCGATTATTGGCTGCAAGGATGGCAATAAAACAGTTGTTTTTGGTGCCACACCTCTTAAGTTAGAAAATTTGTACTTTTAACGCCAGACAGCCCTACCGCCGGTCTATTATTGAAGCATTAGGGCTACATAGAATCATGCATTAATATGGATTACGAAACTTGAAATAACACCACTACAGGCTGCAAGTAGAAAAGCAGCCACTAACTCACTAATTAAACACTAAAAAGGCCTATCACTCCCAATACATGGCAAGGTTGCCACTTAAAGAGTTAATAAAAATGAACTCCGAAACTAATAAAAACGCTGTAAAAAAATATTATTTGCTAACTGTTGAAGAAACACCACCACCTGAAGATATGCCTGAAGGTAACTGGTTTCGATATGTAGTAAGTTATGGTGATTCAAAAATTAATTGCGTTAGAGGTGGCACACTTAAAGAAGTTACACATCACGCAGAAAATTTTGTTGAAAATTTGAATGCACGTTCAACCATGGGCTATTCCGGCTATGCCGCACGTAGCACTAAGGCGAAAACGACATAAAAAAATAGCAACACAGTCGCAACTAACTCAATGAACAAACTACTTACGAATAATTTTTCATTAATCCAATAACGACACTAATGCACCTATTAAGCTTAATACAACAATAAAAGTTAATTTTACGCGCATTGGAATATACCAGTTAGGAAAGCCTTGCAATTCATCAACTGCTAGGTCATAGCTAATTAGCGCAACAAAGCCTATAAACAAAACAATTATTGAAAATAATTCTGGAATCATTAGTGAAAACCATGCTGCTAATGCTGGAATAACACTGACAATAAAATATTTATTTTGCTTATTGTCTATTTTTGACATAGCCATACCCCAATGCACGGCTCCCATAAAAGATAAAATTATTGCCGCATAAGTAATTAATGCATAAACAGCATTATCTATGTATGGTATTTCTATCCAGCTTCCTATGCTTAATATAATGAACGGAATTAAGCCAGCATAGCCGAGAATTTTTGCTGTTTTTTCATTAGAAAACAATGTCTATATTCTCCCAGTCAATAAATGATAATTCGCCATCTATAGTTTGATCATTCATAATATCAACAAGATACCTGGCAACGAAATCTGTAGTGAATAAGTTTTCTGGCTTTACTGAACCTTGAAAAGTTTTGATAAAGAGGTATCAGCTGTACCTGGATGGAAGGCGATTATCTTTACATTTTTGGCTCGTTTTGCATATTCGATAGCAGCAGTTTTTAATAGCATATTAAGCGCTGCTTTTGATGCGCGATAGCTATACCAGCCGCCGGATCGATTGTCACCAATACTATTTATGGTGATAACATCTTACATGTCATTAATGCTGATGTCTTCAATACATATTTCTGGTGACACTTCGTTATTATGCAAAACACTATTACATATAAACATTCGAGTAATAGAATCCAGATATAAAGACCCCATCATAATTTTAATTTTTTCACACATTTTAGTAATTGAGATTTCGCTATAATCACATTGTATAACTTTAATTGTTTCATGATCAGACGATTCATCAATTAACATAACACTTCTACTGATAGCAATGACATAGTCTGTTTCGCTAGACTCTATCAATTTTTTACAAAGAACTAATCCTAAACCACAACTGGCACCAATAATAATTGCAACTGATTCTTACATAATTTCAATAAAAAAACCAAATTATAATAAATTTACTCTGCATAAAAATTCACAGATGCCATACAAATATTTGCTTTATATTCTCTGCCAATTGCAACTAGACCTATGCGTATTATTTCACCCTGTGAAAAATTTTTACTAGTTTTATATGCTTCAAATTTTGAAAAAGGAATGCGATATTTTTTCCAATCAGGTGTTGCTATAAAACTATATCTATATGACTGCCATGGGAACCAGAGATTATTCGTTCGAATATGAACATTATAGCTTTCATCGTTTCCTGAAACTTCTATTTCAATACCTGTATAGGCAGAAGCGTTAAAAGGTTTATCATCAGATTGTTTATCCACAAGAGGTAACGCAATCTGCACAAAGCCGCCATTATTATCAGTACTCACGTTACCTTGCATTCGAATGCAGTCTTTATCTTTGAAATTATCTAATGTTATTTTCCCAGATGACACACCACCCATAACATTATCAGTGACCATTTGCCATTTGGTCCCTAGATTCGTGTTTAAATTACCGCTGGTTCTATCATCGATAATCAGGTTATTATTTTCTGTGTCTGATAACACTATATCACCCGCCATAACTGTATTTATTACTGCGACAATACCCACTAAGAAAATTTGAAACATAATCAGAGTTATACTTTTTTTGTGATACATCTCAACAACGAAATAAATGTTTTTAACTTAGTCGAACAAGTAATTAGGACCATCATAAGCGCTATCAAAAGCTTTGTTTAAACCCTCTATTCACTGCAGATTCAAAGTAAATTTTCAGATCACCATCGATAACATACTGTGCCGATTCTGTATCTATAACGTCCTTCATTGAGGTTCGGTCAAGAGTAGAAATCCCTATAGTATTATTCTCGCTTATTTAATGAGGGCTAGAATGCTTATTACACTATACCGACAAGTCTATTTTGTCTAGGACAAATATGATTATTATTGCATTATTTTTGATACTTGTTATAGTCAATGCATGATTGAGCAATATCTGAACATTGGAACCGTTGAACGTGACACGGGGATCGCTAGAGATACCTTGCGCATCTGGGAGCGTCGTTATGGGTTTCCTGAGCCAGTTCGAAACGATAAAGGGGAGCGTATGTACCCAGATGTACAATTACGTCGATTACAGCGTATACGTAGACTACTTGATCAGGGACTACGCCCTGGTAAGGTTGTTGGTTTAAACGATGTAGATCTGGATAAACTGGAAGCGAACCTTTATCCAACAAAACCACTTAATGACTCGGTAGCACAGATCCTCGATGTACTGCAAAACACCGATGGCTTAGAGCTGGAAAGTGCAATATCAATAATTTACCTGCAACAGGGTATGCAAACCTTTTTAACAGAAACCGTTGTGCCACTACTTTATACTGTCGGTGAACGCTGGTCGATGGGCAAACTTGAGATTTTCGAAGAACATATGCTTACACAAGTACTTACACGTTTTCTTGATAGCGAAATATCTTTATTACAAAAAAAGGCCATGAAACCACGTGTATTGCTGGCTACCTTACCCGGCGAAAAACATACACTCGGACTTTTAATGCTCGCTGCGATGTTATCGTCGCGGAATATTTCTATCGTAAATCTAGGTGGTGAAGTTCCACTCGATCAAATTGTTGCAGCGATTGAACGATTTGATGCAGAGATAATTGGCATTACTTTCAGTAGCACTTATAAATATGAGCATATTCGCAATAATATTATCGAATTGCGCGAATCCATTGAGGAAGATGTCGATATATGGATGGGTGGTGAAGGGGCAAAACGTTTACGCAAGTTACCAAATGGAGTTACAAAGTTCACCTCTCTTGATGCCTTACCCTGTTAACAAATTTTAATGTTACCTAAAAAGAAATAGAATCAATGCGAACCATATTATTAATCATGGCATTTTTCACTAGCGCACAGTTACACGCAAAAAATTGTTCAACATTACTTGATGTTGATGTTCAAACACTAAACAAAGATAGAACACTGAATCTCTGTGATGAGTACAAGGGTAAAGTTTTGTTAGTAGTTAACACTGCTAGTAAATGCGCCTACACCAACCAATATGACTCACTGGAAAAACTCTATAAAAAATATCAAGATAAAGGGTTGGTGGTATTAGGTTTCCCATCAAATGACTTTGGTAACCAAGAACCGGGTACTGAAGAAGAAATTAAAGATTTTTGTAGCGTAACTTACGGCGTAAAATTTCCAATGTTTAGCAAGACTTCTGTCACGCAGCGTAATGCTGATCCTTTCTATAAAAAGTTGGCTGAAGCTTCTGGCAGTTTCCCAAAATGGAACTTTCATAAGTATCTGATTGGTAGTAATGGATTATTGGTAACGAGCTATCCGAGCTCACTTGATCCATTAAATAATTCTGTCGTCGAAACAATAGAAGTCGAGTTGAAGAAAGTTAGTTTCAATCAATAGATTAATTCACTCTCTTATGCAACCCACTTACTCTTTCTTGACTTTTTTATTTCCAATTACTTAATAATAAAAATGCTTATAGCGAATCGCTTTAGCCGATATTTTTTCATCTTCAATGTCTTTTTCAGTAGCAGATTCCACGCTCTTATGTACAGGCTGGATTATAATAAGCGCATGTGCATCGACAGCTGCTGCCTGTTTTTTTAATACATCAATTGCTGCAATCAGTTCTTTTTCGATTTTGACACTATAACCATGTGCTATAAGCGTATTAATCACCGTGTACTCTTCCATGGGATTATCATAGAGAACAAGTATTCGCTCTACTTTGCTTTGAACATGGGTAATATCACTGGGCACAGATGAACCATCAATTGCCTGAACATTTGAACCAGTGAGCAAACAAATAACAGTCACAATAATTAAATACAATTTGTTCATACAAATATGCCTTATCAAGTTAAATTGATCTAACTTTTGTTAATCTAACCAAAAGTCCTATAGCAAGTCATCCAATAACCGTGTTTCACCATGTTGGTAAACTTGAAATTCTGATGCTTCAATAGCATATTTTCTTAATGCCTCGGTAAGCTTCACTGGCGGTTCATCGAGTGGTTCGTCGGTTAATATGAATGTACCCCAGTGCATGCCAACTGAATGTCTAGATCGAACATCCATGTGTATTTTAACGGCTTCATCTGGGTTGACGTGGTAAGCACTCATAAACCATCTGGGTGAATATGCGCCTATCGGTAGTAGCGCGATATCAAATTTGCCATATTTTTTACCGATATCTTTAAAGTGACTTGCATAACCCGTGTCTCCCGCAAAGAACATACGTTTGCCATCTGCTTCTATGACCCATGAGGCCCATAGTCGCTCATAAGCATCGCCGAGTGTGCGTTTGCCCCAATGTTGGCTTGGTTCTGCAGTGAACCTAACGCCATTGATTTCATGGCTTTGTGACCAGTCAAGTTCGATAACATTAACCGAGTTAAGATCAAGATCATCAAACCATGCATTCATGCCCAACGGCACAAGAAAGGTGAGTGTTCGCTCGCTGTTATGTTTCGACAAGGAAATAATGGATGACGTATCCAGGGAATCATAATGATCATGTGAAATGATTACCGCATCGATATCAGGCATATCGGCTATCTCCATACCCGGCGCAACAACCCTTTTCGGGCCCGCCCAAGATACGGGCGAAGCACGTTCTGAAAACTGGGGATCTGTAAGAATATTAAGGCCGTGAAACTGAATGAGAAAAGTTGCATGGCCAATCCATGTCAAGGTAGGCTTCTCAGTATTGTTTTTTACAAATTCATGTTGTGTTTTGTCGATCGTAAAATCATAGCTATCGGCACCTGGTATATCCTTAAAAAATCTTTCCCAACGCCACTTAATAAATTCAACAAACCCTTTTTCATCATTGTATTCAATGTTTTTAAAGCCATTTTGAGTATGATGGGCTTTTAAAGGGTCAAAGTTCGGGTTTGTAGAACACGAAGCGACTATAAACAGAGTCAGCAACATTAGTATTTTTATGCGTTTCATTGAGTTTTTTTCATACTAGTATTTTATTCTTTGTTTATTTGCCCTGCTGTACATCAATCAAAACTTCGTTGCGCCGAAAAAAGGGTATTGTCCACGGCGGATTGTAGCCGGCCCAACGTGGCTCGGATAAAGATATTAAATTGTTAGAGCTAATCCACTCATTCAACTCTGATGTTTTATCCTGCATGTTTTCTTCGCTCCAGAAACCTGAATACTGTATTACGGCGACTTTCTTTCCATCTACTTTTGCAAGTTTAACATTGTCTGCTAACGGCTTGGGGGCTGTTTCGAGCGTGAAATCAGCCGGTAGTACAAACGCATAACGCCAACCGCCTTTGCTGTATTCTTGGACGACGGGCGCCGTCATGGCAATGTCCATACCGTTGCTCATTTCTGTCGGGTCGGCGATCACGGGTGCAGTCATTGCAATTTCGCGGTTCGCCACATTATTTCCTGTAATATATGCAAACAGGCGCCTGAAAGCCTTGTTACCAGCATTCTCAAAATCATCGTCAATCGTGGTCTCAACGACAACCATAGGTTCATAATCACGAAGCTCGAAGTTATCGTCTTTAATTACTACTGTATAGTCTGCTTCTTCAACGTTGCTGATACCAACAATACTGCACCCACTGGATAGTAAAATAGTTAGTGCACCAAAGGCTGCGATGTACAGGTGATTAGCACCAAGATTTAATTGCTTTATGTTCATATCCATCATACTTCAATAATTATTAATGTAAGGAGTATAAGTAAACATGTGTGAAGAGGGTGTGAAATTTGTAATTAAATATCGTGAAATCATTCAAAAATCAATGAAAATTAATGAAAATAAAATAGCGGGCCTCAGCTTTATGTCAAAAACTTATCCTTAGCGTACAAACTTAAGAATATGCCCTTTAAATTCTTGCTTAAGATAATCTGTATGAATCGGTTTTTGCTGGGAAGAAGTAAAACCAAACTCAATCATTTTCGAACTTAACTTGTTTTTTCTTCCTCGTCCAGGGTCAACAATAATAACTTCGCAGGCTAAGTTTGAATGGTTTTCAATAAAATTTGCCAATAGCTCAGTATGGCCGTCTTCATACAATAAATCGCTGCCAATTATCAAATCAAAAAGACCGAGTGTGTCATTCTTGTTGGTCCAATCTACTTGTTCAAATGTAATGTCACTATCTCCATTAAGCGAGGTATTTCTTTGTAAAAAGTTTTGCACCTCGGGATGATAGTCGGTTGCTGTAATATCATCACATCGTTTGTTTAACAGTAAACTGGATAAGGCCATACCACAGCCTATTTCCAATATTCGTTTTGAACCCGTTTCATAGTCAACGATAAAATGAGCAAGTACTAAACTCGATGGCCAAATCACACCAAAAATAGGCCATAATGCAGAGGATATACCGAGTTTTTTTGCAATACCTACGGGGTCATCAAACTCTTGTTTATTGCGTA
>Ga0316204_10009444_pt1 | contig 13016 bp, 12 predicted proteins | sample 6monrhotite_MG_2_FD_205661 | JGI IMG/M metagenome (GOLD analysis project Ga0316204, IMG submission 205661) | Microbial mat bacterial communities from mineral coupon in-situ incubated in ocean water Damariscotta River, Maine, United States -... | ecosystem: Environmental > Aquatic > Marine >... | reverse complement strand
TTGCTCTGAAGGGGCTGGGTCAGGCTCCTTGGAGCTAGGTCAGTGCTCGCAACTGGCCGCCAATCCGTTCCGCTCTCAGGCGCGACGGCAAGGGGCGGCTTGGCTTCCGGCCGTCATGTTGTTGGGAAGCCGATCGGTGTTGGGCGGAGCTGCTTCAGTGCGTGTGAGCGTTGAGGCTGACTCCAGAGCGAGTAAGTTCGTGGCCGTGAGGCGGCCTCCCTTCGGACACAGACACGAGCCTGCGGACCTCCCCCACCCCTTCAGCGAGCGGGCGGGGCGAGCGGTCACGCGCTGGGCGCTGCGGGGCTACCTCGGAGCCGAGCACGTCGACCGCCACCACATTCCCAAGCGGGGCGCCGCGATCCTGGTCGGCAACCACCCCAGCTTCGTGGATCCCTTCCTGGTGGCCTTCGGGACCAAGCGCTGGGTCTCGTGGCTCGCCTTCGAGGAGGCGCTCCAGTGGCCAGGCGCGGGTCAGATCATGCGCCTCTACCGGGTGATCCCCCTCAACACCGAAAAACCCCAGGCCTCGAGCATCAAGGCCGCCTACGCGACCCTGGCTCGTGGCCGGCTCCTGGGCGTGTTCTGCGAGGGGGAGCGCTCGGTGGGCTTCGACCTCAATGACCCCATAAAGTCGGGCGCCGCGCGAATGGCCATGCGCGCCAACGTCCCCGTGGTCCCCGTGACCATAGCCGGAGCCCGCAAGGCCTGGCCGCTGGGGGGCTACCCCAAGCCTGGCAAGGTCGTGGTCCGCTACCACCCGCCGATACACCCCGACGACTTCGACGCCAGCCTGACTCGCCGCCAGCGCGCGGACCAAATGACGAATCAGATCGCCAACTCGATCAAGCGCGCCCTCCCGCCAGGCGGCGCCCCGCGCTTCTTCGGCAACGGGCGCCGCAGGGGCGGCTGAGTCTCGGGCTGGCGCTCTCCGAGCGCTCGTCGTTGAATGCGCTCCCAGCCACTCGCCTCGGAGCCTCCATGCCTCTCGCTCGCGTCCTCTTCCTCGTCACACTCCTGAGCGCCCTCGGCTGCCAGTCCGCGCCCGCTCCCACTGAGGGGCCGGCCGCAGAAGAGCTCGCGGCCAAGGGCGAAGTCGACCTCCTGATCGAGGGCGGGACCGTGGTCACCATGGACGGTGAGCGACGTGTGCTCGACGAGGGGGCCGTCGCGATCAAAGACGGCGTGATCGTGGCGGTCCTCGACGAAGGGGAGCCGCGCCCGAGCGCGACTCGGACCCTCGACGCCCGGGGGCGGCTCGTGATCCCGGGTCTGGTGAACACCCACGGCCACGTGCCGATGGCGCTCTTCAGGGGCCTGGCAGACGACATGCCCCTCATGGAGTGGCTGAACGACTTCATCTTCCCGGCCGAGGCTCGGACGGTGGACGCCGAGTTCTGCTACTGGGGCACGCTCCTGGCGGGGATCGAGATGGCCCGGAGCGGGACGACGACCTTCTCGGACATGTACTACTTCGAGGACGAGATGGCCCGCGCGACCGACGAACTCGGCCTCCGGGGGGTCCTCGGCCAGACGATCATCGGCTTCCCCGCGCCCGATTACAAGTCACCCGAGGACGCCTTGGAAGGCGTGGAGGCCTTCGTCAAGAAGTGGAAGGACCACGGGCGAGTGATCCCTTCGATTGCACCTCACGCCCTCTACACGACCGATGCTGAGACGGTCAAAGCGGCGGCTGCCCTCGCCAAACGCTACGGCGTCCCCTTTCAGATCCACGCCAACGAGAGCCCGGCCGAGGACGAGGCCGTGCGAAAGCGTCACGGGGGGACCTCCTTCGAGGTCCTCGAGCGCGAGGGGATCTTGGGGCCCAACGTGATCCTGCATCACGGGATCACGCTCACGGCCGAGCAGCGCAAGCGCTGCGCAGAGCTAGGGGTCGGCGTCAGTCACAACGTCGAGAGCAACATGAAGGGCGCCTCGGGCCTCCTCGACCTCCAGGCCATGATCGACGCCGGGGTCGCGGTCGGCCTTGGGACCGACGGGGGCGCGGGGAACAACAACCTCGACCTCTTCGAGGAGATGGACACCTGCGCCAAGATCCACAAGCTCCAGGCCGGCAACCCAGCTGCGATGCCCGCCAAGCAGGTCTTCATGCTGGCGACCCTAGGTGGTGCCAAGGCCTTGGGCCTCGAGAAGCAGATCGGCTCGCTCGAGAAGGGCAAGCGAGGCGACGTGGTCTTGATCGACCTCAGGGCGCCTGAGCTGACGCCCCTCTACGACGTCTACTCCCAGCTCGTATATGCGATCAAGGGCGGCCACGTCGAGACCGTCGTCGTGGACGGGCGGGTGATCGTGGAGGGCCGTGAGGTCCAAACTGTTGACACGGCTGAGGTCGTGGCTCGGAGCCGCGCGATCCAGACCAAGATTCTGAGGGCCTTGGCCGACTTTCGCGCTGAGCGGGCCGCCAAGAAGAAGGCTCCAGTGCAGCAGGACTGATCGACCTCGACGCCCCCTGATTGAGACGGGGAGAGGGGCTCAGTCACGCCCGTGAGACATCCCTGCGCCTAACCCCTGTGGCGGCGTCCGTTCAGCTTGGTGCTTCGCTTGCAGTGTCCTGAGCAGACAGGAGGCTCTATGGCCAAAGTTCAGGAACTGATGACGTCGGACATGCTCACCGCCAGCCCGGAAGAGACCCTCGAAGAGGTGCGCTCGAGAATGGTGGAGGAAGGGATCTCGGCGCTGCCGGTCCTGGAAGGTGGAGAGTTGGTCGGGATCGTGACCTCGACAGATCTCCTCCGGGCTGCCGGCCAGGACGTGGTCGTTGGCAAGGTCATGAGCGACCACGTCTACACCTTGCCGCCTTACGCCGGCGTTCACCTCGCCGCGCGGATCATGCGCAATCACAGCGTCCACCACGTGGTGGTGACCAAGGGCAAAGAGGTCGTTGGGATCCTGGCCTCCTACGACTTGCTGGAGCTCGTCGAGAACCACCGCTTCACGATGAAGGGTGCGCCGACGACGCCTGGCCGCAAACGCGGGCGGCGACGCAAGCAGGAGAAGCTCCTCGCCGAGGCCCGGGAGAAGGCGGCGAACAAGGCGCCCGACGAGCCGCCTCCTCAAGAGGTGCAGCGAGACCGCTTGAACTCGCTCCTGGCTAGCCTCTCGAGGCGCGCGTCGAAGGTCGAAGCCTACCGACGTCGAGAGGGCGGGATCGAGCAGGACTTCGCCGAGCAGGCGGTCACGCGGCAAAACGACGAGGTCCTCGACGCGCTGAGCCGCGAGGGCCGGGAGCAGATCTCGGTGGTCGGCGAGGCCCTCGAGCGCTTGGACGCGGGGACCTACGGAACCTGCGCGGATTGCACCAAGCCCATAGGCGCCGGCCGCCTCGACGCCCTGCCCTACGCGGTGACCTGTATCGACTGCGCCAGGAAGCGGGAGAAGTCTGCTCACTAGCCTTCGCCTGCACTGATCCGGAGCCAGTCCACCTCCCTCCCCCCGCGCGGGAGGGAGGTTCCTGAGCTCGCTCGCTCAGGAACGCCAGGAACGCCTGCCCCCGCCGCGAAGCGGCGGGGAAGAGAGCGCCGAGAGGTCGAGGACGGGTCCCGCCGGGACGATGCCGCTCGGGTTGATCGAGCGGTGGGTGACGTAGTAGTGGCGCTTGATGTGGTCGAAGTTCACGGTCTCGGCTACGCCTGGGTGCTGGTAGAGGTCTCGGAGGTAGTCGCTCAGATTGGGGTAGTCTGCGATCCGTCGCAGGTTGCACTTGAAGTGTCCGTGATAGACGGCGTCGAAGCGGATCAGCGTCGTGAACAGGCGCCAGTCAGCCTCGGTCGGCGCCTCGCTTGGGACGAGGTAGCGCTGGCTAGCTAGGCGCTCCTCGAGCCAGTCGAGGGCTAGGAAGAGGGCGCTGACTGCCGACTCGTAGGCATCTTGGGTGGTCGCGAAGCCTGCCCGATAGACACCGTTGTTGACCGCGGTGTAGATCCGCTCGTTCAGCGCGTCGATCTCCTCTTGGTGTTCGGCGGGGTAGAGGTCTAGAGCTGAGTTCCCGAACGCGTCGAACTCCGATCCGAGCATCCGGAGGATCTCTGACGACTCGTTGTTCACGATGGTGCCCGTCTTGGTGTCGTAGAGCACCGGAACCGTGACCCGACCGCTGAAGTGAGCGTCGCTCTGGCGATAGGTCTCGCTGAGGTAGGCGAACCCGTTGAGGGGATCCGGCTCGTCAATGAAGGCCCAGCCGCGCTGGTCCCTGATCGGGTCGAGGACCGTGAGGCCGATCACGTCCTCCAGGCCCTTCAGCCGGCGCGCGATCACCGTTCGGTGAGCCCAGGGACAGGCCAAGGAGACATAGAGGTGATACCGACCGGCTTCCGCGGGGAAGCCTGAGCTCCCGTCAGCGCTGACTCGCTGGCGAAAGTGACTGACCTGGCGCTTGAAGGCGCCCTTGGGGTCGGTCTCCTGGGGAAACTCTGCCTTGAGCTGGCTTTCCACAGTCATCTTAGGCGACCTGCGCGAGGGGTTCGCTGCTCTCGGCGGCTGGACCTTCGCAGGGTGTAGAGGTCGGGCTCAGGAGGGGCCGATAGGCCTTGCGCAGGTGCCAAGCCAAGCCACCGTGGAGTCCGACGATCAGGATCGCGAGGGGAAGACCCGCGGGTGCCAAGCTGTGGAAGGCCAGGATGTTGATCGTGATCGGGGCGAGGACGACGAGGGCCAAGGCCGTGAAGCGGTTGCTCAAGAGCGCGAGCCCGACCGCGATTTCGGTCCCCTTCAGGAGCGGGAAGAAGTAGCCGGCGGCAGCCAGGCCACCCATGAACTCAGCGGCGGCTCCTTCGTGGGGAGGGAGCGGTATGAAGCCGAGGAATCCGTTGAGGCCGAACACGACGAAGATCAGGCCGAGCAGGATTCGAGCGGCGTTGGGAGCGAGGCGGAGGAGGGCGTGCATCAGAGGGTCCTTTCGTTGGGTCTGAGGCGCAGATTAGGACCGTTCCGCCAGCGGGACTAGATACTCATTTTGGATATAACTGTTCCATGAGCGCAACGATCGATTGGGACCCCCAGGACGCCTTGATCTTCACTTGCGTCGTCGACGAAGGCAGCTTCACGGCTGCCGCGCGCAGCCTGGATCTCCCCAAGTCGACCGTGAGTCGGCGCGTTTCGCGCTTGGAGGAGAGCCTCGGGGTCCAGCTCTTGCGACGAACCACGCGTCGCCTGAGCCTGACGGACGCGGGCCAGGCTTTCCACGTCAAGGCCGCTCAGGCCATGGAGGCGCTCTCAGCAGCCGAGTTCGCCGCGACCTCGCTGCTATCCGTCCCCCATGGACGCTTGCGAGTCACCTTGCCCGTCGAGCTCGGGACGCGCCACTTCACTGCAATCCTCGCGTTCCATAGGGCCTACCCAGAGGTCCATCTCGACCTCGACCTGACCAACCGCTACGTGAACCTGGTCGAAGAGGGCTATGACGTCGCGCTCCGCGGCGGTGAAGCCCCTGAGGGGTCTTTGACCGGCCGTCCCCTGGGTCCCGCGGAGATGTTCGTCGTCGCGAGTCCTGCGTATCTGAAGGCGCGAGGCCGACCGAGGCGCGCCCGAGACGTGGCCAAGCACGAGAGCATCCTCTTTCCGAGTTGGGTCCAGAACTCGGCTTGGACCTTGACCGGTCCTAAGGGGACGCTCCGCGTCCCCGTGAGGGGACGGTTGACCCTCAACAACCTCGAGGCAGTGCGCCTGGCCGCTCTGGAAGGCTTCGGCCTGACGCTCCTCCCGCGCGCTCACTGCGAGCGAGACCTCGAGAGCGGCGCCCTGGTCCGCGTCCTGCCGAGTCTCAGCATTCAGGGAAGCGGGCTCTGGATCGTCTACTCCAGGACGCGCTTCATGAGCGCCAAGGTCCGGGCCTTTCTGGACTTCATGCAGGCCGAGTTGACCAAGTAGGGGTTGGGTGGAAGCGAAGCCGCGCCCATACATTCTAGGGAGCAGGAGGTGCAGCATGAACCAACCGGCCAAGACGGACGAAGAGATCCTCGCGATTCTGAGCGAGGTCAGCTTCATGGATCGGGAGTTCCACCTCGGAGAGAAGAACGGGGTCCTCTTCCTCCAAATGCGATACATGGATCGCGACGTGGACACGGGGGAGCTGGAGCAGCAGTTCTGCCGCAAGTGGCAGCTCTCGCGCTACATGACCAAGAGCGAGCTCGTCCAGACGGCGTTCAAGGCGGCCCTGACCTCGCAAGAGCACATCGCTCGCGAGTTCTTTCGCTACAAGGGCGCGGCCGTGTTCGGGCCCCACTACGACGTCGATCAGCTCGTGGAGCTCTGCCGGACGAAGGCGCACCTCGACGTGCGCGCCTAGTTAGACCTTTGGGGACGTTGCTCCCAGGGGTGGATCACGACCCCGGAAGCGTGCGACGTGGAAGCGGCGGAGGAAGTCCGCTGCGTGAGTGCGCGGCGCCGGGCAAGCGCGAGGCGGCCTGAGCGCCAAGCGCACGAGGGGAAGCGCGCCGAGGTCCACGACCCAGGTCTCGGCCGAGCGGAGCCGCTCGGTGAAGCCCTGGCGCTCCTGGGCGCGCTCTGAGGTCTGGGTCGAGCGCTCCCATGAGACGAACTCTGGGAGCGGAGCCTGCGGCGCAGGACCCCGGGGAGTCACCTCGTGAGCGCTGGCTTGGGCCGCGAGACAGCTCAGGGCACCAATGCTCTTGAGCGCGAAGGAGGAACCAACGCGGAGCGAGCTCGGGCGACGGCCTAGATCCCGAGCCGGGGGGGCCTTGCGCCGGCCCTGGAGCTTGCGGAGCTCAGAGGAGGTCATTGGGATTCACGGGGTCGCCTCTGCCCACCCCTTCGCACACCGAGTGCCAGAGCTAAGCGAGGCCCTCGCAGGAGGCACCTGCCAGAGTGGCCCGTAGACAGCAAGGCAGGCCCCGAAGGGCCTGCCAGACTGAATCGGATTGGAGTTCGCCCTCTAGAGGGTGAACTTGAAGTCGTTGACCAGGGCGCCTGGGAGCCGGGCGCTGCTCGTCTCGCGGCTGCCGTAGCTGCCGGCGTCCAGGATCATTTCCCGCTCGGCGGTCAGGCCCGCGAGGTTGCTGCCCAGGACGCGGAAGGCGGTCTCGTCGAAGCGCATTACGTTGAGGGGGGCCACGATCTCACCCCCATCGACCCAGAAGGTCGCGAAGCGCGTCATGCCCGTGGTCCGGCACGAGTTGCGATCGCTCCAGTTCAGATACCAGAGGTTGCTGACGTAGATCCCGGTCCCGATCTCCTTGAGAATGTCGGCCTCGGACAGCGTGCCTGCGGCCATGTCGATGGAGTCTGGGGTCTCCCAAGCGCTGGCGCCGTTGGTCTCGACGCCATACTCCTTGGCCGAGCGGGGCGAGATCAGGCAGTCCTTGTAGGCTCCGCCTTCGATCAGGGTCACGGCGTCGGGTCGCAGGAAGCCCTGCTCTTGGAAGTTGGGCGCGACGCCCTCTCCCGTCAGCTCGCGGATCGTGACGCTCTCGGCCATCCGCGCGTCGCCCTCGACCATCTTGATCAGGGGCGACTCCTTGGTCTTGTGCGACTTGAGGCCGAAGCCTCCCCACGAGAGCATGCCCATGATCTCGCGTAGGGCGGCAGGCGTCAGGTAGACCTTGTAGTCTCCGCGCTCGACGGTCCGCGAGGGACGCGCGAGGGCTTCGAGCTGAGTCGCGCCTCGGGCGGCCTTGGCCTGGAGACCCGCCGGGTCCCACTCGAAGCCGGCGTAGCTCTGCTTGGTCGCCTTGTCGCCGCCGTGGTAGTAGCTCCAGTCGAGGTTGTAGTTCTCGCTCTGGTGCCAGTTCCGCTGGCCGAGGCTGTTGGCGAAGCCCGAGTAGATCGAGCCTGCGGCGTAGATCCCGACCAGGTCCTTGCCTTGGCCGGCCTCCTGGATCTGACTGACCGCGTCCCCTCCGCTGGGGAGGGAGCCGGTCTTGATCAGCTCACTCGAGGTCGGGTCCGTCGAGTAGAGGAGGTGGGGGTCGTCGGGCAGGAGGTCGCGCCGCTCGCGGAGATCGCCCACGAGCTTGCCGATTCGGGCCCGATCCTGTTCAGGATCTCCGGCCAAGGTCAGCGAGCCCGAGCAGTGCTTGCTGCCCTTGATGAGGTCGAGGCTGATCTCGCGCTGCTGAACCGAGCCGGCCTGGCGGACCTTGCTCTGGTTGAAGCGGACGAAGTCCGAGTCCTCGGCGCCGAAGGAGAGGTTGGCGACCTCCTCGCCGCTGACGAGGGAGGTGACGTGATCCGCGAGCTCGTTGAAGTAGGTCTGAACGCTCATAGGTCTGCTCTCTTCTTTCCTGGCCTAAACCCCGCCGAAGACTTCGATGTCTCCGAACAGGCAGGTCGGACTGGCGTGGCCGACGCGGATCACTTGGTTCGGCTCGCCCTTGCCGCAGTTGGGGGTCCCCATGACCTTGAAGGTCGACTCGTCGCCGACGCCCTTCAGGTTCCGCCAGAAGTCCCGAGAGACGCCGCGGTAGTTGGGCTTCTTGACGACGCCCTTGATCTGGCCGTCCTCGATCACGCGACCGATCTCACAGCCGAACTGGAACTTGTTGCGCGAGTCGTCAATGGACCACGAGGTGTTCGTCTCCATCAGGACGCCGCGCTCGACGCCCTTGACCAGGTCGTCTAGGGACGAATCGCCGGGCTCGACGTTGAGGTTCGCCATTCGGTCGATGGGCGGGCGGTTCCAGGAGCAGGCCCGCGAGTTGGCGGTCCCGACGATGTCTGCGCGCTTCTGGCTCGTGGTCCCGCCGAGGGGGCGGAGGAGCTTGCCCTTCTCGATCACGAACTCCTTGGCGGCCGGGGCGCCTTCGTCGTCGAAGCCGTAGCTCGCCATTTGCTCGGGGCGAGTCGGGTCGAAGCTGACGTTGAGGAGCTCGGAGCCGTACTGGAACTCGCCGAACATGTCGAGGGTCACAAAGCTCGTGCCTGCGTAGTTCCGCTCGTCACCCAGGATCCGGTCGAGCTCGATGGGATGGCCTATGGACTCGTGGATCTGGAGGATCATTTGATCCGGGCCCAAGAGGAGGTCCATGGTCCCGGTCGGGCAGTTGGGAGCGGTCAGGAGCTCGAGGGCCTCGCGCGCGATCTGGCCGGGGGCGGCCTTGAAACCGAGGGTCTCGAGGACCTCCAGGCCGCCCTGCTGGCAGTAGGCGTTGGCGCCGAAGGTGCGGCTCTCGGTCTCGGCGCCTTTGTTAGCGACGGCTCGCAGGCGCGGGAAGATATAGCTGAAGTTCTGCTCGAGGCGGCCGCCGCCGTTGGTCAGAGTGAAGGTGTCGTTCCAGACCACGCCCAGGCCTGCGCTCCAGGTCACGATGGCGTCGTCGATCTTGAGCTCCTTGCTCAGGCCTTGGAGGAGATCGATCTTGTCGTTGAGGGAGGTCGACTCCCAGGGCTCAGCGCAAGGACCTGAGTAGGTGCCTTGGGGGTGGCTGGGGGGGATCTTCTCGAAGTCGATCACCGAGCGCCCGGCGCTTCGCTCGGCCCAGGACTGGGCGCGCTTGATCGCCTCCCGGATTCCCTCTTCCGAGAGGTCGCTCGTGGCTGCATAGCCGAGGCCCCCGCCGTGGACGACGGTCAGCATCACGCCCGAGTCCTCGCCCAGTGAGACCGGCTGGAGGATCCCGTCGCGGACGGTCAGGAACTCGCTTCGCTCGCTGGCGAAGCGGAGGGAGCAGAAGTCGATCCCCCCGGGTAGGGCGCGCTGGAAGCGCGCGGAGAGCGTCTCGATCATGGGGCACCTCGCAACGGGAAGGCGAGGAGCCTACCAAGGGGAGGAAGCCCTGCCAGGCGCGAGGCCAGGAGAGGGCAAACCAAAGCGAGGAGGCGCCCGCCGGAGCGAGCGCCTCCCCTTCCCGGCCGATCCAGGCGGTGAGTTAGGCGGGTGGAGGCGGCGCGCTGAGGGCTACCCCGGCGAACATCAGGACCAAGCCTCCAATGTTCAGCATCAAGGGTTTGCCGCCTCGCTCCCAGTGCATGATCGCGAACACGAGGCCCGCGGGGCCTATGAAGAGGGTCAACAGGCCCCAGACGACGCTCTCTTGGAAGGCGGCCACGATCAGCCAGATCCCTCCAATGAACGCCACTACGAGCCCCAGCATCATCAAAACAGTTCCCATAAGACCGATCTCTTTCTTGGTCCTTCGAGGCTAGCGGCGGCGGGGTCTCCGGCGCTACTACACTTCCCGACGCTCTTTGGAACGCTCTGGAAGTCTGTCGAGGACGTACGGCGGATCAGGCCCAGAGGGCGCCGATCGCGCCTACGAGGGCCTGGGCTGCGGTCTCGATCCTCAACACGGTCGGGCAGAGGCTCAGCGGCAGGAGCGACTGGCCCAAGAGCTCGCGTTCGCCCCCACTAAAGCCGCCCTCGGGACCTATGACGAAGAGGAGGTCCTGGGGAGTGTCGGGGAGCACGCTCTTGAGGGGAGGGGCGTCGAGGGTGTCGGGGAGGAGACCCAGCTCGCCTGCGGCCGCGCGCGCCGCGGCGCCCTCGGGGGTCGTGGGCTCGCCGAAGGTCGGGAGCCGGTCTCGCCAGCACTGCTTGCAGGCCTCCACGGCCCAGCGTCGGAGCTCCTCGGGTCGAGGAGGCTTGGCCTCGCTCCGCGCCGTCACCAGCGGCGTGATCTCGTCGACCCCGAGCTCGGTCAGCGCCTCGACCAGGCGCCGAGCGCGCTTGGACTTGGGCGTCGCGACCAGCGCCGCCAAGCGCCAGCTCCGCTCAGGAGCCTCGCTGAGGTCCCCGACTTCAACTTGGCTCTGACGGCGCTCTACTGCGCTCAACTCCCCTGGAGCCGAGCGCCCTTGGCCGTCGAAGAGCTGCACGGCGGCGCCCGGCTTGAGGCGCAGGACGCGGGCCAAGTGAGTGTGCTCGTCGCCTTGGATCACGAGGGAACCGGAGCGGAGATCAGGGACGTAGAGGCGGATTCTTCGCACGCAGCATTAGGCCCAAGGGAGCCCCTGGGAACAAGCGCGGATCGTTTCATCCATCCTTTCAATGCGTCCCGAGATCGACCCAATTCCGATTAACGGTTGTAAATCGTTTTCGGGTGTCGATCGCTAAACCTTTGGACAGGTATGACTTGCCCTCGCGTTCACGTTGGGCCTGTGGCTTGCGGAAGGACACGGCAACAGAGAGACACATCACTCATGAAGACCCACGCCATCATGCTGGCGGTCTTGCTATTGGGGGCGTCGAGCCCTGCTTGGGCTCAACCCAAGCGACCCTTTGGCCTGACCGAAGCCGAGTATCAGAAGAAGAAGAACGAGCTCAAGGTCAAGATCCGCCGCTTGGAGCTCGAATACACCCGCTACGACTCCGATGCGACCGGCTTCGAGGGCGTGTGGCTCGTCAACGGCCAGCGGACCTACGAGTCGCGCCAGGGTGCGACCCCCGTCGTTCAGACCATCGAGGGTGAGCTTCAGATCTCCCGCGACGACGCCCTCTTCAACATGAAGGGCAAGATCAGCGCCGCTGGCAAGCGCGGCGCGCGCTGGGGCGGCGAAGCAGCCCTAGACGCTAGCGGCCTCGAGGAAGACTACGACTCGGTCGCCGGCGGCGAAGGCGTCGCCCGCTACACCCTCCAGCCCGACGGGACCATCAAGGTCGTGTTCGAGAGCAAGCCTCGCGCGAGCGCCAACAAGCCTGAGATCCGTGGCCAAGCCACGCTGACCCGCGCCATCACCCAGAGCAAGGAAGACCTCGTCGCGGCGCTCTTTGCTCTCAACAAGGAGCACCAATACCTCCGCTACCCGCGCCCCGAGCCGACGCGCTACGCGGCCCGGAGCGGGAAGATCAAGCTCCGCTTCACGCCGACCGTCGAGCACGACCCCGACGGCGTCGAGTTCGACGTGATCTCGATCATCGACTCCGCCAAGGTCTCTATCGACATCGCGGTCTTCGAGTTCAAGCTCCCTCTCGTCGCTCGTGCCCTCGTCCGCGCCCAGCAGCGCGGCGTCAAGGTCCGCATGGTCCACGACAGCACCGAGGACCACGAGGAGGCGATTCAGATCCTTCGCGACGCCAAGATCCCTCTCCAGGGCGACGAGCGGACCGCGCTCATGCACAACAAGTTCATGGTGATCGACAAGGGCGAGACCGACGGGAACCTGGTCTGGACCGGAAGCACCAACCTCTCGCGCGGCGGAATCTATATCGCTGACAACCACGCCTTGACCATTAAGAACGCCGAGCTCGCCGACCTCTACACCATCGAGTTCAACGAGATGCACGTCGACAAGAAGTTCGGCCCGCGCTCACCCAGCAACACCCCCAAGGACTGGATCCGCATCGACCGCTACACCAAGGTCCAGGTCTTCTTCGCGCCCGAGGACGGCGTCCGCGATCGCCTCATCGAGGCCGTCAAGAAGGCTGAGAAGTCCATCAAGATCATCGCCTTCGCGTTCACCGACACCGAGCTCTTCAAGGCGATCCTCGATCGCATGAAGGATGGCGTGAAGGTCGAGGGCCTCTTCGAGTCCCGCCACGCCGGCTGGAAGGACATCAAGATCGGGCCGCTCCACAACGCGGGCGCCAAGGTTCGCTTCGACCGCAACCCGGACACGCTGCACCACAAGGTGATCGTGATCGACGACAAGACGGTCTGCACCGGCTCGTTCAACTTCACGGCCAGCGCCGACCGCAGCAACGACGAGAACATGATCATCGTCCAGAGCCGCGCTGTGGCGCGGACCTTCAGCCGCGAGCTGCGCCGCATGATGTCCGTCGCGGACCCCGACGATCCCCGGATCGCGACCGCGGGCATGCCCAAGCCCGCCGACGACAAGGACGGGATCCTGGCTGCCCTGGCCGGGTTCAACGGCAACCCCGCCGTCCCCGCGCCCGCGCCCGCGAGCGGGAACTAGTCCGCTAGCTCTCCACTCGGAGCTTGAAGCGAGGAGCCGCGTCCCTAGGGCGCGGCTCTTTTTTTGGGGGGGTCTGCGACCCCCCCAAACCCCCCTATCTTGGCGGGTTGGGCGGGGCGCGGGGGTGAGTTTCCTTCGTCGCGGCAGCGGTAATGGGGTGGACGGGGGAGAGCGGGTCGAGGCGACTG
>Ga0316204_10009442_pt1 | contig 13019 bp, 9 predicted proteins | sample 6monrhotite_MG_2_FD_205661 | JGI IMG/M metagenome (GOLD analysis project Ga0316204, IMG submission 205661) | Microbial mat bacterial communities from mineral coupon in-situ incubated in ocean water Damariscotta River, Maine, United States -... | ecosystem: Environmental > Aquatic > Marine >... | reverse complement strand
TATAATTGTCTCCACCTGATGCTTTTAGTATCGTCGCATCTCCTTCACATATTGTTGTATCCGTTGATGTTACAATCTCTGGAACTTCTAATACTACTATCTCTTGGTAGGCTGTATCTACACATCCTTTATCACTTTCAATATTCATTGTAATAATATACGTCCTATCTTCTATATAGGTATTGGAATCATTGTAGTTCGTTGATAAATTCCCATCTCCAAAATCCCAACCCCAACTATCTGCATTTAATGAAGTATTTGTCAATTTCACTTGGTGAGGCTCACAACCTGCTGTATCCCCTTCTATTTGAAAGTCAGCTACCACTTCTTGCACAAATATAGAATCTCCTGTTACTCCTCTTATGCAACTATTATTTACCCCAGAAGTTAACAATAAAACTGGCCTTATAGTTCCTGTTTTTGTTTTATACTGATGTGTCGCTGGAGATCCTACTCCTGTATTTCCATCACCATATATCCATGAAAAACTATTTACACCAACAGGATCAAAAATCTCAAATGTTACATCTTCAAACTTACATATGGTATCTTTAGAGATAGTAAACCTTGCATCTGGCCCATCTATTTTGATATATGTCGTTTTAGTTAATGAGTCTGTACATCCATTGGATGTTCTTGCTATTAAACTTACATCAAACTCTCCTCTCTGGTTGTAATTTTTTGCTGGATTCTGAAAGAGAGAGGTTCCTCCATCTCCAAAAGTCCATTCCCACTCTGCAAGAAAATCTGACTTAGACGTATCTAAGAAATTAATTCGCTGTGGAAAACAGTTGGCACTCAATACATCTGCTGTAAAACCTACTATCGGTTTATCTTGTACTGAAATAATTTTTGTCGTAGTTATCTCACAGCCTGTTACATCATTCATTTTCAAGCTTAGTTCAAATTCTTTTTCGCTTAAATAGGTATGTGCTGGGGGGTTTCTCAATGTTGAAGTTCCTCCATCCCCATAGATCCAGGTAAATGTTTGTGCATTATCTCCAAAAGAAATATTGTTTACATCAACCGCATCTCCAATACACATTGAATCATCTATAACTGTAAAGTCAACAAGTATGTTTGGGGTTAGGATAGTGTCTTCATAAGTTAAGGTATCTCTACACCCTACTACATCTTCTAAAAACAAACTCACTGTAAATAATGAATCTCTTGGTAAATATTCTGTGCTCTCTACTAGACGGTTGCTAAACAGTCCATTTCCAAAATCCCATTTTATGGTTTTACGTGCTGATTTGTAGGTGCTCTTGTCTCTAAATAATACCTGATAAGGGAGACAATCATTTAAAGGCTCTATATCAAAAGCTGCTTTTGGTCCACTTACTATAACATCTTGATATGAAGTGTCTTTACATCCAAACCCATTCCCAAAAATCAACATGAAAGTATAAACCCCAGCATCTTCAAGTAAGTACTGTAAATTCTTTCCCTGTCCTATTTTAGTACTTCCTACATACCATGTATATCCAACAAATCGGTTATCAGCTCCAGTCATGTCAACCATGAATGGAGCACAACCTGCCGTATCAACTGCTACGATCCCCTTTTGGATGGGGGCAACTCCTAAATTGAAGCTATCTACCACTTCACAACCTGTTACACTATTGCCTATAGTATATTTTTGTTTGTAGGACCCATTGGCAGAGAAAGTATGGGTTGGGTTTATACTATCTGACGTAACCCCATCCCCAAATTCCCAGAGGTAAGTATCAGCATCTATAGCTTTGGTGAAAAAATTAACTTTATAGCCACCACAAGAATCAATTTGAAAAGCAGGTTTTGCTGTGGGGCCTAAAATAACAAATCCAGGTGGGACATCAGTAGCTAAAATGCGTGTAGTATCATAACACTCATTATAAGAAGTTACAACTTCAAGTCCATATGTTCCAATAATTGTATCTCTTCCTATTTCAATTGCAATTTCTTCAACTGTTTTTTGCAACATCCTTGAAGGGCCTAAATCTCTTCTAGTTGTATCGTCATAAAAAACCCATTCCCATTTTTTTATTTTTCGGTTACCGCTAATTTCTTGCACCTCTAGCACATCATTAATACAAAGAGAGTCATCTTCAATTTTTATGATTGGGTTCGTTAAATATCCCACTCTCACTTTGGTTTGTACAGGAACTTTACAGCCCGAAGAATCCGTAATAACTAGCTTAACTTCATAAATAGTATCCTTGACATATGTTTGAGTATCAGGAAACGTATCTGTTGACATTTCTCCATTTCCAAAATCCCAAGCCCAATCTAAAGGAAATGCAGCGGGAGGGGATCCCATACCTGAAACTGGATTACTCTCAAAGTTTAATGACCATGGAGAACAGCCTGACAAAACTGTATCTGCCACAATTTCTATTCCTGGGAAACGTGTATCTCTACTTCCTTGGTCTGTGAATACTGTATCCTTACATCCATATGCACTTGTTACAATTAAGGTGTCATTGTATAAACCATTAACCGTTTGAACAAAAATTGGGTCTTTTACGTTTTCTATAGTTGCTGTAGAGTCAGTTTGAAAATGCCAACTCCAACTCACAGCATTTTTAGAGGTAACAACTCCAGTATAGTCGAAGCTAACAGGAACGACACATGAATGGGCTGGCGTTGGTGTTGTAAATGATGCATGAACTGACTGCACATAGATACTTATAATTGTGTCGTCTAAGCAATTTACTCCTGAAGAAACGGTTAGCTTTACATCATACCTCCCAGTATCTGCATAAAAATGAATAGGGTTCTCTTCTGTAGAAGTATTCCCATCTCCAAAGTCCCATTCAAATTCATCTCCTCCAGTTGACAGATTTGTAATTTTGAGGGTATCTGTAATCGTATCCCTCAGAATTGTCATATCTGGCTGTTCATATTCTTTTACTTTATAACAAAGTTCTTTTTTTGCCAATGAAAATGAAGCATTTGTTTCTCCTATCTCAGCAAATCCTGCAATGGTAATTGAATCGCTACATAAGCCATTACTAGCTACTAACTTAACATCATATGCTCCTAAAGCTGTGTATGTTTTCGTCGGATTCCGTTGAGTTGAAAATGTGCCATCTCCAAAATCCCACTTGTAAGTTACATTAGCAGCATGGTTTGAGGTTAGATTAATAAAGTTAACCACTAACGGTAGCTGACATGTACTAGCAATTCCATTGGATGTGAAATTTGTTACAGGGCCAGCTTGAATTGATATTGTTGATCCATTTTTGCTGTTCTTACAACCCTCTGAGTCTACTACAATTAATGAAGTGGGGAAATTTCCTTGACTAGTATAGGTATGTATATTATCTGCATTATTAACCGTAGGACTTCCATCTCCATAATCCCAAATCCACTCTGTTATCGGACTATCTCCTTGTGTAGATGAACTCAAAAATCGAACATCTAATGGAGGGCATCCATTTGTGGTATCAACCGTATAGTTTGAAGTTGGACCATCGAATAATTCTATATAGGCGCTTTTAATTAGAGTGTCAGAATTAACTCCGTCAGAAACAATTAACTGAACATCAAAAACCCCTGCTTGAGTGAAATTCGTTATCGGGTTTTGAAGGCTTGAAACATTCCCATTCCCAAAATCCCAGTCCCATTGAGTAATATTTCCAGTAGATAAGTCAGTAAACTCAACCCCAGCTAAAATATCACACCCCTTCAAAGTATCAGCCTCAAAGTCTGCCTGTACTTGTGCATTTGTGGTAAAAAAAATCCCCAATAAAAAAAATGTGGTAAAAAAGCAGGTCTTCAAAACGGCTAATAATTAACTTTTAAAAATAACAATTTTATTTATAACGTTCCTATTAATCAATACTATAGCTCACTTAAGAGAATGATCAGACTCATTCTCAAATCTTTGCAAATTATAAGACGTTATGCCACCGTAAAAAGTTGCCAAATTCTATCGTTTCTTTTATTTCAATTTTTTATTTTCTTGATGACGTTTTGAATCTCTTTTTGTTTTCTTATCAATGTTCTTTTGCAATGCTTTTTCAAGATCAATTCCTGTTTGGTTTGCCAAACAAATTGTCACAAAAAGAACATCTGCTAATTCATCTGCCAAATCTTTCTCTAAATCGCTCTCTTTTTCAGATTGTTCCCCATATCTCCTTCCTATAATTCTAGCTACTTCACCAACTTCTTCGGTTAATTGAGCCATATTCGTAAGCTCATTAAAATAACGCACCCCATATTCTTTAATCCAACCGTCAATTTTTTGTTGTGCCTCGCTAAGTGTCATAATTCTCTATTTTGTGTATCAATAATAATAGTAACAGGCCCATCGTTGCATAAATTGACCCCCATATTAGCACCAAAAACTCCCTTGCTAATTTCACTTCCTATTTCAAATTCTAATCGTTCACTAAATTGATTGTATAGTGGTTCTGCAATATCTGGTGGAGCTGACCTTATAAAAGAGGGGCGATTTCCCTTTTTAACATTGGCATAAAGTGTAAATTGACTAATCAATAAGACTTCTTTTTTTTGATCTTTTAAAGACAGGTTCATGATTCCATTTTCGTCATTAAAGATTCTAAGATTTACTATTTTTTTGCTCAACCATTCGATGTCTTCTTTCACATCTTCAGATTGAACTCCAAGAAATATACATAAGCCTTCTTTAATCTCTCCAACTATTTTGTTGTCAATTTCAACATTTGCTTGCTTAACTCTTTGAATCACCGCTCTCATATTACTACTCTAATAGCCTTTTTGACGATAATTCTCAGCTTCATCTTCATTAAATATTGAAATATAGTTATCATACCTAGATTTTGCTATCTCTCCTTTTTCCACCGCTTGTTTAACAGCGCATTGAGGTTCATTAATGTGCAAGCAATTATTGAATTTACACGCTTGCATTCTCATTCTCATCTCAGGAAAATAATGTGATATTACTTCTTTGTCCATTTCCACATTACCAAACCCTTTAATTCCCGGAGTATCTATTATTTTTCCTCCAAATGGTAATTCGAATAATTCGGCAAATGTTGTTGTATGCCTTCCAGATTGATGAGCCTCAGAAATTTGACTTACCTTGAGATTAAAATTTTTATCCAATACGTTAATTAATGTGCTTTTCCCCACGCCTGAATGTCCTGAAAATATAGAAACTTTATTTTTCATTAATTCTTTTAATGCATCTATCCCATCTTCCTGTGTTGCAGAAATTTCAAGTTGTTTGTAGCCAACACTGGTATATGTTTCTTTCCATCTAATTAATTCTTCTTGACTCTTTTCGTCAATCAAATCCATTTTATTATAAATAAGAATTGCAGGTATTCGGTATGCTTCTGCTCCAACTAAAAATCGATCGACAAACCCAAGGGTCGTTACTGGGTCCTTTATGGTTATTATTAAAAACAATTGATCAACATTAGCAGCAATAATTTGTACTTGCTTGGAAAGGTTAATAGACCTTCGTATAATATAATTTTTCCTGTTCTCAATTGTATGTATAACTCCTTCATCTCCTTCCCAATCAAATTGCACCTCATCTCCAACTGCTACTGGGTTGGTACTCTTTAATCCCTTCGTTCTAAATTTGCCTTTCAACCTAGCTTGGATCCTATCCCCTTCTTCCGTTTTCAATTCATACCAACTCCCTGTTGATTTTACAACTGTACCTTTCACTTCCTTCTTTATTAAAGGTTCTAAATTAGTAAATTCGTGCTGCATAAATTGAGGATTCTAACATGTCTATAATTGTTGAAAATGTTACCAAATCTTACGGCAAACAACTTGCCTTAAACGATGTAAGTTTTGAAGTTAAACCTGGGGAAATAGTTGGGTTTTTAGGTCCCAATGGCGCTGGTAAATCAACCATGATGAAAATTATCACTGGTTTTATTCCCGCTGACTCTGGAAGCGTAGAAGTCACACAAATCAATGTAGCTGAAAACCCTCTACACACCAAAAAGAAGATTGGTTATTTAGCAGAGCAAAACCCACTCTACTACGATATGTACGTTCGAGAATATTTAAGTTTTATTGCTGGTGTTTTTAAATTGAAAAATAGCAAAGAGCGCATTGATGCAATTATAGAGACCGTTGGATTAACTATTGAGCAAAATAAAAAAATTGGAGCTCTTTCAAAGGGCTACAAGCAAAGGGTTGGGCTAGCTCAAGCCTTATTACACGATCCCGAAGTATTAATTTTAGATGAACCAACAACTGGCTTAGACCCTAATCAATTGGACGAAATTCGTAAATTGATAAAAAAAATTGGCGCTCAAAAAACGGTTATGCTCTCTACTCACATCATGCAGGAAGTTGAAGCCATATGTGATCGAGTTATTATTATAAATAACGGTAAGATTGTTGCTAACGACAAAGCATCAAACCTTGGTGCTATCTTTAATCAAAATCAATTTCTAAAAGTTGAATTTGACGGATTGGTTAAAATTGACGAACTCAAAAGGATTGACGGGGTTTTATCAGTTGAGAAATTATCCGAAACCGAGTTTTTGATCAAAAGCTCATCTGAAATGGATGTGCGTAGCAATGTATTTCAATTTGCCGTTAAGCAAAGCGTTGGTGTTTTAACACTACAAAAAGAAGACATTAAGCTAGAAGATGTTTTCAAACGCTTAACTTCTCATCAATAAATACACTAATCTTTCTAAATCTTATTTCAATTCGTACTTTAGCCAACCGAAAAAATAAACAAACAAATATGTCATATTTATTTACCTCAGAGTCAGTTTCAGAAGGGCATCCAGATAAAGTTGCCGATCAAATTTCTGATGCACTAATAGATAACTTTCTTGCTTTTGACAAAGATTCAAAAGTAGCGTGTGAAACTTTAGTTACAACTGGTCAAGTTGTATTGGCTGGAGAAGTTAAATCTAAGGCTTATTTAGATGTTCAAGTGATTGCTCGAGAAGTAATTAATAAAATTGGATACGACAAAGGTGAATACATGTTTGATGGCAATAGTTGTGGTGTATTCTCTGCAATTCATGAGCAATCTCCAGACATTAACCAAGGTGTAGAAAGAGCTGCTAAAGAAGAACAAGGAGCTGGAGATCAAGGGATGATGTTTGGTTATGCAAGTAATGAAACGGAGAGCTATATGCCTCTCCCTTTAGAAATTTCCCATATTTTACTTAAGGAATTAGCAAAATTGAGAAGAGAGAATAAGGACATTACTTATTTAAGACCTGACTCTAAATCTCAAGTTACCATAGAATACGATGACAACAATAAACCTATTCGAATAGATGCCATTGTTGTTTCTACTCAACATGATGACTTCGATTCTGAAGATAATATGTTGTCAAAAATCAAAAAAGACATTATTGAGATCTTGATTCCAAGAGTTCAAGCTCAACTCCCTGATGAAATTCAAACCTTATTCAATGATCAGATTACTTATCACATTAACCCTACAGGTATTTTTGTGATTGGAGGACCACATGGCGATACAGGTTTAACAGGAAGAAAAATTATTGTTGATACTTATGGTGGTAAAGGCGCTCACGGTGGTGGCGCTTTTTCCGGAAAAGACCCAAGTAAAGTGGATCGTTCTGCAGCTTATGCAACAAGACACATTGCTAAAAACCTAGTTGCTGCAGGCATTGCTGATGAAGCTTTGGTTCAGGTTGCCTATGCTATTGGAGTTGCTCAACCTATGGGGCTTTATGTGAACACCTATGGCACTTCTAAAGTAAATTTATCTGATGGAGAAATTGCTGCTAAATTGATGGAAGTTTTTGATATGCGCCCATATGCTATTGAAGAGCGTTTTCAATTGAGGACACCTATTTATGCTGAAACTGCAGCATACGGCCATATGGGTAGAAAGTGTGAAGAAGTAGAAAAAACATTTGAATCGCCAAATGGAGAAAAAGTTTCAATGAAAGTAAAGCTTTTCCCTTGGGAAGAATTAAACTATGTTGACCAAATTAAGTCTGCCTTTAATTAAGTACGACTCTCATTATTGATATAATTAAAAGCCTCCAAAAATTGGGGGCTTTTTTTTACTCTTCCCATTCTTACTTTTAGCAAACTTATTTTACAACCATGAAACATTTTATTTTCCCCACTCTTATAACAGCATTGATCGGATGCTCTCAGCCTCAAAAACCTCAAGCTACAGAGGGTAATTCTGCTATCAAAGGCGAAGTTCAAGCCTTTTTAGATGAATACAATGAAACCATACAAGCGCTTTATTATGCTTCTTCAGAAGCTCAATGGACACTTAATACTAAAATAGTTGAAGGTGATACCATAACAAGTAAAATTGCCGAAGAGGCTGATGAGGCTTCTGCTGCCTTTATGGGAAGTGAAAGCAATATAAACCGAAGCAAAGCCTATTTAGAAAATAAAGAGAACTTAAGTTCACTACAAATAAAACAATTGGAAGTCATTCTTTATAATGCTGGAAACAATCCTGCTACCGCTGGAGAAATAGTAAAGCAAAGAATTGCTGCTGAAACGAAACAAACTGAATTGCTTTTTGGCTTTGAATCAACTATAGATGGAAATGCAGTTAGCGGAAATGATATTAATGCCATTCTTAAAAATTCTACTGATCTAGGAGAAAGGAAACAAGCTTGGGAGGCAAGTAAAGAGGTTGGCAAAACACTTAAAAGTGGATTACAAAATCTTCAAAGCTTAAGAAATCAATCTGTTCAAGCTTTAGGATATGAAGACTTTTTTGATTACCAAGTTTCTGCTTATGGGATGACTAAAGCTGAATTAATGGGCGTTTGTAAAAATATGATTAGCGAAATGTGGCCTCTTTATCGTGAATTGCATACTTGGGCTCGCTACAACTTAGCAAACAAATACAATAAAGATGTTCCTGAAATGCTGCCAGCTCACTGGCTAACCAATAAATGGGGTCAAGAATGGAGTGCCATGGTTCAAGTTGAAGGAGTGGATTTAGATAGTAAACTAGAGGAAAAAGGTGATGAGTGGATCGTAAAGGAAGGAGAGCGTTTTTATCAAAGCTTAGGTTTTGATGCTTTACCAGAAAGTTTCTATACCAAATCAAGCCTTTATCCTGTAGCTAAAGATGCGGATTATAAGAAAAACTCTCATGCCTCTGCTTGGCATATGAACTTAAACCAAGATGTTCGTTCATTGATGAGTGTTGTTCCCAATACTGAATGGTGGGGAACTACTTTACACGAATTAGGTCATATTTATTACTTCTTAGAATATTCTAACCCAAATGTTCCTATGGTATTGAGAGAAGGAGCGAACAGAGCTTATCATGAAGCAATGGGGAGCTTAATTGGCTTAGCAGCTTTACAAAAACCATTCTTAGTTGACAGAGGGTTATTAGATGAAACAGTTGAATTGGATGAAACAGAATTGTTGCTTTCTGAAGCTTTAGATTTTGTAGTGCTAATCCCATGGGGGGCAGGTGTAATGACTGAATTTGAGCATGATTTATACGCCAAGAATCTTCCAATCGATGAATTCAATAAACGATGGTGGGAATTAAAAAAGAAGTACCAGGGTATAGTTCCTCCTTCTGAAAGAGGGGAAGACTTTTGTGATGCTGCTTCTAAAACACACATAAACAATGATGCTGCTCAGTATTACGACTATGCCATGTCTAATATTTTACTCTTCCAATTTCATGATCATATTGCTAAGAAAATCTTAAAGCAGGACCCTCACGCTACGAATTATTACGGTAGCAAAGAGACCGGTGATTTTATTAAAACCTTAATGGTGGGTGGAGCAACAGTGGACTGGAGAGAAGATCTAAAGGAAAAATTAGGAGAAGAAATGAGTGCTAGGGCTATGGCAGAATATTTCGCTCCTTTGATGGAATACTTAAAGAAAGAAAATGAAGGAAGGGTGCATACTCTTCCTGAGAAGATTTAAATTAAACCTTCATAATATCAATCTCTTTAGCTTCTAAAATTTTATCTACTCTCGACCCATATTGGTTGGTTAGGTCTTGTATTGATTCTTCTATACCCTTCACCCTATCTTCTGATAAGCCTTCTTTCTCAAGCCTTTTGGCTTCGTCGTTTCCTTCCTTTCTACAGTTACGTATCCCCACTTTAGCATCTTCTGCTTGGGCTTTTGCTTGTTTGACTAACTCTCTACGTCGTTCTTCTGTTAATTGTGGGATATTAATGAGAATCATTTCCCCATTGCTTTGAGGGTTCAAGCCTAAATTAGAATTGATGATCGCCCGTTCAATGGGCTCAAGCATTTGTTTCTCCCAGGGTTGTATGGTTAAGGTGCGAGCATCCATGGTGCCAACATTGGCAACCTGAGGAAGAGGCGTCATAGAACCATAATAATCCACCATTACGCTTCCTACCATTGAAGGGCTAGCCTTTCCTGCTCTAATTTTGATAAGTTCTTTTTCTAGATGGCTAATGGATCCTTGCATTCCTTCCTCAGCCGACTCTATGATAAAATCAATTTCCTCTTCCATATGTTAATTTTAAGAGGATGAAATTAAGAAATATTGAAATATTTTTTAAAACTCTACTAAAGTTCCTACCTCTTCTTTTTGATCGACAACCTTTTTGAGGTTTCCAGGGGTATTCATGTCAAAAACTACGATTGGCAATTTATTCTCATTGCATAGTGTAAATGCTGTTAAATCCATAACATTCAACCCTTTTTCATATACTTCTGTAAAAGAGATTTTATCATACTTTACTGCATTCACATCTTTCTCAGGGTCTGCATTATATATCCCATCTACTCTGGTTCCTTTTAAGATTACATCTGCTTCTATTTCTATTGCTCTTAAACTTGCTGCAGTATCTGTTGTGAAATATGGATTTCCTGTCCCAGCTCCAAATATTACTACTCTTCCTTTTTCTAGATGCCTAACTGCCCTTCTCTTTATATAAGGTTCTGCGATCTGTTCCATTTTAATCGCTGTTTGAAGCCTTGTATAAACGTTTAAAAGCTCTAAAGCAGATTGTAGTGCCAAGCTATTTATTACAGTGGCTAACATGCCCATATAGTCCCCTTGAACCCTATCAATTCCTCCATTCTCTGCCTGTATTCCTCTAAAAATATTCCCTCCTCCAATAACAATGGCTACCTCAACTCCTAAGTCAACAATTTCCTTAATTTCTCGAGCATAATTATTCAGACGCTCATGATCAATTCCAAATTGTTTATCACCCATTAGGGCTTCACCACTTAATTTTAGAAGGACTCTTTTGTATGACATATTTTTAATTTTTTCAAAATTAATTTATTTCATTCGTTTTAATTAAAACCTAACCTTAGAAAATATTGCGCAAAAAAAAGAGAGAATAATTAAATTCTCTCTTTTCATTTTTTTTAAACTAAGGAGCTTCGTTTGAAGTCTATTACTGTCAACTCTTTGTCAACAGACTTAAGATAACCTTCAACAGTTATTTTGTTGTCAACGAAGTATTGCTGATTTAACAATGTATTTTCTTTGTAATACTTCTGCAGTTTTCCTTGAGCAATCTTATCAAGTATTTGCTCTGGCTTGCCTTCTTTTATTGCCTGCTCTCTCCCTATTTCTAACTCTCTAGCTTTGATTTCATCGCTTACTCCATCAGCATTCAAAGCAATAGGAGCCATAGCTGCAATTTGCATTGCTACATTTTTTCCTGCCTGATGAGCCTCTTCTCCATCCTTATTTAAGCCTACTATAGTAGCTGTTTTGTTTCCTGGGTGGTTGTATGCAATTGCTTGATCAGCATTTACAGTTTCAAATTCAGATAATTCTATCTTTTCTCCAATCTTTCCTATTTCTTCAGTGATTTTATCTGAAATGCTCATCTCGCTGTTAAACTTCTTTGCTTTCAAATCTTCTAAAGATCCAGGCTTCTCATTCAGTGCAATAGATAAAATATTTTTTGCTACTCCAACAAATTCGTCATTTTTAGCAACGAAATCTGTTTCACAGTTCAAGGTTACTATTGCAGCAAACTTATTGTCCTCAGTAGTTCCAGCTATAATAACGCCTTCATTTGCATCTCTATCGCTTCTCTTTTCAGCAACTTTTTGCCCTTTTTTTCTTAGGATTTCTATTGCTTTATCAAAATTTCCTTCTGCTTCAACTAACGCTTTCTTGCAGTCCATCATGCCTGCACCAGTTTGCTTTCTTAGTTTGTTTACTTCAGCAGCAGTAATATTTGCCATTGTAGTTCTATTTTTAGTTTGTATTATTTTTTCTCAGAACTTGTTTCAGAAGTTCTTTTTCTTGGAGCTTTTTTAGCTGTTGAACTAGCTGCTTTTGTAGCTTTAACCTCTGTTTTCTTAGCCTCAACTTTTTCTTCTTTTGAAGCTTCTTCAGCTGGTTTTGCTTTCTCTGCAGCAGCTTTATTCTTATCTCTTTCTCCTTGCCTTTCTGTTAATCCTTCAGATACAGCTGCAGTAACAATTTCCAATAATTTGTCAATTGATTTCGATGCATCATCGTTTGCTGGAATTGGATAGTCAACAACAGTAGGGTCTGAGTTAGTATCTACAATTGCAAATGTTGGAATATTCAGTTTTTTTGCTTCAGCAACAGCGATATGCTCTTTCTTGATATCAACGATAAATAAAGCTGAAGGTAATCTATTCAAATCTGCAATACTTCCTAAATCTCTTTCCAATTTAGCTCTCTGACGAGTAATTTGAAGTCTTTCTCTTTTTGATAAAACATCAAATGTCCCATCTTTCATCATATTGTCAATGGAAGACATCTTACGAACTGCTTTTCTAATCGTCGCAAAGTTCGTTAACATACCACCTGGCCACCTTTCAGTAACGTAAGGCATATTAGTTGGCTTTACTCTGTTTTCAATAGCGTCTTTTGCTTGTTTTTTTGTTGCAACGAAAAGAATCTTCTTTCCTGACTTTGCAATTTGTTTCATTGCTTGAGCAGCTTCATCTAACTTAACTACTGTTTTGTTCAAGTCAATAATGTGAATCCCATTTTTCTCCATAAAAATATAAGGAGCCATTTTAGGATGCCATTTTCTCTTAAGGTGACCAAAATGTACACCTGCCTGTAATAGGTCTTTTTGATTTGCTTTTGACATTTTTTT
>Ga0316204_10009441_pt1 | contig 13024 bp, 11 predicted proteins | sample 6monrhotite_MG_2_FD_205661 | JGI IMG/M metagenome (GOLD analysis project Ga0316204, IMG submission 205661) | Microbial mat bacterial communities from mineral coupon in-situ incubated in ocean water Damariscotta River, Maine, United States -... | ecosystem: Environmental > Aquatic > Marine >... | reverse complement strand
CTCACATAAGTAGATGAGTTCAACTTAAGAATAGCCACGGCAGCCCATTACCTCAGCCGGGCGATTCAACGAATGGGGGTGTATACAGCGTGAATGCTGGCTTTGCAAGCGATTTGATACCCTTAAAATTACCATATATTTTACCGGTAACTTTAGAAGAAGAGGGCATGGCTAAAACAGCCATCACCCGTATTGCTTGTTGCGCCCAAGGTCGGTGTTTTCAACCAGCTTGTGAGGTTGTTGTATCCCAGACTCCGGGTGCTGCCATTGTATAATGCTGCTTTCTTGTTAACAGCATTGTGATTGACTGTCTTTGGTTTATTATAGCATCCAAAGCCTTTGTCAGCCTCCTTTTGAATTGAAATATGGCCTACGCCAATCAAGCAAGAAACAAGCAGGCGCTCTATTTAAGTTTCGGGCTCTAGCGTTTAAGCTGCGGCTGGATGCTGTATGTGAGTAGTAAAGGACAAGAGGGTGACAACGAAAATCAATAGGCGGGTGTTCTTAGCACTTGGAGGCGGTGCTGCGGGCGGGCTTTTGCTTGGGTATTCTGCAGCGTTTGGTGAAAAAGCCGAAGGGCGAGAATTTGTCAGCCCATTCCTTCACATTTTGCCTGATAACGGTATCATATTTTATAATGCACGCTCAGAGATGGGACAGGGAGTAACAACGCTGCTCGCGCAGTATGTGCTTGATGAATTAGACGCCGACTGGAACCTGATCCGCGAGGTGCGTCAAGCCTCTGCCGACCGCGAGGCCTTTGCTGAGGGATGGGTGCCGCAACTAACAGTTGGGGCGATGTCGTCTGTATTGGGGTGGAGTTTTTATCGCCGCGCCGGGGCGCAGCTCAGACAGGTGTTTTTGCAGGCCGCTGCGAAACGTTTAGGTGTTCCAAAAGAGGCCTTGCGCACCGAATTAAGCCATGTAATCCACACTCCTACCGGAGGGAAACTGTCTTACGGTGATTTGGCGGCGGACGCATCCCGTCTGAAATTGCCTGCTGAGCCCAAGCAAAAAGATCCCTCTGAGTTTCGGTACATCGGGCGTGATATGCCGCCGCTGGGTTTATCAGACAAGGTTACCGGGCGGGCACAGTACAGTATCGATTTCAGAAGGCCGAGCATGAAGTTTGCAGCGATTGCGCGCTGTCCGGTTGCTGGTGGCAAGGCCATCTCACATAACGGATCAGAAATTGAGCGTATGAAGGGCGTAACCGCTGTTTTAGAAGTGCCGAGCGGTGTTGCCATCGTGGCAGAAACAAGCTGGCACGCTTTTAAGGCACGCCGCGAATTAGAGGTCGAGTGGGAGGAAGGCTCTTTTGCAGATCAATCCAGCGCCAGCCTTATGAAAACACTGGAAGAGATGCGCAATAATCCAGAACAGACGATTGGGGCGAAAGGGGATGCGATTGCCGTGATTACGGCAGCTGAAGAAAATACGGTTCACAGCGCTGAATATGCGTTCCCCTTTGTTGCACATGCGACCATGGAGCCCATGAACGCAACTGCTGAGGTAACAAAAACGAAGTGCCGCGTTTGGGCTGGGTCACAGAACAGGAACGAAGCTAAAACAGCGATCGCAACCCTGTTGAACCGCCCGGAGAGTGATATTGACTTCAATACAACATTGATGGGCGGCGGCTTTGGGCGGCGGTCACAAGATGATTTTATACTGGAAGCTGTCGAGGTTGCGCGGCGCGTGGATTATCCGGTGCAGGTGGTCTGGTCTCGCGAAGATGATATGCAGCACGATTATTACCGCCCGATGGCAAGCTGCAAGCTGCAAGCTGCGCTGTCAGAGCAGGGTAAAATCGAAGCCTGGCAATATGATCTGGCGACAATTTCTACCAAGGCCCATAATTTCATTATCAAGGACCGTTCTAGCTTTATGGGTAACGGAGTTGCCTTCATTGGTGTGCACGAAACCAATTATAACCCTGATCATTTCCTGGCGCGCGGCGCTTTTTTGGATACGCCGTTGAAGGTTGGCATTCTGCGCGGCATTAGCCATGGGTATGTGAATTTCGCAGCAGAAGTATTTGTGGACGAGCTGGCGGAAAAGGCAAAGCGGGATCCGGTTGAGTTTCGGCTTCAAAATTTGAAAGATAATGCACGTGCTCAGGTGGTACTGCAAAAATTGCAACAAGTGCGCCTGACAGAAAAACAGGACAACTGGCACGAAGGAGTGGCATACGGTTACGAGCATTCACCGTCCTATGCGTATCACAGCGCTGTTGCAGCCTATGTCAGTACAGGGGCGGGCGAACCGAAGCTTGAAAAGATTATCGCTGTGTTTGACCACGGGCGTCTGATAAACCCCGACGGGTTCAGGCAGCAGGTGGAAGGCGGCCTTGTTTTCGCAGTCAGCATGATGTTCAATGCGCCTATTACGGTTGAAGGTGGCCGCGTGCAGGAAAGCAATTTTGACAGCTATCCTGTTGCACGCATAACCGATGTGCCAGAACTGGAAATTCATATTATCGAAAACGAGGAAACCCCGATGGGTATCGGCGAGAAATTCCAAGGCACCGTACAGCCAGCTATTGCAAATGCCTTTACACGCGCTGTCGGTAAACGGATACGAGGGCTACCCATTAAGGCATAGGCAGGCAGTGACTTTGACAGGCACGTAGGAATTAAGCAGTTAGTAGCCCGATAACTGTTCAACTTGTATCTGGTTCGCAAAGCGCCAAACGTCGTCAGCATGGCACAGCTCCGTGCCGGGCGTGAGTGCGGCGGCGGCACCCGCAGCTATACCAAGCGAAAACGCTTTTTCAATTTTCCACCCCGAAGCCATACCCCAGGCCATACCGGCAGTAAAACTGTCACCCGCACCTACGGCACTTTCAGTCGCAACCTTTGGAGGGCGGGCACGCCAAACGCCGCCGCCGGTAACCAGCAGCGCACCTTCTGCGCCGAGCGTTAGCGCAACAGCCTTGGCTTTTCCGGTGTCCACCAATGCCTGGCAGGCTTTAATTTGAGCACTCTCGGTTGCGATATCCTCGCCCACCAGGTCCGCCAGCTCTCTGAGGTTAGGCTTGATAAGACTAACGCCGCGCCCCAGCGCGCCAGCGAGGGCCGCTCCCGAGGTGTCCAAAACAAAGCTGGTGTCAAACGCCGCCGCCATTTCGGCAATAGTCGCATAAAAACTGGTTGGCACACCCTCGGCCAAACTTCCGCTGGCAACAAGAAGGCCCTCTGCGGACATATGGTCAGCTAGCGTATCAAGGCATTGTTGCCGTTCAGTGCCAGACAAAGTTGGCCCCCGAAGCACAAACCTGAATTGCTCTTGGCTTTCAGTTTCATTCACCGTGAAATTCTCGCGCGTTTCTCCCGCGATCGGCACCGTAATATTTTTAACGCCTTCGTCCGCCACCAGACGCCCTAACAAGTCACCCGTGCTGCCACCCGCCGGGAAAAAGGCGGTAACCTCAGCGCCTAACCGCTTCAGCACCCGCGCAACATTGATGCCGCCGCCGCCCGGATACCGCTGCGCTTTGCCACAGCGCAGTTTACGTACTGGCATCACCCGTTCCACACTTGTGGAAATATCAAGGGCCGGATTAAGTGTAAGGGTTAGAATTTTCTTCATCGTATTTCTGCACCCGCCCCTATATCATTGATGTAAATCAAGACACAGCACCCACGCACATGTAAGCTGGTGGTGAAGTTTGATAGGTTTTAAACTTCTGCTGCAAAGAGAAAAAAGGATTTGCCATCATGACTGCACCTTTAACGCCTTATGCCTTGCCTCAAACACTGGCTGCAGATCTTGACCGGGTCAAGGCTTACTGGTTGGGCTTGCTGCGCGGCAGCGCCGAGATGCCCTTCACCGATGACCTGTCCCTTGAGGCCTTGCCAAAACTTGCGCCCAACTTGGCGCTTATAGAGGTTTTTACACTGCCTGAAAGGTTTCGCTTCTCTTACATAGGAGAAGATTTGGCAACAAGCCAACCCAAACCCCTTACAGACAAGTTTTTGGATGAGGGTGACCTTCAGTCCCCCTTTGAGTTTTTACGCTCGCAGGCCAGTGCTGCGGTGGAAAGCGGGGAACCAAACTACTATGCCCAAACAGCCAGCGCAGACAGTAGCGAACCAACCTACAGCAGGCTGATATTACCCCTGTGGGGCGACGGGCATATCAATTTGCTTTTGGTCGCTATTAGCAGAGACTAAAGCGTAGAAAAGGCCTCGCACCTTGCTTTCAGGCTTTGCTTAATATAGGCCAGCGTCTCGGCTTCGATAAGCTCGCTATAAACCATAATTTGTAAAAATCGGAACCTGGCCTGACAAACCGTGTCCGGCTAGACGTGGATTCTTCTGAAAGCGGACATTTAGATACCCACTCAATTCGGCTACTCTTGGCGAGAAAGCAACCCTTCCTGATTGGCACTTCAATGGTCGCTTGATGACCCCTTGCGGACAAAGTGGCAGGTGGCGCTTGCTATTGCTTAGTCGCCCGCCTGTCAAAACCTAGCCTAGGTTAGCAGAACGTCACCTGCACGTTGTGCGACACAGAACGGATCGACAGCCGCCAGCTAAAATGCTAATATATTCTATGTTGCGTCGGCGATAAAGCGTGTCTGTGGCAAGAAGTTCCCAGCTCGTCGCTTAGCAAAAGATGGGAGCAGCCCATGCCAGATGATGAACCAACAGGCAGTATCGCCACCGGTCGTATCGTAGCTGCGGGCGGCAGTATTACTGGTGACCGTGAAACCAGCAACGACATTGATTACATCGCCGTATATCTAATCGAGGGTGGCTCTTATGTCTTCGACCTGCTTGGCCGTAACACGGGCGACGGCACGCTTTATGACCCATATCTGTACGGTATTTATGATGCTACGGGGACGCGAGTAGCGAACCACGATGACGATGGCGGCATTGGCTTCAATAGCCGCATCGACTTTGTTGCCCCCGAAACCGGGACCTATTATGTCGCGGCAGGTGCCTATTATACCAGAACCGGCACCTACACGCTCTCGGTATCGATTAACCCACCAGTTCCAGAGGAGCATCTGGCGGATGCAACCGAAGGCACGATTGACATAGGCGGCTCGGTCACCGGGGACCGCGAGACCACTACGGATAGTGATTTCTATAGTGTCAACCTGGCCGCCGGGGTCACCTATAGCTTCGACCTTGAAGGGTATTACACCGGCGCAGGCACGCTTCGCGACCCTTATATTTTCGGCATTTATGACAGCGCGGGCAACCGCATTTCCCCAAGCGACGATGACAGCGGCGTTGGCCTCAACAGCCGCCTGTTGTTCACGCCGTCCGAGACCGGCATCTATTCAATCTCGGTCGGTGGCTACTATTATTATACCGGCACCTATACGCTGTCTGTCGACTATGTACTCCCAAAGGTTGGAGACCCGTTTTCTGAAGAACCGCTGTTGATTTTGGGATCGTCCGGCGATGACAGCCTTGTAGGTGCTGGCAATGCCGACACCATTGATGGCGGTGATGGCAACGACAGCCTTTTTGGCTTTGCGGGCGGCGATATTTTGCACGGCGGTAACGGCGCCGATATGCTTGCGGGTGGCTACGGTGATGACATTCTGCGTGGCGGCAGCGGCAATGACATCCTTGACGGCGGCTACGGAAATGACCTTCTGGGTGGCGGCGCGGGCGACGACAGCCTTGTCTCGTTTGGCGGCACAAACACCATGTGGGCAGGCGGCGGTGATGACCAGGCTACTGGTGGCCGGGATGACGATATCATTGGCGGCGGCGCAGGCGATGACATATTATCGGGAGGCCTTCGAAACGATACGCTCTACGGCGGCGCAGGTGATGACAGCCTTCTCGGCGGCGATGGTAAAGATGCTCTCTACGGCGGCCAGGGCAACGACACCCTGAGCGGTGGCAACGATGATGATACGCTGTGGGGCAGCATGGGCAATGATACGCTAACCGGCGGAGACGGCACTGATACATTTGTCTTTACGGCAGGCTCTGGCCTCGACATCATCACGGATTTTGACGCTGAAAACGACGTGCTGATGCTTGAAGGGACCGCGACTGATTTCCTCAAACTAGAAGATATCGCGGCGGTAACTGTCTCGTTTGCGGGCGGGCTGATGATCAATCTAGGCGGCGGCGACGCCGTTTTCCTAGCGGGGGTCTCGCTGGGCGATCTCGAGACCATGACGCTGGAGCTCTAACAGAGTTTTGCTACTGTACAATAAAGTGATCATTTTGTTGTATTGTCAGCTTGTGGCGACGAGGAGCCTAAGAATTTTGAGCCCAGGAATATCCGCTATGGTTCAGTAGCGGAAGGTGCGCGCGTGGGAATGAACGTCCGTTACGGCTAATATCTGACACAGCCTGTCAGGTCTTAGTTATTACACATAAACATCGGCAAGGTTATTGTAGGTTCCCATTCCGCGCACTTTAGAACTTGAGGGTCAGTGCTCGTGCGCGACCCAATTTGTACTCTGAGGCCTACAGCTAATATCCTAGCCTCATCCCGCACTCAAAAAGAAAGGCGTGCAATGGCCAAGTCCGGTTGCGCCCCTAATGCCCACGAACTGCCATTCATCAATGCTCTTCGCTTGCGCGCAAAGGCCCCCTGGGAGGACGATGAGATATTTCTACCGTTAAATCTTTCTGGCGACAATATAGCGACTCATGGCAGTTTTTGGGTAATTGCCACTTTCCATAATTTTAAAGCCACCACTCTCAATTATATTTTCCCATTCTTGCGCACTCATGAAATTCACATACGGCGCCTTGCCGATCAACTGTACCAGCGGCAAAATCAGTTTCATTATGCGCCACTTGAGCGGCAAATTGCAGACGGTTTTCGAAATGAAAAGCCCCCCCGGTTTCAATCGCTTCTTAATAGTTTGAACGGCCGCGGGCACATCCTCCAGAAGGTGCAGCATATTGAGGGCAAGAACAGCATCATACGGCTCGGCATTGAAACTGCTGTCCAAAACATCCGCCTGGATAAAATTAACATTCTTTATGCCCTCGGCCTGCGCTTTGCCTTGCCCGATCTCGATCATTTTGCCAGACACATCGGTCGCCGTAATCTCGCGCACATTCTCTGCGAGCAGTAGCGCGGTTGACCCTGTGCCGCAGCCCACCTCCAAAATACGGTCATCCGCTGATAGGTACCCCCGCGTTTTATTGAGCGTAGTGAGATACGCTTTTTCATCCGAAATAGGCGATTGCGCATATTTTGCTGATGTTTTGTCCCAGAATACTGCCGCGTCTAGCATTGTTGTTCTCCTTTTTTTAATCAATACATAAACATCAAGCGAATATAAATTGTCTAAAAACTATGATCTGATATACAAAAATGCATGAATTGGAATTCTGTAGCATTTGATTGGAACCAGGCACGCGCCTTTTTGGCAACCGTTGAGGAAGGCTCTTTGTCTGCCGCTGCGCGCGCGATTGGCCAAACACAGCCCACACTCGGCAGGCAAATCACCGCGCTTGAAGAACAGCTCGACATCGTACTGTTCGAGCGCGTCGGAAAATCGCTGGTTTTGACACAGTCCGGCCTTGAACTGCTGGACCATGTGCGCGCCATGTATGAAGCAGCAACCCGCATATCCCTCACAGCATCCGGCCGGTCGCAAGCAGTGGAAGGGCAGGTGCGCATCACCGCATCCGACATAATGTCAGCAATGCTGCTGCCGCCAGCGATCAAAACTCTTCGCAAAGAAGCCCCGCTTCTGGAGATTGATATTGTTGCGAGTAATGAGTTTCAGAACCTGCAACTGCGCGAAGCCGATATTGCCATAAGGCACGTAAGACCCGAGCAACCCGACCTGATCGCAAAGTTTATCGGCGATGCCACCGCCCGTTTCTATGCAGCAACACGGTATCTGGATGAAGCAGGCCGCCCCAACAGTTTCAGCGATTTGGCAGACCATGACTGGATTGGCTTCGCAGACAATGATGCCCTAATCGGCTCCTTTAACCCTTTGGGCATGTCCCTTACACGGGATAATTTTCGCGCGGGCTCAGCGAATGGCTTGGTTGCCTGGGAACTGGCAAAACAAGGGTTGGGCATCATTGCTATGTCCGACGACGTGGCGGAAAACACCAAAGGTATGGAGTGCGTTCTGCCCAATATGGAACGCCTGAAGTTTCCAATATGGCTTGTCGCCCACCGCGAGCTTTATACCAGCAGACGCATCAGGTTGCCCTTCGATCTGCTATCGAATTTTCTGAAAGAAACCATGGTGTAATAACACCCCGACGCCCGGTTTCCGGCAAAGGGTTAAGTGACCACTGCCAAAGGTTTGATTGATTGCAATACAATTGCTGGAAACCGGAATCGCTGCATTTTAAAGAAGATTAAGAGCAGAAAGGTAACCCCCCTCTGTTTACCAAAAAACCTTAGGGGAAAATCATATTTTCCTGCCAAATTGAGCGCTGTCAATTTATCTCTTTGAACACAGCAAATGTGTGACAAAATAGGTGTCACGCGTCACATTGGGGAATTCTGTGAAAAACAACCCCTAAAACCCTTGCTCGGTAACAGTTTCACCTATTTTTACAGCGAGAACCAGGTGGTGCAAAATGTCACACTTTTGTCGCATAGTGTGACTTCGTCTGGTCAAAACGGTGAAACCGCTGCAGGTAAAGGCTTACAGCCTCATTGCACGCTCGAAGGCGTTGATGTGGGAAAATCCGGAGTGATTGGTAAATGGCAAGTCTAATTTCAGCTGCGCAGCCATATTGTATGTGACAGGCACTGCAGGTATATCCTTCAATGTTTACCACTGCATTGGCAGGGTGAAAACCGAATTGTTTATGCGTTCAGGCTTTCAGCGATAGCGCGCGCTGCAGCAGCTGGATTTGCTGCTGTTGTTATTGGGCGCCCAATCACCAAAACATTAGCACCAGCAACGCATGCAGCACGCGGGGTCATCACCCGTTTCTGGTCGCCAACCGCGCTACCTTCGGGGCGAATGCCGGGTACAACAAGTTTAAAATCAGGGTTTGTTACTGCTCGCACAGCTGCAATTTCTTTGGGGCTACACACGATACCATCCAGACCGCTTTTTGCTGCCAATTCCGCTAGCCGTTCCACCTGATCTGCCACCCGGCCAGCAACCCCTATCGCCGTCAAATCACTATCGTCCATACTGGTGAGGATTGTCACACCGATGACACTCGGCTTGGGGAGCCCATATTTTGCTGCCTGTTCAGCGGCTGTATCAGCGGCGCGGCGCATCATATCTGAACCGCCAAGTGTATGAATTGTAAGGATTTTAGGAGAAAGTGGCATCACAGCCCTAATAGCACCCGCTACTGTGTTCGGAATGTCATGAAACTTCAGATCCAGGAAAATCGGCATGCCGGTGGCGGCTACCGCCTTAAAACCATCCACGCCGTTCGCACAGTAAAACTCCAGCCCCAGCTTCACGCCGCCAACCAGCCCGGTCAGCGTTTTTGCCAGTGCCACTGCTTCGCCTGTATCCACCGTATCAAGCGCACAATATATATGATCGCCAAAGCTGTTAGAGACAATATTCATTGTGTTTCCTCGCAAAGCTCGTCAAGTGTCACTTGTATACATTATTTCCATTGTATCGGCTATTTTATGGAACCGCAGCAAGGAATAAATAGACAATTGCTATTTACAATGAAGTTTAAGAATATCGCCTAACTCACCCCATATGTTTTTGTCGAAAAACATATGCCCGGCACCGTCTATTTTCTGAAACCTCCCAGCAGGAGCTAACCTCGCCGAGGTTTCACCGTGGTCCTGAGGAACAAGAATATCTTCTGACCCATGAACGGCCAGGAACGGGGTCGTCGTTTTTTCAAGTTCTGTTACCAGGCAATCCGGTACAGTAGACATTGCATAAATATGATTAACCGCAACCTCGGCATTGCGCCTGTCGCCCTCATACAAAGAGCGGGTATAATCCGTCGCCAGCGACGCATCAAAAGGGCGGCTGCCATTAAGGAATTTCCAACTTTCAAGCCAGCCATCAATATCTTGCATGAAATTTCCGGTTGGCGAGTTTTCCATCAATTTGAGCCAAACCTCTTCTTTCACCCCTGAAAGCCCCAATTCTGCGCTGGTTTTTGGCGACACCGTAGGACCGGCTGAAATTGAGACCGCCGATACAACAAGCTCGGGAAATTGGCACATGGCAAGCTGCACAAGATACCCGCCCATAGAATGACCAACAAGATGCACCGGGTCATCTGCTACCAGTTCTACCAAAGCCTTCAAATCACTGAGCAATTCAGAGATAGGGTACTTATGATCAAAATGAGTGGACCCCCCCGTATCACGGTGACAATAACGAACAGGCTGAAAGCCGCTTTCAGCCAGGCCTTGGAAAAAATTATCATTCCAAAAAGCAGCTGGCGCACCTGCCCCGGAAATCAAAATCAGCGTTGGGTCGCCAACCCGTCCAATTTTTTCATAGACTATCTCTGCAACATTATTTTTTGCTGGTAATTTCATAATTTAATGTCACCCACTGCTACATTGGGGGGGACCTGATGCCATCAGTGTTTAAGTGCCTTGTTTAAAAGGCCCTGTTCCGGGGGCCAAGGCCTTAAAGAAAATTACCTGTTTTTTTGTCTTCAATAGCGTTGCCATTATCTGAAGCCGCGCTGTGCGCCCTGTGCGCTTTGCCTTCATGCGCATCTTCAGCCATGGCCGCCATCTGGTTATTTAGATAATCCGCCCGGCGCTCTGCTTTGCGCCGCTTTGTAAAGCCCTCCAGCCGAAGCCAGCTGGTTACCGCAGCGGCTACCATCAAGCCAATGAAAATGCCCGCAAAAAGCACCCACCAAACAGGGATCAAATAATTGCCAGCAAGCGGCTCAAACGAAAGTTCAACTTGCGAACGGTTGTTCACAGCAAAAAATATCAGGGCAAGCCCGATCAAAATCCAGATCAGACGGCGAATCAGTTGACTAAGAGATTTGGCCATTAGGGGTACACAACCAATTTTGGAAAGAGTGTTTAGCTGTTCAAACGCTCGCGCAGGTCTTTACCTGTTTTGAAATAAGGAACCTGTTTTTTGGCTACCTGAACCGTCTCGCCAGTGCGTGGGTTACGCCCTGTGCGTGCGGGGCGTGTTTTCACAGAAAAAGCGCCGAAACCCCTGAGTTCTACCCGATCTCCACGGGATAGCGCGCTGGTAATTTCGTCAAAAATCTTTGAAACAATGCGTTCAATATCCCGATAATACAAGTGCGGGTTAGCATCGGCAATTTTAGTAATCAACTCTGATTTGATCATCTACATCCTCCCCTGGATGGTACCTTTATCCGCACGTGAATTTGTCTCGCCCATTGCTCTCAGACAAATCGTGCCATTTGAAACGCAGCACGTCAAGTAAGCCGTTCAAAAGAAAGGATTTTTATATTGATTCTGTTAGGTATTTGTTAATTTATGGATTGAAATCTCTCGCTTTTCACCATTCTTGAGACTTTGCATGCCCTCCAGCGGGCCTCTTGGCTATGGTATATTCTCCAGCATATTCGCATAAAAAAAAGACCGCCCATTACAGGGCAGCCTTTTCATTTTACAATAGATGCGAAACCTATTTGTCGTCTTTGGCTTTCTCAAGCGCTGCGCCAAGAATATCACCAAGACTTGCGCCGCTATCAGCAGAACCATACTGCTCAACAGCTGCTTTTTCTTCAGCAATTTCAAGGGCTTTAATCGACAGGTTCACACGGCGACTGGATTTCTCCACGCCTGTGATCATCGCATCAAGCTTGTCACCAACAGAGAAGCGTTCTGTACGCTGGTCACCACGATCACGCGCCAAATCAGAGCGGCGGATAAAGGACGTCATCCCAGTATCACCCACTTCAACTTCAAGGCCGTTTTCGTTCACAGCTGTAACAACACACGTTACCTGCTCACCGCGCTTCTTGGTAGAAACACCAGCAAAAGGATCGCCGCCAAGTTGCTTGATGCCAAGACTGATACGCTCTTTCTTGGTATCAACATCAAGAACGATAGCTTTAACCATGTCGCCTTTCTTGTATTCGGAAAGCGCTTCTTCGCCTGCGCGGTCCCAAGAAATATCAGACAGGTGCACCATGCCGTCAACATCACCTTCAAGGCCAATGAACAGACCAAATTCAGTGATGTTCTTAACTTCACCTTCAATCTCTGTATCGGCAGGGAAGCGATCAGCGAAAGCATCCCAAGGATTGTCACCACACTGTTTGAGGCCAAGAGAAATACGACGCTTGCTCTGGTCTACTTCCAGAACCATCACTTCAACTTCCTGAGATGTTGAAACGATTTTGCCTGGGTGGATGTTTTTCTTAACCCAGCTCATTTCAGATACGTGCACCAAGCCTTCAACACCAGGTTCCAGCTCAACAAAAGCACCATAATCGGTGATATTGGTAACAACACCTTTGAACTTCGCACCGCTAACATAATTAGCTTCGATGCCGGCCCATGGGTCTTCAGCAAGCTGCTTCATGCCAAGGCTGATACGCTGTGTTTCAGGGTTAATACGAACCACTTGTACCTTCACAGTTTCACCAATGGTGAGAACTTCAGAAGGATGGTTCACACGGCGCCAGCTCATGTCTGTAACGTGCAACAGGCCATCAATGCCGCCGAGGTCAACGAACGCACCGTAGTCAGTGATGTTCTTAACAACACCGTCAACCGCATCGCCTTCTTTAAGCTTGCCAAGAAGCTCAGCGCGCTGTTCCTGACGGTCCTCTTCGAGGATCGAACGACGGGAAACAACGATATTACCGCGACGACGATCCATTTTCAGGATCATGAACGGCTGCTCGATGTTCATCAATGGTGTAACGTCGCGGATTGGGCGGATATCAACCTGTGAACCAGGAAGGAAAGCCACAGCGCCGTTAAGGTCAACTGTAAAGCCGCCTTTAACACGGCCAAAGATAACACCAGTAACGCGGGCATCGCCTTCAAACGCTTTTTCAAGTTCAGTCCAGGCTTCTTCACGGCGTGCTTTGTCGCGAGACAAAATAGCTTCGCCGAGCGCGTTTTCAATGCGGTCAACAAATACTTCTACTTCGTC
>Ga0316204_10009440_pt1 | contig 13026 bp, 10 predicted proteins | sample 6monrhotite_MG_2_FD_205661 | JGI IMG/M metagenome (GOLD analysis project Ga0316204, IMG submission 205661) | Microbial mat bacterial communities from mineral coupon in-situ incubated in ocean water Damariscotta River, Maine, United States -... | ecosystem: Environmental > Aquatic > Marine >... | reverse complement strand
TTAACACAATCTTAAGCGGTGGAGATGGATCGGCTACTGCGCCATCTCTTTCAGGTACTACTTCTGACTTATTAGCAGATCTTCCTTCTAAATAAGATATTTCGGCCAAAGCCGATATATCCTTTATTAATACTAAAGCTACTACTCACTTTTTTCATAGACTTATGTTAAGATAAGTCTATGAAAAAAATATTAATTACACTGACTCTGGTTTTACTCACACCCCTTCTTTTAGTTTACACCCTTGTTTTTACAAGTTTTGGAAATAAACTTCTAAGCCCTTATATACAAGATGAGATCAATAAACACTCACCTGTATCAGTGAAGCTTTCACAATTTCATTTAGACCTTAGCACGCTTAAGGTCCTTCTTCGTATAGATGAGAAAAACACGATTCTCGCACAAGGGAACTATTCACTCTTTTCACAAAATTTCGATATTGATTATGAAGTTAAACTTACTGATCTAGCTAGTTTTAGTAAACTGGCAAACCGTAAACTTTCTGGAAAACTTATCACCCAAGGAAATGTCAAAGGTGATATATCTGCTTTCAAAATAAAAGGAAACAGTGATATTGCAAAAAGCACATCTGAGTACGCCATTGTAGTGCACGAATTGAAAGTACATAAGGCCGCAATAAAGCTAGATAATGCTGATATACAAAACTTTCTTTCCCTTGTAGGAGAAAAACCCTATGCCAAAGGCAAGATAGACTTACATGCTCAGCTTAATGACCTCAATCCTAATGATTTAAAAGGAAGTGTTGTTCTTTCTGTAAAAGATGCTAGGTTTAATAAAAAGATATTAAAAGATGAGTTGGGCTTAACTATCCATAAAACATCTTTGCAAGGAAGTTTTAATGCAAAGCTTCAGGGCAATACCATAAATTATCAGACGAAAATCACATCTGAACTGGCCAATATAAACTCAAAAGGTCGCATTAAAACCGACACAATGCTAATTAATAGTAAATATACTCTTGACATCAAAGAGTTAGCGCTGTTTAAAAGTATTACTAATGCTCCTTTGCGTGGCCCTTTTTTCACTCAGGGCAAAATCACTGGAGAAAACAAAACCTATAATATATCTGGAGACAGTGACCTCGCAGCCTCATCAACACAATATTCATTAAAGCTCAAAGATAATTCTCCCCAAGAGCTTCGCTTAAACATCAAAGATGCATCCTTAGAGAAGATGCTGTATCTACTTGGAGAAGCGCCATATGCAAAGGCATTGATCAATGTAGAGGTTTCTCTAGATAACTTAGATCCAAAAGCACCTGACGGAAAAGCTTCAATGCGTTTAAGTAAAGGACAGATCAACCAAAAAGTCATGAAGAAGCACTTTGATGTCGAACTTCCTAAAACAGATTTTTCTCTTAAGACAGATGTTAAAATAAAGCCTGATAATATCAACTACACATTTTTACTGGCTTCAAATCTTGCAAAGATAGGTTCTCAAGGAGACATCGAACCTCAAGACTTAAATACCAAAGCAAGTTATGATGTTAACATTAAAGAACTTAGCCTGCTAAAACCACTTACAAAGGCACCCTTTCGTGGAGCCTTTACTACAAAGGGAAATATCAAAGGAAACAGGGAGAACCTCTTTGTAAAAGGAGATTCTGACCTTGCACAATCAAGCACCAACTATCAACTACAGCTGACTGATCTTGAGGCAAAAAATGCAAAACTTAGTATAAAAAATGCTGAGATCTCTAAACTATTGTACTTAGTCGGAGAGGCAAACTATGCAAAAGGCAAACTTACGGCTGATGTTAACTTAGATGATATTGCCAAACTAAGCGGTACAACACAGCTTAGCATTAAAAAGGGTCTACTCCATCACAATCAAATCAAAAAAGATTTTGATATTCAACTTCCTTACACGAAATTTGAACTCCTTAGTGACGCTACTATTGTAGAAAACAAATTAACGGCCAAGACAACACTTACGTCCAATCTAGCAACCCTAAAGGCAAAGAAAACCCGTCTTGATATCTCTACAATGGCATTGAAAAGTGATTATGAAGTTTTTATCCCATTTCTAGAACGTTTAGAACCAATATTAGAGCGAAAACTGTATGGTGAGGTTAAGGCTAGAGGTGAAGTAAGCAAAGACAAAAAGTTAAGTATTACTGCCCATTCTAATATATTCAATGGAAAGATCAATGCAAAGATTGTAGATGAAAAAATTAATGCTGATTTTACAAATTTACGTACCATTAAATTCCTTAAGACCTTAGGCTATCCAGAGGTTTTGGATGCTCCGATTAATGGAAGTTTTAACTATAACACCTTAAGTCAAAAGGGAAAGCTTGACGCCAGGTTTGAGCAAGCTACTTTAACCCGCTCAAAGATGACAGACATACTTAAGAACTTCACCCATACGGATCTGACAAAAGAGCGGTTCAATCAAGGAAGTCTGGTAAGTAACATAAATAAAGAGATTATAAATTCCAAACTAAGTATGAAAAGTAAAACAATGAAGCTTGAGAGTAAAAAATTTATTGTCGATTCAAAAAAACAGACCATTGATGCACGCTTTGCACTACAGATCAAAAAGTATCCGGGTGACGTACTTGTTAAAGGTGCAATCACTTCTCCTTCAGTAAAACTTGACGCGAAGTCGATGATAACACCTGAAATAGAGAAAAAAGTAGGAAAAGAGATCAACAGGTTTCTAAAAAAGCTTTTTTAAACGCAATTTCTATTGTTTATCTATAATGTAGGTCTATTATACATGAAGTACCAGTCCAATATTTTAATGTATATATTTCAACACATCCCCAATATAAAGAGTTCTATAGCTGGTTTGGGCATTAGAAACGATATAGAAGCTCTTACTTAGGTACAAACGGGTACACTGAATGATAACTACGCGAGTATATGGATACTCCGATAGGTCTTTTCTCTCTCTTTTTCCCCATCTCTGCACTAAGCAGAAGTTCCATTGTACGTCATTGACACGACTAGGTACATTGCACCACAAAAGATTGTTCAATCATGACAAACAGGTCCATTGGACTGCTGACACATCTTAATAATGTCGCACACCCTGATGGCTACAAAAAAGGAAACACTATTAATCTATTTAAACTAGGAGTCATCGGGACTTCAAAAAAAGAAGACGAACAACGCATGCCAATCCATCCAGAGCACTTAACACGTATTCCAGAACATATCCGCCAGCAGATGATATTTGAAGAGGGTTATGGACAACCGTATGGTATCGATGATTCAACTATAGCTGAGATGACGGGCGGTATTGCCTCTCGCAGCGAAATTTTAACCAACTCCAACATTGTTATCATAGCCAAGCCCGTACCAGCAGATTTGCAAGAGCTCAGTGAAGGTACTATCTTGTGGGGTTATCCACATTGTGTACAACAACGAGAGATGACTCAGATTGCCATCGACCGCAAGCAGACCCTAATCGCCTTTGAAGATATGTTTATATGGGGTCCCCAAGGACAGGTCGGACGTCACACTTTTTACAAGAACAATGAAATGGCCGGCTACTGCGCAGTACTGCATTCCCTGCAACTCAAAGGTATAGACGGGCACTACGGGAACCAGCGAAAAGTAATCATTTTCAGTTTTGGAGCGGTCAGTCGTGGGGCTATTTATGCGCTTAAAGCCCATGGATTCAGAGATATCACCATCTGTATTCAGCGGCCTAATTATGAGGTAAGAGAAGAGGTACTAGACTGTGAGTATGTTACTATTCTTCCTGGTTATGAGGACGAAGAACGCATGGTTGTCGTTGAACATGATGGCAGCAGACGGCCACTATGTGATCTCATCAGCGAATCAGACATCATTATAAATGGAACCTATCAGGAGCCAGATAATCCGATCGACTATGTGACCGAAGAAGAAAAGTCATGCCTGAAGTCCGGTTGTCTTATCATTGATGTAAGCTGCGACGAGGGCATGGGATTTTATTTTGCCAAACCGACTTCATTTAAGGATCCGATCTTTAAAGTCGGAACGGTAGACTATTATGCTGTAGATCATACCCCTAACTATCTTTGGGAAAGTGCTACTAGATCAATCTCTGCGGCGCTTATCGTCCATTTAGAGACTGTGATGGGTGGTCATGAAGAGTGGCAAAAAGACGAGACCATAAGGCAGGCTATTAATATTTATAAAGGTGTGGTTCAAAAACCAAATATTCTGCTGTTTCAAAATCGTCAGATCAACTACCCTCATATGTCTGTTAATGCGGTTGAAAACACCCTTTGATCATAAACAAGATCTTAATACTTGATTATTCGGTGGATAGGAGTGAAACATCTGCTATCAAACGCTGGTTACCCCTAGACTTAAATGTTACGTCACTGTTTATTGATACTAAGGAATCTTTTTGTGATGAGCTGATTAATGATGATTTCACCCATGTCATCCACACGGGATCTGCACTTTCAATTACTGAAGTCGCACCATTTACAAATAAAGCAGTGGAGTATATCAAAAATGCCAGAGACAAGGGTGTCTTTCAAATGGGCATTTGTTATGGGCACCAACTCATTTGTCGAGCACTCATCGGGAAACATGCAGTACAATCATCGCCAAACGGTCTTGAAGCAGGCTGGAACAATGTCAAATTTGTCAATAGTTCAACAAGTCTTCTTGGTCTAAGAGAGAATGAAACCGTGTGGCAACATCATTATGATGAAGTAACAGAATTACCTGAAGGATCAGAACTTCTTGCAACAAATCAGCATACGAAAATCCAGGCATACATAAATCATGAACAGCGCTTGTTCGGGATGCAGTTTCATCCTGAATTTGACAAGGAAGCTGGGGATAAAATCTTTGTAGATGACAAGTCACTTCGTGAAGAATACACCTATAATGTTCATGATATGATTAAACGGGGCCCTTCGTTTGAATCAGGAAAAGTACTTTTCGGCTTTTTCCTGAGGATGAAAGCGTAAACAATGGAATTGGATATTACCTTCTACCTTCAGGTTGCCGTCACTATATTTTCCATCATGGACCCCTTTGGCCTGATTCCGCTATTTTTAGCTTTTACTGACGGACAAAGTGATAAACAGCGTACTAAGATAATACGTCGAAGTGTTATCGCCACAGCCATTATCCTTGTTGTTGCAGCCTTGGCAGGCAAGTATGTTCTCAGCTTTTTTGGTATCGATATCTACTCATTTCAAATAGCAGGCGGGATTTTACTACTGCTGATCGCTTTGAACATGCTTCAGGCAAGAGGGTCAATGCTCAAGACAACGCCAAAAGAACAATATGAAGCGATTGAGAAAGAAGATATTTCTGTTGTTCCCTTGGCAATGCCGCTTCTCGCAGGACCTGGTACCATCAGTATGGTCATTGTCTTTTCAACATCAATGCAGACAGCAGAGGAAAAGCTGATCCTCGTAGGGATAATTATCCTCGTTAGCTTAACAGTATGGCCAATTTTACTGCTCTCAAAATGGATCGGTCAAAAACTAGGGAGTACAGGAATCAATATAACCGTACGTATCATGGGCCTAATTTTGGCATCCATTGCCGTCAAATTTATTGTTGAAGGGATTAAAAATTCTATGTAGACTTATGTATATGTAATTTCCTTATGATTCATAATTACATTTTATAGTAAGAATAAATTAACTACAGCTATACACTTAAGGATTTTTAGCGAAGTACCTGTCTACTCCATTGGCTATGCCTATGGCTTGTTTTTGTTGGTATCTATGGTTAACCATGCGTGTTGCCTCTTTGGGGTGTGAGATAAAGCCTATCTCTATTAAAACTGCCGGCATCTCTGCACCCACAAGTACCCAAAATGGTCCAGAGCGAACACCACCATCTTTTACATCTTTATAGTTTGTTTTTAAAGAGGCCAACATATTTTGTTGAAGGTCAATAGCCAATTTATTTGAAGCAAAGATCTTTTCTCTACTCATAAGATGAAGCGTGGTGTTCATCCCATCTTTTTCCATCTTTGAGATATCAATATTTTCGGCTCTTAAAGTATTTTCGGCTCTTTTACTTCGTTTTGTCGATAAGAAATAAGTCTCAATACCTTGGGCTTTTTTACGGTTTCTCTTAGGCACAGAGTTCGCATGGATAGACAGAAATAGATCAGCTTTTTTCTTGTTTGCAAACTTGGTACGTTTACGTAATTTTACAAAATTATCGCCATTTCTAGTCATATAAACGGTATAACCGCGTTTCACCAGGATATCACGTAATTTTTTGGATGTCTGAAGTACTACGACCTTCTCTCTATACTTCTTATGACCTACCGCTCCTGCATCCCTTCCTCCGTGACCAGGATCAATCACGATCGTCTTTTTAAAGGTGTTGGTATTCACAGGAATATAACTTAGCTCACGGTTTACCGAAGACATCTTAATGGTAAGTTCATTTCCGGAGATCTTATATTGTTGATCGATCTTAGCATCATTTTCAAAAACAATACGAAGTGTTTTTTGATCAAACTGGGCTAAACGAATTTTCTTTACAGAACTATGTTTCAAAGCCATTGATTTTTGGGTTAAAACTGCATAAATGTCATAAATGGTCTTATAATTATTCTTCTTTTTATCATTTAGCGAAAATCGATTTAATTCGCTTTTTTTGATAGGACGTGAAAACTTTAAGACAAGTCGCTGAGAATCTTTCCAACGTACAGAGTTCAACCTGTTTTGTGAAGAGATTGAATTTTTTACTTTTTTAGAAGTTTTCTTTTTATCAATGAGTTTTTTAGGTTGAGATGTTTTTTTAGGAGTTTTCTTTTTATTTCTAAGTTGTTTTAATTTTACTTCATACTCGATAACATCAATATGAAGTTTTTTTCCTGTTTTTATAAGTCCAGTAAGGCAAGTCTTACATAGATTGTCATCTTCTTTCATAAGTGCACGGATATAGATATTTCTATAATCATTATAGGCACGTATGATTTCAGATTTGTTATTGCTTTTACTGTTTTGGTCTGCACGTTTAAGTGCCTGTGTATTTACATCAGCAAACAGTACTAAAGATAGAAGTAAAACAGCTAAGAAGTAACGCAAGAACTATTCACCCTGCGTTAGTTTCTTCATAAGTTCTTTAACAGAGATTATCTCGTTAATACGGTACCCATTTGTACCTGAAAAGAAAAGTCCCAGTTCAGTATTTCCTTCATAAGCATCAGAAAGTCTATCTGCGATACAAAAGCCAACCTCTTTCGCTTCTACTCCACGATTACATGGTGCAACACAGTTAGATATACATTTTATCGATGGACCTTCACGTCTTTCAATAAGACCGGTAAGATTTGTTCTAACTCCACGAGCTGGATATCCAACTGGAGAGCCCATAAGTTGTATATCGTCTTCTTTAGCAGCTAAAAGAACATCTTTAAAATTGTCATGTGCATCACATTCATGTGTTCCAATGAAACGTGTTCCCATCTGAACACCAGAAGCACCCAATGCCATCATCTCTTCTATATCTGCCTTATCCCAAACACCACCAGCAGCGATTACAGGCATACCACCCCATGCTGCTGCTTCTTCAACAACGGGTTTAACAAGGTTTTCAAGTTGATTTTCTTCTAGGGCACACTGGTCATAAGTAAAACCTTGGTGTCCACCTGACTTAGGTCCTTCTAAAATAACAGCATCAGGAAGACGGTCATAACGTTTTTGCCATCTTTTACAGATGATCTTAAGTGCCTTAGCTGAAGAGACGATAGGAACAAGAGCAACATCAGGGTAATCGGCTGTAAACTCGGGCATATTAGTCGGAAGACCTGCACCTGTGATGATAATATTTGCACCCGCTTCACAAGAATCTGTTACAACACGTCCATAATCATTAATCGCATATAAAACATTACAGGCAATAGGTTTGTCACCACAGATCTCTCTTGCATCTGCAAAGATCTTAACAAGGGCTTCTTTTGAATAAAAGTTTTCTACCTCTAAAGGACGCTCAGCCACAAGTTTTTTAACATGTTCTTTTTTATCATAATATCCTGTACCAACAGAAGAAATAACACCAAGACCGCCCTCTTTACTTACATTACCTGCAAGTTGTGACCAAGAGATACCGACACCCATTCCACCTTGAACGATAGGAACTTTAATGGTGTGTTTTCCAATTTTGATTGACTTGAATGACATTATTTAACCTTTAATACAGCGAACTTTCTTTTTCCGACCTGCATGACATATTCGCCCGCTTCTAGCTGTAGTTGTTCGTCTTCGACTTTAATTTGGTCTATTTTAACAGCACCTTGCTTAATATCTCTTCTAGCTTGTGATGTTGACACTTCTAAACCGCATTCTTGTAACGCTTTTGCAACCCAAATCGGTCCTTCTAACTCAAATGAAGGCATATCTGTCGGCAGTGCATTTTTAGAATGCACCTTGTCAAACTCAGCTTTTGCAGCATTTGCAGCATCTTCACCATGAAAGCGTGCTGTGATCTCAAGTGAAAGCATCTCTTTCGCATTTTTAGGATGAATCTCGCCCGACTCTACGCCTTTCTTGATCCCTGCAATCTCTTCAAGTGATCTATCAGAAAGCAGTTCATAATAACGCCACATCAATTCATCACTTATAGAAAGGACCTTGCCAAACATATCATTAGGCTCATCCGCGACACCGATGTAGTTATTCAATGACTTAGACATCTTCTGAACCCCGTCAAGTCCTTCAAGAATAGGCATCATCAATACAGCCTGTTCTTTACCTATGTCATATGAACGCTGAAGATGACGTCCCATTAAAAGGTTGAACTTCTGGTCCGTTCCGCCTATTTCAATATCACTTTTAAGGTGTACTGAGTCATAGCCTTGAAGAAGTGGATATAAAAATTCAGATATAGAGATCGATGTACCGCTTTTGTAACGTTTATCAAAATCATCACGTTCAAGCATACGGGCTACGTTGTAAAGTGTCGTAAGCTCTAGCATTCCTGCTGCACCCAGTGGTTCAATCCACTCTGAGTTAAAGACTGTCTGTGTATGTTCATGTTTCAATATCTTAAAGACCTGTTCATGATACGAAGCTGCATTTTCTTTGATCTGCTCATCTGAAAGCTGCTTACGTGTTGCACTTTTCCCTGTTGGGTCACCGATCTTGGCAGTAAAGTCTCCAATAAGGAACTGAACATTTGCCCCATATTTTTGGAACACTGCTAATTTCTGCAATAAGACAGTATGTCCTAGGTGTAAATCTGGCGCGGTTGGATCAAACCCAGCTTTTACTGTATAACGTGTACCGTCTTCATAAAACTTCTTCACTTTTTTAGTAATAGCTTCCATATCAATAATTTCTGCTGTTCCTCTAGCAATCTCTTTCAGTGCTGTTTCTACCAAGTCTTGTCCTTTATTCTCTATCTGTAGGCATCATCTGTACGGATGAGCTGTATAATCTTATGTTTAGTATCTATTTTTTTTCGTATTTTAACCAAATCACCTTCAAGAGATTGCATCTCTATCTCACAAAATTGTACATGCGACTTTTTTTCCTTACCCAGTTCAATACTTATAAGGTCAATATCCATCTTCGCAAGATATTGTAAAAAGTTTGCAAGTGCACCTTTAGCATTATGCAAGCTGACAATCAAGTGATAATGAAAAACCTTTTGTGTGCTCCAACGAACACTTAACATCGGTATTTCTTCTTCTATAAGGTTATACGCATGATGACAAAGTTTATGGTGCAGATGTGCCTTGCCGCCTATTTTAAAAGCGATAATCTCATCACCTGCTTTGGGGTGACAGCAATAATCAAAAACCATATCAGAGATAGAACTGTTTGACAACATCTCTACTGAGCCGAAGTTGTACTCTTTTAATTTAAACTTATTGCGTTTTAAAAAGCCATTGAAACGTGAATTTTTTTCTATCTCTTCAAGATAGGTACGAACAAGAACTTTAAGATAATCACTATCTATCGCAACCCTGCAAATGGATTCCATCAAACCATTATTATCCAACCACTCTATAATACGAGGTTGGTTGAGTTTTAAAACATTTGCAAAGATATTTATACCCGTTAAGGTATTGATATGATTTAGTCGTTGTTTACAGATAAGACGCATATTGCTCTTGGCCCGAGAGGTCTTAACCGTATTAATCCATGAACAGCGTGTAATCTCTTCATCTGCTGTATCAATACGTACAAGGTCACCATTTTTAAGCTCGGTTAACAGTGTTGCCTTCGTCTTGTTTATCAGACATCCTGTTGCTCTGTTTCCTACTTGAGAGTGAACTGCATAAGCAAAGTCAAGTGCAACAGCCCCTCGTGGAAGAGTAAAGGGATCACCATTAGGTGAAAATATTAAAATATCCTCACTGTATAGATCATTTTTGACTAACTCATAAAATTCTTCAACATTATCACCTTGCAGCTGCAGGTTTTGCATCCACTCAAGATTGACGCTGTTTACATTAGACTCTCCACCCTTATATTTCCAATGCGCAGCAACACCTAGTTCAGCTGTTTGATGCATCTCAAAGGTACGAATTTGCACTTCAAAGATAGAAGTATTATCAAAGACAGTCGTATGCAAAGTTTGGTATCCATTATCTTTAGCAATGGCAAGGTAGTCTTTAAAACGTGACAACAGAGGCTTAAAATCAAGATGCATAAGGCCTAACACCTTATAACATGAAAGAGTATCCTTTACTAAGATACGAATGGCTAAAAGGTCAAGTACTTCATCAATACTAATACCCTTTCTTTGCATTTTCAAATAGATTGAATAGGCATGTTTAACCCTCGACTTTATCTCAAAGTCATCTTCACAAAAGCCGTTTTTGATCATTGTCCTTGTGACTTTAGAAATAAACTCATTTAGACTGTCTTGAATCTGATGAAAGTTATCATGCAAGTAAGTATTAATACGACGTGCATCATCAGGAAAAATATATTTGAAGCTCAAGTCCTCAAGTACATTTTTAAGTGATGATATCCCAAGCCTATGAGCAATAGGAGCATATACGACCATGGTCTCTTCTGAGATACGTTCTTGTTTTGACGCATCAAGTGCGTCAAGTGTAAGCATATTATGAAGTCTGTCACATAACTTAACCACTAATACACGCACATCTTGAATAGAAGCAAGTAACATCTTTCTAAATGACAGTGCCGAAGCAATTAACTTTTCATTCGAATCAGAAGAAACCAATTCAGAATCTCGCATCTGTATAATCTTAGTTAGACCCTCGACCAAGTGCGCGACATCATCACCAAACTCATTTTTAACCTCTTCGATAGTAAAGTCTGTATCTTCAACTACATCATGCAACAAGGCGGCAATGACCATAGCATCATCTTGACTGATACTCGAAACAATACTTGCTACTAAAATAGGATGGATAATGTAGGGTTCACCACTTTTACGTGTTTGACCAGCATGAGCTTTTTCTGAAAAGAGAAGTGCTTTTTGTACAAGGGTGGAAGGTTTGACTGTAGAAGCGAAAAAAGCTTTTGCTTCGTCAAGGTCGTTAATAGGTTGAAGGGCATCAATGATCTGTTTCACACTATGCTCCTTCGTTATTTAGACTTATTTAGATTCTGCTCTAAAACCTTTAATAGAGATAACGCCTTCAGCGATCTCCATTAAAGCAAGGTCAGCTGGCTTATAAGCTTTTGGGTCAACATTCAATTTACTTGTATCACCATTTTGTAGTGCGTCAGAACGTTTTGCTACTGCAATTGCTAATTGATAACGATCTACACCTGTTACTTCAAGTGCTTTTGCTGTTAATTCTTCTAATCTCATATGATTTTCCTTAATTTTATTTTATAAAATGAAGGGAACCCCTTCATCTATCTTGATACAGTGTCGGAAGTAATTCCGCCACTTACGTTAATACTGGGTTTTGTAAACTCCGCTTAGCTACTCTTCGGCAGACAGCCCAGGTTAAAGTTGAATGCTTTTACATTTATTTTACAATTGAACAGTTATTCATGTTTCCATTAACGATATCTAAAAGATTTCCTGCCTTAAACATATCACATACAATGATAGGAAGAGAGTTGTCTTTTGCCAAGGCGATAGATGTATCATCCATTACCTTGATCTCATCATGTAAAGCCTGATCATACGAAAGCGTGTCATACTTAACTGCGTCACTGTATTTGTTTGGGTCTTTATCATATACACCATCAACCTTAGTCGCTTTGATAATGCATTCAGCATTAATCTCAACCGCACGTAGTGTTGCTGCTGTATCAGTTGTAAAAAATGGGTTACCCGTTCCTGCTGCAAAAATAACAACACGATTTTTTTCAAGATGACGAACCGCACGACGTTGAATATACGCTTCAGCGATCTGTTCCATCTTGATTGCTGTTTGAACACGTACTTTCATACCTGCATGTTCACATGCTTCTTGCATAGCTACCGCGTTGATAACCGTTGCTAACATCCCCATATAGTCACCAGCTGTACGACGAATAATCCCATCTTGTGCTGCCGTCACACCACGAATAATATTACCACCACCGATAACAATACCCACTTCTATACCTGCATCTACAAGAGATTTTATCTCATCAGCAATATACTTTAGAATCTTAGTGTCTATCCCATGCCCGTCTTCACCAGCAAGTGCCTCGCCAGAAAACTTTACTAAAACTCTTTTGCTCATTGCCAACCTTTTTAGAAATTGGGGGAATTATACTTAAGAATTGCTTTACAAGGGCTTACATAGAAGCTTATTATTTTCGTGCATCAACTGCGAGCATTTGATAGCTTTCAATCTGCTTGGCATATTTTGGATTAGCAAGACTTAGTTCTTTTTGCATTTTTACAATAAGTTTTGCCGTACACAGTGGGTTTTTTGAGAAAAAATAGACAAACTCAAAATGTTTCTTAGCCTTTGATTCATCCTCAGGAAAAGGGAACTTATTTGTCATGCTCACCAAGGCATTTTCTATCTCTTTAAGATCGTGTTTTTGTGTTTTAACAATGTTTATCAACTCTTCTAGACTTTGAGTCTTTTTATTTTGTACCGATACAGGCACCTTACAAGTCTTTGGTTTCGAGCGTTTAAACACAA
>Ga0316204_10009439_pt1 | contig 13026 bp, 13 predicted proteins | sample 6monrhotite_MG_2_FD_205661 | JGI IMG/M metagenome (GOLD analysis project Ga0316204, IMG submission 205661) | Microbial mat bacterial communities from mineral coupon in-situ incubated in ocean water Damariscotta River, Maine, United States -... | ecosystem: Environmental > Aquatic > Marine >... | reverse complement strand
ACAGAAAGGGGTCAGGTGTTGAAATAGCATATATTAAAGGTTAGAATAACCGGACATTGAACGGATCCGAGACAAAGAATGCCGTGAGCGGAGCGAGTCGAGTATGAAAATACGTATTATCATATCATGTATTGTGCTCTTGAGTGCTTGTGGTGGAGCGGATAATGATCAGCCCCCCACCGGAGGTGACAATAATATTGCACCAACGATTTCAGGTAATCCAAACAACACAATTAAAGTGGGGCAAATATATAATTTTACGCCTAATGCGGTTGATCCAGAAGGGGATTCATTAATATTCTCCATTATAAATAAGCCCTCATGGTTAGAGTTCGACACGGCCACAGGGGGATTGCTTGGAACACCAACGTCCAACGATGCCGGAGAATATGCTGATATACAAATTAGTGTAAGTGATCATCACTCTGAAGTTGCATTGGATAGTTTTTCCCTGATTGTTGTTTCATCAACGAGCACCACCCTATCATGGACACCACATACAAAACGGACCGATGGTTCAGCATTGCCCTTGACTGAGCTGGCCGGTTTCAACGTTTACTCCGGCACAAATCCAGATAACCTATTGCTGTTAATAAGTATTCCTAACGCCTCAGCAACAAAACACAAGCTAAGTAACTTAAATGCCGGTACCTATTATTATGCCGTTAGCGCTTATAACGTATATGGCTCAGAAGGGGTATTGTCTGAAGTGGTGAGTAAAACGATCAATTAACGGCGTCCGTGAATATAGCCGCTGGCCCTGTCGTAAGCAACAAAGCCATTGGTATACACAATAACCTACGCCTTCTTCTGCAAGCTCACACTCCAACGATGGAGGAGCAGCCCCAGCGGCCGTGAATAGTAAATTCTTTAAATATTCTACTTATAAATTATGGATATTAAGCCATGAAAACATTAGCAACGCAGACAACAATCCGCTATTCGATGATGGCCTTTAATGAGAAAAATAACTGTAGCAAAAAAGTTAATCGGGTTTTTCAAACATTCTTTTTGATCTCTCTGTATTTTTTCATGTATTTTTCAGTATGTTATGCAACACCCGAAAGCGTCGGGGTAGATTATGATATTGTGTACGTCAGATACCCCGCCGTTGATCCAGGCGATAATTTTGTCACCATTCCTCAGGGGGAGCACCCTTACTCCATCGCCTCGGGCGCTGACTTAATGTTATTGCACCCTGATGGCTCAGAAGATGTACTGGTTGATTGCATAACCTGTAGCGTAATGGACCCCGTTATTTCTCTTGACGGACGGTATGTTTATTACTCGAAAATTGAGGATGGAAAATCTACTGGTGCCACTTGGATTTATAAAATAAATCTTTCTGTAGGGGCCCCTTATACCCCTATAAGATTAACATTCGACGATGGTTTTGAAAGTCTTCGATATGCTGGTAACACAACACCACAACAGGATCAAGGCAGCGTCTTCGCCATTAAAGATATGGCCCCATTCCCGCTGTCCGGCGGTAAAATCGTATTTACCTCAAACAGAGCGGGATTGACGGCGTTTGATCCCGACACCAACGCTACCCGTGCCGGGAGCATACAACAACTTTATGTCATGGATGATCACGATGGATCGGCAACAACGGCCGCCAAAGCCAACCTGCACCGTATCGAAACCGGATCATTGCATATGGTTCAACACCCAATCCAATTATTGGATGGGCGTATACTTTTTTCAACATGGCAAGATGTTGGCAATAGATTCCGGTATGCGATGACATCCTTGTTCACCGTTCACCCTGATGGCTCAAACATGCAGCAATTTACAGAACCTCATGACCATCACAAAAACGTTGAACATTTCATCACCCAACTTCCTGATGAACAAGTCGTTTCTGGTTGGTATTATCCGTCTTTTGATTACGGCTTCGGGGCATTATTGCGCTACCCCATTGCTGATGCCAGTGGAATTGACTTCTTACGTAAATCAGTACTCGATACGTATCCAGGCACAGACGTAAGAATCAGCTATAGGGAATTTGACAGAAAGGGCACGACTCTTTTTACTCCTCATACTCGACCGGGGGACTCTCCTGCACCGAATAGGTCGGGAAAGTACTCCATGCCATCAGCAACTGTCAATGGCGATCTTTTGGTGGCTTACTCAACCGGTTATGTAAACCACTTCCATGCCCGCTGCTCGCCAGATAAGTGTGAAGCACTTAAGTCAGGAATTTACATTATACGCTCGGCAGCAACATCAATCGTTGACGACCACAATGATGAAACAAAACTTGTCATGGTTAAAAACGACCCCGAGTTTAATGAAATCTGGCCACGAGCAGTGGTTCCTTATCACGCTATTTACGGTGAGGAACAACCCAATATTCTCCCAAGCCTGACAAAAGGCGTCGCTGATAACCGACTAACAAACGGCGAAGCGGCTGCAATTGTGGGCACATCATCAATGTACAACCGGGATTCATCAGACCGTACGTCATTCCAATCCAGTTCCAGTCGTGAGATTCATGACGGAAACTGGACCATTCAGGGGGCGGAGGCAGGTATTTTCACCAATGACGATATATACGCCGTTAGAATTATTGCGACGCCACCCAAGCCCTTCACCAAACCGATCAGCAAGTGGGGTGCACGTTCCGATTGGGACAAAATTAGACGCTATTTAAACGACCATCGGCTAGACGACGTTGTCGCTCGATATGGCTCTTTACATAATGAACGTTGGGAAATTTTGGGGGAGTTTCCATTTTCTCACAAAGCCAAAACCGACGGCCAAGGTAATCCTGATACCTCATGGGCATCAAAGGTCCCTGCTGATACACCTTTTTTGATCCAAACGCTTGATAAAAACGGCATGACTATTATCAGTGAGCTTACGTGGCGAGCGCTAAAAGCGGGAGAAAAACGTACTGATTGCGGCGGATGCCACGCTCATGCCGTTGAACCGTTGGAATTTTCAACAACCCAAGCGGGTCAAGAGGCTGCAATATCAGGGATTATGGGGGTTGACGATACAGATACTCGAATAAAAAATGGCATGTGGGATCTTACCTCGGGATCGACACCTCTCCTGTCATCCTCAGGTGTTGAGTTTCTGGACGACTATTCACTTGATGTTGAATTTAATCGAGATGTACTACCCATTCTCAATGGTAGGTGTGTGACATGCCATACTGACGGAGAAACTAACGGTGGTTTGGTACTGAACGGCGTCGAACCGAATGATGCTTGGGGTGTATTAACCAACAAAATGAATGAACGGACGGGTAGCCTATATACCCTGCCCCAACGAAGCAAATATATTCGTATACCGCAGGCACGTGAAAGTCTGTTGGTATGGGTTGCATGGGGTGAACGATTGGATGGTCGAACGAATGCTGATCGTACAAACGACATAGACTATCCTAACGGCCACCCTAGTTTAAGTTTAACGGATTTAGAGAAACGTACCATTGCCAGATGGGTGGACCTGGGAAGCCCTATCGATTTTCCTCAAACAGATGGCTTTGGTTACACCAATGACAATCAACTGCCGATCGTAACCGTATTTTCACCTAAGAGAGGGCCGAGTAGCTCGGCTGATGGTTGGGTTGTTGGGGTTTATGATTCGAAATCAGGCATCAATTTTTCATCGGTTAAAGTCATCTACACCCCCATCTCTGAAAGCGGTTTGGCTGGCACTCCGGTTACGATTAATGTTGACGCTAGGCAAATAGATAGTAAGGGCATTCTGACACTGGCTGCACCAACAAACGCCCCAAGTTATATTTTTGAGGTGAGTGTTAAAGATAACGCTGGAAATATAAACATTGATAGCAGGCTCGTCAAACCTAGCCCACCTTCCCCGCCAACAATAATTTCCGTTGAATAAACAGGGCTAGCTCGGATATGTCATGATAGAAAAGCGTAAAAAACTGGCATTCCCACGCAAGGACGTGGGAATGAGATGCCGATTGCCACCTGTAGCAAGCAGAAACGCCGCTTCTTCCGTTTTCTCCACCAATCAACCTTAGCCAACTTTCGCGTTTATTCAGTAAAAGGGGACGTTACCCTTAAAATAAAAATAAGAGGTATAAAGCGTCATAATAATATTTGACCCTTATTTTCACCCTGATAGAGTTTCGTGACAGATAAAAGCTCCCCTTATCATCTATCCATTTCTCTATTGCTTCTGCCCCCTCAAAGGGAACATGTTGAAGAACACCGATTCGCCATTTAAGCGACATTTTCATGCTCCCGACAAATAAGCTGCACATCACTCTGAGACAGCGGTTCCCTTGTAAGACCGCAAAAATAGCTGCCATCTTTATTTTTCTGGTTATATCGACAAGTTCGACAGACGCCGAAAGACTTCATACCGTTAGAACGCTGTACTGCCTGCAGTAATTCTTTAAGACCAGTAATAATCTGAGCTTTAGACTGTTCATTCAAATGTTCGCAAGCATGTGTAAATAAGGGGGCTGGGATTGATTTTTTTAATAGTTTTTCTCCAGCACTGGATACCTTCAAATGAGTAATTCGCTTGTCATTTTTATCAGCATGTTTGGTCAGAAAAGCTTTCTTTTCAAGCACTTTAAGGCTCTGAGATACAGTACCCTTTGTTTGCCCTAAATATTCTGTAACACCCATGGGTGTATCTGAGTAGCGATTACACATAGATAGATAGTGTAATGCCTCCAATTGCACAGGTTGCAGAGCATAATCAGCCCCTTCACGTCGCATCTCGTTCCGCAGCAGATTACTCAGGCGTTCGATATAGCCATATATTTGCTTCGTTTTCATATTACCATAGTATCGGATCAACACCTTATTGACAAGAATAAATTCTTTGGCCATAATTCAATTTGTATCGAGTCGATACGTTATTGAATTAATGAGGATATAGATGATGAATAAAATCACCTTCTACCATGCGGGTTGTCCAGTTTGCATTAGTGCGGAGCAGCAAGTGCTGGAGGCACTGGACAAAAAGCGCTTTGATATTGAAGTTGTACATTTGGGCGAGGACACATCCCGAATCGGCGAAGCAGAACATGCAGGAGTTAAGTCTGTTCCCGCTTTAGTACTAAATGGTACCGCCTTTCATATCAATTATGGTGCCGCGATTAAAGACCTGAAATAAAGGCAAGAATTCCAGAGTCATTCTGAGATTCTGCTTTAGGAGTTTTGATATGAAATTAGATGTGTTTGATACCTATATTACCCAAAGCAACGGTGAGCAGATGTATTTTGATGTGCTCCTTCCACAAGGCTGCGCTAAACACGAGGCAGAGAAGTTTGCCGTCCAGTGGCTGGAGAGCATCGGGATTCAAGCAGACAATATTCGCCTCGATGGGTGCCGCTTCTGTCATAGCGAGACGGCATATCCTGAAATTAAGCAAGCAATTTCTACACACGGATATGGAATTTTGCAGATGGAAGGTTGCCCATCACCGGTATAATAATAGAGGAATTTAATGATGAAATTGAAATTAGTAACAATGACAGCAATTTTAATACTGATCTTTTCATCTGTGAGTCATGCTGACGGAGAAAAGATACCCTACCCAAATGACTATCGTAACTGGTCTCATGTGAAATCTATGGTCATTGAGCCCGGGCACCCGCTAGAAAATCCTTTTCAGGGGATTCACCATGTGTATGGAAATGAAAAGGCCCTGCAAGGACTAAAAAATGGAAACTACCTTGATGGGTCAGTGTTAGTTTTTGATTTGCTCAATTATGTAGAAAAAAATAATACGATACAGGAAGGAAGCCGTAAGTTGGTTGGAGTAATGCACAAAGACGCCAAAAAATACGCCAAAACCGGTGGGTGGGGATTTGAAGGTTTCGCTGCCAATAGTAAAACTGAAAGGCTAACAAAAGATGGTGGTGATTCGTGTTTTTCGTGTCATTCTCCACAGAAAAGCAATGATTACGTTTTTTCGCGTTTTAGAGATTAGGTAATTTCTAAACCATCATCTGGGTCGGTAGCTTTGCTACCGGCTCATTTTTTTATGTATTAAGAGGTAAAAACGGACACTACCCTTAAATTAAAATAGACTATTATGAACAAAATAAAAATAGGAGATATAAAGCATCATAATGACATTTAGCCCTCACCCTTATCATTTGACTTGTTATTATCCATATGTTAGCGTCCTAATATATGGATATGGATTTCATTTAATGAATTACTGTTTTAATATACAGTAATGTGAAATTAATAATTATGCAATATACAGGTTCTATCTAGCACCATAAGTAGTAATTCTGTATATTGTACCATTCTATTTCTACTGGATACCTATTATGAATTTGGATAAATCGACAAAACGTATAGCAAAAAGAGTTAAAAAGGGGTTTCGGGGTTATCCTCAAATTTCACTTACCTATTTTGGCGTATCATCAGATTGCGCAACTGAAGTAGTTGTTGGCTTTACCTCAGAAGAGGGAGATCCAGTTCAAGAGCAAAAATTTTCCAGTAAAGGTGATGCTAGAAAAGATGAAACTATTCAAACTACATTATTAAAAATAATTGAACGAGCAGACGCAAAAACAGTTTTAGAGGTTACAGGTATATCAATTATTAAAGCATCATAATAATAATTGCCCCCTATTTCTGATCTTACCCTTATTTTCCGCTCGAGTTGTTCAAATTCAATCCCTGAGCTGCCCTGAGTTTCTTGCAAGTAAGTTCTCCAGTCACCTGACAGAGAAAGCTGCTTTTCCGGTAGAATAATTCCCCCGCTGTCTTCTCCAGCCAAATGAGCATGCACACTACACCAACGATAGTCCCAGGATTTTTTTATTATTCCCGCTTTCATTTGATACTCAAAATGACACAAATTCAGGCGTTAATAAATATTGATGGGTACCGACATTGACTGATAGTGCCGATAGTCTATTCTCTCGTCTTTGACCAAGAGTATTAATAATATTCGCTTTGGTACAGTTGATTGATATTATCAAAATTAGGTATATCGTGTGATGTGCTTCCAAAAAATTATCGCTGTTATTCTAATAATTTTTTTAATACTTTTTTCAGTACCTTGTATAGCCACCAGTGAACAGGAGTTTGACCAACTATTTCAACTCTCACTCGATGAGTTAAGTAACATTCAAGTGACGACGGCATCTCGTCTTCCGCAGCGCTTAGATGAAGCTCCGGTTACTATAGATGTCATTACAGCGGAGGAAATCAAAGCGTCGGGAGCAATCGAGATATGGGATTTAATGCGCTTTCGGGTGGGCATGGATGTGCTTGATGCGCGGGCTGGCGATGGTAATCGAGGTATTGTCTCAGTCAGGGGATTTGCACGTGAGTATGTGAACAATCTCCAGATACTTGTTGATGGCCGTAGCGTATTTTCTGGGTATGGGGGTGGTGTTTATTGGCCACAGCTGCCTGTGCAAATACAGGATATCGAGCGAATAGAAATCGTTCGCGGGCCTAACGCAGCCTTGCATGGTTCGAATGCAGGTCTAGGCGTTATTCAGATTTTCACAAAGAAACCGGCGCAGCAAGAGGCCACGCTTGAGACACATGTGGGTGACCCACGCGCCCGACGTAACATGTTTGCGGTGGGGCATATTAATGACAATAATAATGCGGGATGGCGTTTTAGTTATACGCGGCGCGATGATGAGGCTTTCGTGACATCATCGGGGAAACCCGGCAACGATCAGATCGAGTCTGATAAAGCCAATCTGCGCGGATTTTTCAACCCTGCTGCTGGCACATCTGTGGAACTGTTCAGCGGTGGCTCATGGGATACGAACACGGTTCCGCGTAGCAACGAAGGACGATTTCGCAATGTTTTTGGCATGGCGAAACTAACCCACGCATTAGGCGAGTCTTCCTCCATCGAAGCGATGACTTCGTATGCCAAGTCGCGCCAAAAATTGGTGCCTATTACCTCGACGTTGAACTGGGGGAAGGTGGATTACAATCAATTGGATGCGGGAATGATGCACAGCTTTGCCTGGATGGAGGATTCTTTGCATACGACATGGGGAGTAGAGTACCGCAAGTATGAGGCAAATTCGGATGTGGTGTTTGAAGCGAAACCCACACAAGTGAATGAAGTTTGGCGTGCTTTTAGCCATCAAACTTACCGTTTCAATGACCGTTTGTCGTTTATCGGTGCGCTAGCGTTGGAAAATTCCGATACTGGCGACACAGAACCCGCCTATCAACTAACAGCGCTCTGGAATGCCACAAAGCAACATCTTTTTCGCTTCTCTTACGCCATTGCGTCAACCTTGCCTAGTCTTTACGGAAAAAGTGTTAATCATCAACCCAGTAGCTTTGGCCGAATTGTTGGTAACCCTGACTTGAAACCAGAAAAACTGCAATCTTACGAAGTGAGTTATCTAGGCCGGTTGATGCAAGGTAAACTACAGGTGGAGTCGAGTATTTTCTATGTAGATATAGACGATGTTAGCGCCAGTGAATCGTTTGCCAATCCAGATGCCCCACCGCCATTTTTGGTCACATTCAATAACGACAATCATGCGACCGCAGTAGGGCTAGAGGGAAAACTGAGTTATCGTTTTTCGCGTGGCACATCAGTATATGCCAATTATACTTACCAAGTATTATCTGATGAATTGGACGATATCATGGTCATCGACTCCACTCCACGGCATAAATTCAATCTTGGCGGAATTGCCAAGCTCAGTCGGTATACGTTGAGCGCCAATGGCGGGTATAAAAGTGATTATTCCACTATCCCCGCCAACAGAAGTGCAGCGTTAATCCGAAAAATATCGGATCAATTTCGGCTCGATCTTAGATTGGCTTATCAGCCTAACGACAGGTTGGAATTTGCTTTGGCCGGTCAAAATCTGCTTGAATCACACCACATTGAGTTTAGTGATTTTGATGGCTTGGAGATATCACGGACAATTTATGCAAGCATGCGGTTGGATTTATAATAAATCGAAGAATAAAGGGGGCAAGATGGAAGGTACCATAAACACGTTTTATTTTACTGACAGTCCTGCCCAGCTTTGCGTCCACCGCCATACGTGACTTATAAAATCGCTGATGGGCCTCATCAAGCGTTCCCCTTAACATATTTTTTTGAATAAACTCAATGTGTCGACCCCAGAGCCTGGTAGCAGCACTGCCCACTTTTGACTTGCCATTATTCATGTGTTAGCGTCGCCGTCATGTACATTAATTTCATATTACAATATACTGTTATAGTATACAGTAATATGAGGATCGAAATTATGCAATATGAAAATTCTATCTGGCACTATAATTAGTGATTTTTTATATTGTACTATTATATTTTCCAAAATAGTGCTTTAAATTTAAAAGAGGTTAAAATGAAAGTTGCATATATCTTTTCTTCACAAGGACATACAGTATCATTTAAATTAGGTAAAATGATTTTACCTCAACTTGAAGAAGATGCTCATGGTGTGGATGTTGTAGGAATGTTCTTTTTTGAAGATAACAATTACGTCTTACTCAAAGGGAATCCAATTGGTGAGCGATTATCGAGAATAGCGAAAGTAAAAAATATGTTGTTGATGGGTTGTGATCAATGTTGTGAAGAAAGGGAAATCGAAGATAGTTTAGTTGATGGTGCTGTTATAGGTTGTTTTCCAAATTTATATAATGCACTATCAGGAAATATGCCAGATCAAATAATTACGTTATAGAATATTGAAACGGTCATGGTCAAGTATCATATACATATTTTATTTTACTGGCGGTCCTTCCCAGCTTTGTATCCACCACCATTCATGACTTACAAATCGTTGAAATAGCCTTCTCCATGAAAGATGTGCTGTCGCTCTCTACCTCGGTTCATTACGTGGTAGTCAGCGTTTTCATACTCTATTCGGAGCGGGCGAGGCACAAAATGGATACGTAAAATATAGTTTACTATTCAATATGATACTTACCTCCTCTTCCTTTTATCTCTTGACCGCACCAACATTTATAAATATTTCACCTGAAAAATTCTGCCATTACTCTCTCACTGAACAGCTCAGATCTATTATAGAACTTTATTAAACACCTCTTGTCAAACTAGCGCCTTACAGTCATCTGATTGTATTAATTGACAATATAAACTGGCAAACGCTATGTTGAATATGAGATTATTAATGTGGTATGAATCAGTTTAAATTTTGACATACCAAAAGGCAAAGCCAGTATGTTTGAAAACGTGTTTTTTCAAATTGGTGCAATCCTTGGACTGGCGGCAGTCGGTGGCGCACTTGCCCAGTTTTTTCGACAGCCACTGATTGTCGCATTCATTGCGGTAGGCATTATCCTTGGGCCATCAGTTCTGGGTATGGTGGCCTATAGCAGTGAAATCGAACTGTTCGCGCGCCTTGGCATCGCCCTATTGCTGTTCGTCGTAGGGCTAAAGCTGGATTTACACATTATACGTACTGTCGGCCCGGTTGCTCTAGCCTCTGGTCTCGGCCAGGTAATCTTTACTTCTGTTATAGGTTATCTAATTGCAATATTACTCGGCATGTCACACATTGCGGCAGTCTACGTTGCTGTCGCACTGACATTTTCAAGTACCATCATTATTATCAAACTACTCTCGGACAAACGTGAAGTTGACTCACTGCACGGACGCATCGCCGTCGGCTTTCTCATCGTGCAGGATATCGTTGTTGTTATAATCATGATCGTCCTGACGGCCTTTGGCCAGGCTGGCAGCACGGAGATCGATATTGGCTGGGAGGCACTCAAGATACTGGCCAAGGGAATTATGATGCTAGTTACCGTAGCGCTGCTCATGCGCTATGTCCTGCCCCGGCTGATGCAACGCCTAGCTCACTCTTCTGAGCTTTTAATGCTATTCGCTATTGCTTGGGCGGTACTCGGTGCCTCTGCCGGTGATGCCCTTGGTTTCAGCAAAGAGGTGGGAGCATTTCTCGCGGGCATCTCCATAGCCTCTACCCCCTTTAGAGAACAAGTAGCTGCGCGCCTGGTTTCGCTGCGCGACTTTCTTTTGCTGTTTTTCTTTATTGAACTAGGTGCCGCGCTGGATCTGAGTATTCTAGGAACGCAGGTGTGGTTAGCTGTGATTTTCTCTCTGTTTGTTCTTATTGGAAACCCGCTCATTGTCATGACCATTATGGGTTACATGGGTTATCGAAAACGGACAGGATTCCTCGCCGGATTAACGGTTGCGCAGATCAGTGAATTTTCACTGATCCTGGCAGCGCTTGGATTCAGCTTGGGACATCTGAATGAGGAGACCGTAGGACTGATTACTCTGGTAGGCCTGATCACTATCAGCATATCGACGTATATGATCCTGTATTCACATGTACTCTATGAACAACTGGCTCCCTATTTATCGATTTTCGAACGTAATGTCCCCTATCGTGAGCTGGAGAATACACTCATTGCAGAAGACAAAGCGGATATCTTGCTGATTGGGTTAGGCCGCTATGGATCAATACTGGCAGATAGTCTCCGCCAACGGGGTTGTCGACTCATTGTAATGGATCTTGACCCGTCTATTGTGCAACGCCATGCACATGAGGGATATATCGTTCATTATGGCGATGCAGAGGACCCGGAATTTATTGCCACATTACCCCTTGCAAAAACAAAATGGGTCGTAAGTACCATTCGTGACCCTAGCATTAACCGTATGTTGCTTCATAGTCTACGCCAGCTGGATTACAACGGTAAAGTGGCTGTCTCAACCGCAAACCGACATGATGCACAAGAGTTCGAGCAGATGAGTGTGGATATGGTGCTGATTCCCTATGCCGATGCGGCAAAGGAAGCAGCAGACCGCCTGATGGCATCAGGCAAGCCTGACAAACATATCAGCGTCGAGGGAGATAAGTCATGAAAAGATTCAAAAATATTCTTTATGTTTCCGAAGATTCCGTTGTACAAGATGCAGCGATTACACGTGCTGTATCACTGGCAAACAACAATCAGGCTGAACTGACCGTTATTAGTGTTATGGAAGAGATTACTGAAGGAATTGGTATTCCGAATGATGTGTCTCTCTCCACGGACTTGCAAACACTCATACAAACTGAACATTATAAGGCGCTTGAATTATTAGTCGAGCCATATAAAGATCAATTAAATATCAAACTGGAAGCTCTGATCGGCAAAAGATTTATTGAAGTAATCCGTGCCGTACTGCGTAATGATTATGATCTGGTTATAAAAGCTGCCGAGAACCCGAATTGGATTGATCGACTATTCGGCAGTGATGACATGCATCTGTTACGCAAATGTCCGTGCCCGCTATGGTTTATAAAACCAGGAGAAAAAACCAATTATAAGTGTATAGTCACTGCGGTTGAGTTTGACCCTGTCAACTTGAATACTGTGGATGACGACCTAAACAAAAAGATTCTCTCGCTTTCCAGCTCACTTGCATTATCCAACTTTTCCGGTTTACATCTGGCGCATGCCTGGGATGCACCTGAGGCTGGATTTATATCCTTATGGGCGGATAATCCAGCCGAAGCCGAAATTAATGTAACAGAGGGTGAACACACCCGTCACCAAAGAGGTATAGACCTGATCTATCAAAATCTACGTCAACAGATGGGCGAGGAAGCATTCAAGTTTATATCTCCACACACCCATTTAATTAAAGGATTAGCCGCCAAGGAGATACCCAGACTAGTGAATCAGCTGGATGCGGATTTGGTTGTTATGGGGACCGTCGCACGCACCGGAGTTCCAGGGCTTATTATTGGTAATACAGCAGAAGCGATTCTTGATCAGCTAAAATGTTCAGTGCTTGCTGTAAAACCAACCGAGTTTGTATCTCCTGTTACGATAGATTAACATTATCAATGTTAATCTCAATCGGGATTATTGTTTATATTTTCAATATTAAGTGTCTTAATCCTACATGCAGAAGACATCAGGTAATCCGAGGGTGATTCTTCCATGATTACTACTTATCCGATGAAAGATGTTATTTCTATAGTACAATATTGAGAGAGAGAGAGAGAGATTAACACCTCTAACCATTCATTCCAGCACACATTTTCATTATTTTTCATATCCCTCTACGCTTCATTATTG
>Ga0316204_10009438_pt1 | contig 13028 bp, 7 predicted proteins | sample 6monrhotite_MG_2_FD_205661 | JGI IMG/M metagenome (GOLD analysis project Ga0316204, IMG submission 205661) | Microbial mat bacterial communities from mineral coupon in-situ incubated in ocean water Damariscotta River, Maine, United States -... | ecosystem: Environmental > Aquatic > Marine >... | reverse complement strand
GCATCCAATACTGGTATATGCAGATCTCCTGGCAACCGGTGATCCCAGAAATATTGAAACTGCCGAAATGATATATGAGAAGAACATTGCTGAACATTTCAGGGAAGCTTGATCCTTTTACCGTTGCCATTTATGAGCAGATTGCAGCGGTAGCAGAATCACATGGCATACAATTTTTTATTATAGGGGCAACAGCGCGTGACCTTATATTGCATCATGGTTTTGGTATTGAGGCTCGGCGTGCTACCAAAGATATTGATCTTGCAGTTCATGTGGCAAGCTGGGATGAATTTCAAGCATTAAAAAATAATTTAATTGAAACAGGGCAGTTTTCTGAAACAAAAATGACACAGAGGCTGATGTATCAAGAAAGTATTCCAGTAGATATCGTTCCCTTCGGATCAATAAAAGAAGCAGACGGTTCTATTGGTTGGCCACCAGATCACGATATTCGAATGAATATACTTGGCTTTGACGACGCGTACAGTGACGCAATGTCAGTCAGATTAAAAGAAGAACCAGAATTAGATGTTTTGGTGGCATCACCAACCTCATTGGCAGCATTAAAGTTATTGTCCTGGAAAGAAAGGGCACCAGAGAATTCAAAAGATGCAATCGACCTCATTTTTATTATTCAGAATTATCTGGATATTGGAAATCATGAGAGATTGCAGGACGAGCACAGTGACTTGGTAGATGAAAATTTTGATTATGTACGCGCTGGTGCCAGATTGCTTGGTCGTGATATTGCAAGAGTGCTAAGTGACCAGGCAATAACGGAAGTGCTGCTGATACTCGAAGAACAAACAGTGGATGGTGATCGCTATCCATTGGTAGAAGATATGTCGAGAGGAGAGTCGGGAGAGCAATTTCAGGAAAATTTAATACTGCTCAAAAAATTAATTCAGGGTGTGTTAGATGTTACAGAAGTAACATCATAATCGATAAAAATTAGACGTTTATAAAATAATAAAACATGATTAAAAAATATATTAAGGGTAAATGTCGTTGAACGCGGTTGAAATATAAGAAGCAATTAGTAGTTTAGCCGAGCAGGAGTTTGATTCGGAAAATTTCCTATGCATTTTTAGAAGCCTTTGGAAATAAGCCGACAACAATAAAACGATTGATAGGTGGCTCGAGCAACGTCTCTGATCTTGATGGTTGAAGTGGCTGATTATCAAATTCAAAGTGCCGGGCATTTTCAATTGGGGTGTGATGTGGGTAATCTGATATCTAAAGATGATCATGATTTTTTTATTCAATATTTCAGGGTGGATTTAAAAGAGGAGGCACCAGAATTGTTATGAGTAAGGTTATGGTTCTTAAGGCATGGATAAAATACTCTTTTAATCAGGAAGAAGTAAATGCGATATTTTCCCAGAAAGTACATTTAGGTATTCGTGATTAATGGTTATGCAGCGAGGTAATCTGAAACCAGCGCATACAGGGTATCGCTACCAAGATATTGCTACTGCATATTATCTAATAGGTGCTCTTATCGGACGGTGTGATAGTGTTACCGTAGATAAGAAGCAAGTAGAAGATGATCGTTTAGATGACCTTGAAATATCAATATCAGGTTATATTTATAGAAAACAGATTAAATCTAGTCCTGATGCATCGAGATCTATTAAACGCTTAGATTTCACCGGTGCGAGATCAACATTACGTATTGATAGGCTTGTTCTTACTCATATACGTAGTATCGTAGTCGCGAAAGAGTACCGACTGTGTGCAACTTGGCAGCCACCAGAAAGTGGTGATGATCTTTTTAACTTGTTAGACGTTGTGGCTTCAGAGCCAACATTTGATGGGACGAATGTTTCATTTTATAAGTTTAAGGCAGATCAGATATGGCCTATTGGTGGTAAGCCTATATGGTCTGTACTTGAGAATTACATGCAACCAGATGCAGAATTTGTGCGTGATGATTTTATAGAGTTTTGTAATAAGTTCATTATTGAGCTTCAACTACCAACTGCATCAAAAGATCTTCTTAACCCTGGTCCTCTTGAGTCTTCAGTTCTCTATTTGCTAAGGGAATATGTTGGTATTGGGCGTTACCCTAATGCAGGGCGACAGTGTGAAGACGTGGCCGCACTTGCAGTGTCATTGGCTAACTTAGCCAGAACTAAAGAAGCTACCCTGCTACCAGATGAAATCTCTAGGAATCTAGAAATACGGATGGACTTTGGTCGCGTATCACAGGCATTCCCAGTGGATAAAGCTTATTTTTATGATCGTCCTGATTTTAGAGGGCTGGTTCGTACTGATTTGCAATCTAGTGGTATTTATATTGTGACTGCTCCTCCTGGTGCTGGTAAGTCCTGGGAACTCACGTGTTTGGCTGAAGAGCTTGCTGACGATTTTGTCGTTGCTCGTCATTACTGTTATTTAGAACCAGGTGATGAGTTAATTGAACGGAGAGTTACAACAGATGTTTTTTTCGCAAATATATTATCTGAGCTTTATGATGCTGAGCCAAAAATTAGTAGTGGCTCGTTACGCTTATCAGCCGATTTAAAAACTTTAGAGGAGGCGTTAGCTAGAGGTGTTGAATTAGGTAAGAAAATTGTTCTAATCATAGATGGCTTAGATCATATAGCCAGAGTCCAGTCTGCATCAAATAGGCTTAGTGATGATGAAACAGATATCATCGAACGGCTGTCAACTTTAACTATACCAGAGGGGGTTAGTCTTGTTCTTGGATCTCAGCCCGGAAATCATTTAGACCCGCTATTCAATCGACGTGAAAAAGATGTTCACAGTTTCGAACTTCCTTCATGGAATCATAATGATGTGATTGAGTTAACTAGGTTACATGGTGTTGATCAAGCCTTGATATCTGCAGGGTTAAATGATTCTGATGAGTTAGTGCTAATACTAAACACTCTTGCTGAGAGGAGTGCAGGTAATCCATTGTATGTAAGGTATTTATGCAGGGGAATTATAACAGGGCTTGAAACAGGTATTGTCAGTAATCCAGTGGACTGGTTATTAGACTCACCTGACATTGGTGGCGACGTTGCTATTTACTATAAACATTTATATGAAAATATTTTGAGTCAAGCGCAGGCCATCGCAGATCTATTTGGTGTGCTTGATTTTTCTGTTTCTGAGTTAGAACTAAAAGAAATATTGCCAGGAATTGTTTCTTCATGGTTACCTGAAGCGCTAATTGCATTATCGCCTATTTTAATTAGGGTGACCGGTCAAGGTGGTGTCCGCATATTTCATGAAAGTTTTAGGCGATTTATGCTTGATGAGCTTAATAGGCAAGAGCGTAGTCTTAGCGATGTGTTATCACCCGTTATAGACTGGTTAGAACATCGAGACTTCTTTCAAGATGCAAAAAGCTACCGTTTCTTGTTACCAGCTTTCCGCAAAGCTGGTCGAGATATAGATATTATCAACAGAGTTGATTTTTCTTTTGTATCTGAAAGCGTTAGTAATGGTCATCCCGTGGAAGCGATTCAACGAAATTTGTCAATCACTGCTGAGGTAGCAGGAAGAGCGCGTAATTGGCCAGTTTTAGTGCGCTGTGCTGAGTTAAGGCGTGCTTTATCTACTTGCTTCGATATTGGTTCAAATGATTGGAATGGTTTTTGGGTGTCGTATGCTGACATATTTGGGGTTGAAGCTCTTGCAGAGCGTCTACTATTTGATGGAAAGCCGACGTTGTCATATGAGGAAGGCTTACAAGCCTGTTTGTTAGTTGATGATTTGGGTGGTGTGGCGCCTTGGCAGGAGTACCTTGCCGTAACGCCAAATACTAATGAATCAGGTTATAGCGGGGATTTTGATCATACAATACATCTAACTGAAGATGAGTCTTTAAATCTAGCGGCAATTCAAGGTCGGTTACGGTTAGGAAATGGTTGGCGAATACTTTATCGCTTGTACAAATATTTAACTAAAGTTGTGGGTGAACCTAAGGTTTTCTTTATCAGAAAAATATCCATGCGCTTTTCCCGTATGGGTAATATCAGCATTATGGAAAAGCTGGCGACAAAATTTGATGAAGAGAGTGTTGCAATTATAGGATTCGCAATAAGGCTTGGTATTGCAGATGAGTTGTCTAGAGCTGGAGATGAAGAAGCTGCTCATGTGATGGCTGAGAAAGCACTACATGGTGCGTCATCACCATCTTTAGTAATTATGTGTATGGAATTTGGAGTTATACCTGCATCTCCTGCTTCACATGCAGCCATTCCTGTGTCTATTGATATTGGTGTGGGTTCAGATAATAGTTGGCCTGAAGCAGCCAATATCCGTATATGGTTATCTTCGATTAGACTCCTAGCTCATACAGCTGATGGTGACATAACAATTGATAGTGAATTAAACAGAGTTCAGGGGGAAGGCTGGTACTATTGTTGGCTTCGTTATGCGCTGGCATTGTCGAAGGCTGAAGCTGCAAGTAAGGCAGGTACCCCTTTAGATATTAATGCGGTATTTACAATTTTGGCTGAAGATGTTCGACCATTTGCAGGAAATCCAAGGGCATGTGATCTCTATCGACTTCATGGTGTCATTGCGGAAACCTTATCGCTTGGCTTGTCTTTAATTAAAACTCGGGATGAGTGGGATCATGCGATAGAGGTAATTCTAAAGGTTAGTAGAGAGACTGCATCGCGTCTTGATCGTGAGGATGGTGGGCCAGTTTCGATGGGTACGGTTATTGATATTTTATCGCCTCATGCGTTATCAACTATAGCAGGTAAAAAAATTTACTCTGTGATCGAAGAGCAGGTAAAGGCTTCAGACAGGATGGGAACATATTACTCAACTCATGCTGAGTACAACATGAGCTTGGCAGTAGTGCAGATGAATATTGGACTGGATGAGAAGGCTGAAGAAAGTTGGAAAGCGGCAGGTATTTATTTGGCAGGGTATGGCTATCGTAAGGATATAACTTTATTTGACATTATTGAAAGTGTTCCTGTTTTATTAGAATCCTCTAAAGATTCAGCCCTTAAAGCATTAGAGAATCTCCAGCCACTTATAGCTGCTGTGCTACGTCATACTGATGGACGTGAAACTAAACATACACCGAATACCTGGTTTGAAAATTTACTCTTTGTGGATTCGTCGTCAGCTATTGATGTGTTGGCTCGAACAGTTTTGGAAGAGGATTGTATAGAATCTTGGCCAACAATTAGAGCGCTTCAGTCAGTAGCTAAATATTCCAGCGGAAAAGCTAATCCAATCCTTGTAGATGCACTATGGGAAACTATTCCTTTTGAAGTGGAATATGAAAACAATGGGAAAAAGGAGGCAAAATTGCGGCTTGAGCCTCTTGACTTATTGTATAAAACAAATTCTTCACTGGCTTTGGAAAGATTACATCGACTCTCCGCTCAGGCGGCTAACGATGCGACAAAATATAATTACGATTCTGTAGTTCTTATAGAGCAATTTGCGTTAGATCATGGCAGCGATATTCAATGTAATATTTCAAAACCAGTTAAAGATAAAACTACAAATAATCATGAGTCATTAAGTGCACGTTCCCCTGCTTTTTTATTTGATGTTAAAGCTCTTCCATTTCCTCCATATCCTTCATTAGTTGATGTTATGTCTGGGATACGTGCAGTAAGTTCGAAATCAAATGAGCCTGAAGAGTTACGGAGTATTTCGTTATATCTAGCCTACAAGTTAGATGAGATGCTTGGTAACGATGATGAGGTTGGCGCAAGGCGTATTCTTCATTTTTTTGCAAGAGAAATATCTGCTCCGCTATCGAGTCAGGTACACCCATTGTCTGATGTGGCGCTTTATCTTGAAAATGCAGGTTGTGATTCTCTTGCGACTATCGCCTATGCACTTGCATATACGCAATCAAGGGGCGGTGGTGGTTGGTATGAATTTGGAGGTGATAAGCATAGTGATGCTTTGCATCGAGCAATTGCACTGGACCGAAACCTGGCGCAACAAACTGTTGCAGATGAAGTCTCATATCGATTGAGAAATACGGAATATGGTGCAGGTATTTCAAAGGGGTTGATTAATCGCATAGTTGAGTGGGGGGATTCAGATGTTGCGGCGGCTAGTTGGAAAGAAGCATTTGATGTCATTTCTCACCGATTACCACTATCTCTTCCAAGTAGTTGGTTTGCTACATTTAGTGTTAATGAATTATCAAGCTGGAATATTAACGAAGGAATTGTTTCTTTGCTATTGGTTCGGTTGTCTGAACCGAGGATTACAAGGAAAATATCAGCACTATCAGGTCTTTTAAAAGCATTTATGTATTGTCCTGATGCAGTTGCACGGCCACTTGCCTGGTGGCTATGTCGTGATACTCCGACAACATCCTTATTACTTGTTTTTCAGTTATTGTTACTTGTGGAGGATGACCCTTATCAAATTACAGTTAACCTGCAAGAGTTGCTGACTAGCTATTCCCGATCGGATTGTTGGGGTGTAGCTTTAATTACTTCTGTACTGTTAGAAAGAGCAGGAATTGTAGTTCCTCAAAAAAATAATAAATTGGATGAATTAAGTAACTACGCGAAAGCATCAAGTGAAAATATTGAAGTAGTATTTAGATATGATACTGGTGATACTCTAAAAATATTATCTCGTATTGACCCTGAGTTACCAGATAAGGTTAGTGGAAATTTCCTTCCATTATTGGAAAATGAAATGCAGGTTGAGCGAATTAAAGAACGGCTGAAGCTTTCGTTTGGTCGTGACCATAAGGGATATCCACCAACAGATGTTTTATTTTGGCAGTTTGAATTGTTTATAGCCGTTTTACATGAACAAGCATGTGGTTTAAAAGATAAGCTTTGGAAAAAAGGAATTTGGTCAAAGGACAAAGAAATATCGCTGTTTATGCAGGTGCAGCCAGAAATTGCGCTCCACTTGGCTATTTTTAATAGCCGCATTCCTCGCCCTGCATGGAAAGAGCCTTGTGAGCTTTTATCAGGTGAATCTAACTTGATAAAAGTAACGGAAAACTCTAAATATAAAGGATGGCTACAACTTGGTTTAGTCGAAGAGCAATATATTAATGGTGAACATGGTTTTTCTCGTCCTACTGAATATATTAGAGTTTTTTCTGGTGCGTCAGTTGCGCCTATAGGAACAACTTGCTCAGCTAAATATTTTCCATTTATAGATGGGGATTATAGTGACTGGTGGGGCGATGATGAATTTCAGATATATCAGAGGCCTCATGATAGGTGGACTCAATTATTATCTTTAACTAGGAATACCGATTGGTTAGGGAGTGACTTGGTTCTTATTCCGCCCAAAGAAATAATTGCTATTAGTGATATAAAGATACCAGGGTTTGGAGATAAACTGGTATGGAACGATAGTGACGGGAATCCAATATTGGTATGTAGATTTTGGCGAGTAAGAGGTAATCAGTTTGATATTGAGTCTGATAGGTTGTGTGGATCAGATCTAATTATTAGGCCTGATTTAGTTGAGAAGCTAGAGGTGTTTTTTTCAAGCCCAATAAAAATGTATACGAAAGTATCAAGAGAAGATATATCTGAATGATATTTTAATTAAAAATAGAGGGTATTATACTTGCAATAAACCTTCAATAATATTTGCAGTTAAATTAACTGCTGAATCAGCTGCTTCATCCATTAAATGCGCATACCGACTTGTTGTTCTGGTATCAGCATGACCAAGCAACTCTCCAATTTGAGCAAGACTTAGCCCAGCAGAAATTCCAGCTGATGCAAATGAGTGGCGCAAGTCATGTAGCCTTAAATCCGGGCAACCAGCTTCCAGTCGAATTTTTCTCCATATTCGGGTAGGGTCTTTTATACCCGTAATGGTGTCACAGTAACGAGGTAAGGCGTGGATAACTTCAAGTGCCTGCTCCGGTAAATGAACTAGCTTGGCACCTGTCTTACTATCAGGTAAATGAAGTTTATTGCCCTCTAACCAGTCCCATTTAGCATTACCAATTTCAGCTTTTCTCGCACCAGATAAAATAAGTAAATAGATAAAAGCAACAGAGGCGGGATTGCTGTCTTTATATTTATTAAGGCCCATGGCAATGCCCGTGGCTTCTTCTGGTGTCATATAGCGCTTTCGCATTGCTTCTGGATATCGCGTTACCAAATAACACGGGTTGCTATGCCGTTCACGTAATTTCCATTTTTCAGCCAGGTTAAACATATGAGAGCAAAGTGCTAGCATTCTGTTGGCAGTGGGTTTTATATGAGAGAGTGATTTGTGAAATCTTTCCATATCATCAATATCAACTTCATGAGTTTTTAACTTACCTATCATAGGGATGATGTGGTTATCAAAGTTCATACGATCCATCCAGCCGGATTTTTTATTTACGCTGTGCTCTGTTATATAAAGATCACATAATTCAGCAACAGTTGGAGCGTTCTTGGCTGTTTGGCGTTCTTTTTGTGGGTCTCTACCTTGAGCCACCTGAAATAAAATATCTTGAGCAATCCTTCTCGCATCTGCAAGTTTGATGGTGGGAAAGTCGCCTAGTTTAGGTCTTCGCTCTTTTCCCACTTTTGTGCGATAGTACAGATAGAACGATTTTCGTTTTTCAAAGGCGCGTAATTGTAAGCCTGTAACATGCTTATCTCGAAGAGACTCACCAGGTTTAAGTTGTTTTATATTGCTGTTTGTTAGATCCATATTGCCTTTCTACTGGTCGCACACTGGTCGCAAAGTACTAAATTCAGGTTAGTATTTTGTAGTTTATAGTGAGATATAAAAATACACTTATTGCGAAAGAAGTCAATATAATCAATGAGTTGTAGTATATGGTGGTACACTACAGTATATGGAAATATAGGTCTGGGGGTGTGGTGGTCGCAGGTTCAAATCCTGCCGTCCCGACCAGAATATGAAAACCAGTTAACTGAAAGGTTATCTGGTTTTTTTATGAGTCATTGTCAGAGTCGATAATAAACACAGCGTCACCAACTGATAGTCTGCCACCCTGTATTACTCGAATACAAATACCGCTGTTATAACTCAAAGCCAATGCCATTCCTTTGCCTTCAATTTTATTTAGATAGCCACAAGGTGGTCTGGGTTTTTCATAACTGAATACGGCGTCACCAATTTTAAATTGCTTACCTTCAAGTGCTTTGGTTTTAATGCCTTTGATGACTAAATTGCGACGATGTTGGCCATTATCAAAAGTCAGGTTATTTCCGCGTTTTGCTTGCTTAAGATCGTGCTCGGATATTAGCGTGATCTGACATCCTTCTACTGGGTCCCAGTAGCCTGTTTTCTTTAAGTATCTGTCGCCTAATATGCCCTTGCCAGATACGACTTCCGCATATTCAACGGACTGCATTGGCATACCTGCACTTTCGGCAATGAAAATTCCACAAAGACTAGCCTCTCTGGAGGTATTTTGATTAAAACCTAAGTATTTAAAAAGCATTATATGAGAGGGGGGGAGTTAATTGTATTGGCGAGAGTATATCTTGAATGTTCAATTTTAGAGTATTGATACAGCTCCAAAGGAGCTAATTTATAAATTAAACGCGTAATTTATGCCACATATGGTGAATATATTCGAATAAAGTGATGAAGTGGAGCGGCAATTCTGCCTAACTGCTCGCCGTTTAGGTATAATGCTCGGCCTTTTATTTTGCACTGGATTTACGTTCCAGCTCGCAGTACAGGTTTATATATGTCACGCATTGTTATTGCTGCCTTATATCATTTTGTTTCACTGGATAACTACAAAGAGCTTAGACAGCCCTTGTTAGATGTGATGCTTGAGAATGATATTAAAGGCACATTGTTACTCGCCAGCGAAGGTATAAATGGCACCGTTGCTGGAACTCAGTCATCGATTGATGCTCTTCTTGAGTGGTTAAGGTCTGATCCACGTTTATTCGATACGCGCTATAAGGTTTCGTACGATGATAAAATGCCGTTTTATCGTACACGGGTAAAGCTCAAAAAAGAAATTGTTACCATGGGCGTACAAGGTATAGACCCTAACCATGTGGTGGGTACTTACGTTAAACCCAAAGACTGGAATGATCTGATATCAGATCCAGAGGTTACCCTGATTGATACACGTAATGGCTACGAAGCGGCGATTGGTACATTTAAGGATGCGATTGATCCTGATACTGAAACCTTTCGTGAATTCCCAACCTATGTAAAACAAAACCTGGATCCTGCGAAGCATAAAAAAGTAGCCATGTTTTGCACTGGCGGTATTCGTTGTGAAAAATCGACGGCTTATTTGAAAGAGCAGGGATTTGATGAGGTATATCATCTTCAGGGTGGCATTCTTAAATATCTGGAAGAAGTGCCTAAAGAAGAATCTCTATGGGAAGGTGAGTGTTTTGTTTTTGATAATCGAGTAAGTGTTAATCACGAACTGGAAAAAGGTAGTTATCACCAGTGCCATGCCTGTCGCCTGCCAATCACTGAAGAAGACATGCAAAGTGAAAAATACATTCACGGAGTAAGCTGTCCACATTGTTTTGATAGCAAGACAGATGAACAGCGCGAGCGCTTTATGGAGCGTGAAAAACAAATGCAGTTGTCAAAAGCTCGAGGTGAAGAACATATCGGCTCGGCTGTAGTGAATTTAAATAAACAACGCAAACAACAAAAGTTAAATAAACGTCTGGCCGACCAGGAAAGAAATCGTCAGGCAAAACGCGTTCATCGTTAACGGTTAATTGTTTTTTATTTGCCTAAGTCCTAAACATAATTATTAGGACTTATGGCTAGAATATATAAATTTAGAGTAGGGTAAAATATTGATATCAACAGCAAACATCACCATGCAGTTTGGTGAAAAACCACTTTTTGAAGATATTTCAGTAAAGTTTTCAGAAGGTAAACGCTATGGCTTAATTGGTGCTAATGGCTGTGGTAAATCGACCTTTATGAAAATACTGGGTGGTGACTTAGATCCAAGTGCAGGCACTGTCTCTATTGATGCAACTGATCGCTTAGGTAAATTGAAGCAGGATCAGTTTGCCTATGAAGAATTTAGTGTGGTTGATACCGTAATTATGGGGCAACCAGAACTATGGGAAATCAAGCAGGAACGTGATCGCATTTATGGCCTGGCAGAAATGTCTGAAGAAGAAGGCATGAAGGTTGCGGATCTCGAAGTTCAGTTTGGTGAAATGGATGGTTATACCGCTGAATCACGTGCCGGTGAATTATTGCTTGGACTTGAAATTCCAGTTGAACAGCACTTTGGTTTAATGAGCGAAGTTGCGCCCGGCTGGAAACTACGTGTATTGCTAGCGCAGGCACTATTTTCAAATCCAGATATCTTATTACTCGATGAGCCTACCAATAACCTGGATATTAATACAATCCGTTGGCTGGAAGGTGTGTTAAACGAGCGAAAGAGCACGATGATTATTATTTCGCACGATCGTCACTTCTTAAACTCGGTTTGTACTCACATGGCAGATTTAGATTTTGGTGAGTTACGTATTTATCCAGGTAATTACGATGAATATATGACGGCATCAACCATGGTGCGTGAACGTATGTTGTCTGATAATGCCAAAAAACAGGTGCAGATAAATGAGCTTAAATCATTTGTCAGTCGTTTCTCTGCAAACGCATCAAAAGCAAAACAGGCAACGTCGCGTGCTAAGCAACTGGATAAAATTGAATTAGACGAGATAAAGCCATCTAGCCGCGTAAATCCATTTATTCGTTTTGAACAGGAAAAGAAGTTATTCCGTCTAGCACTAGAGATCGACGGTTTATGCAAGAGTTATGATGATAACGCTATCATTAAAAATTTAGACCTTATGCTAGAAGTGGGCGAACGCTTAGCAGTGATTGGTCCAAATGGTATCGGTAAAACAACTTTCTTAAAAACATTAGTGGGTGATACGGAGATCAGCAGTGGCACCGTTAAGTGGTCTGAAAATGTTGCCATAGGCTACTACGCACAAGATCACGCCGCCGACTTTGATGAAGACATGACACTAATTGAGTGGATGAGTCAGTGGAAAGCAGAGAGTGATGATGAGCAGGTCGTTCGCGGTGTTCTTGGACGTTTGCTATTTTCACAAAAAGATATCGATAAATCAGTAAAGGTAATATCTGGTGGTGAACAGGGTCGAATGTTATTTGGTAAGTTAATGTTACAAAAACCAAATGTATTGATTATGGATGAGCCAACCAATCACCTGGATATGGAATCAATTGAATCACTTAATCAGGCGCTGGAAGATTATCCGGGCACTGTGATTTTTGTATCGCATGATAGAGAGTTTGTTTCATCACTTTCAACACGTGTTTTATCTATGTCAGATACAGGTATTGAAGATTTCCGTGGTGGTTATGAGGCTTATTTAGAGACTCAGGATAAATAATGACCAACTAGTATGCCCGTTTTGTATGGGTGCCACTATTCAGTGGCACCACCAGTATAGGTTTAAAAATTGATTTTTTTAGTGAGTCTTTTTATCAAAGCTTTTGAATAACATCATTAAGTCGCGATTCAAGTATTGATAGAAACTTGGGGTGTTCACTAATTAAAGGACTAATGCTTATTTTTAGTTCCGGATGTTCCTTCATTACAGATTCACATATCTCTACAATATCTCCATCCTTACCCGCATGACGGCCGGCCAGAAAAAACAGTAAAATAACAATTACACTGGTTTCACCGGATTGAATTTTTTGTACTAACCAGTTTTCCAGTAAGTCACCGTTAAAATCATATTCACTACCTTCGCGCCGTTCCATTACCGCCTGTTCTAAGTCGTAGTCACCAGGGAATTTATCCTGAACGCTTTGTACCAGATGCTTTCTTACATTGGTTACCTGGGGAGTGGGGGATCCATGGTCAACCAGTACAATATTGTTTAAAGGCAGGTTTTCTTTTTCTGCGGTGTCTTTGATATGGTCGTGAATAATTTCACAGAGTAAGCTTTCACCGTTTGGTAAGGGGTAAATGACATCTGCGATATTTATTTTAAAATCACCAAACTGGTCTTTTAATGATTTAACTTCATCAGGAATATATTTTGTCAGCGCCTTACTCTGACCAAAAAATATAGGCAGCA
>Ga0316204_10009437_pt1 | contig 13030 bp, 13 predicted proteins | sample 6monrhotite_MG_2_FD_205661 | JGI IMG/M metagenome (GOLD analysis project Ga0316204, IMG submission 205661) | Microbial mat bacterial communities from mineral coupon in-situ incubated in ocean water Damariscotta River, Maine, United States -... | ecosystem: Environmental > Aquatic > Marine >... | reverse complement strand
CCGTTGCCTGGGTCGCGAAACTGGCGTCCCCATTGGTCAGCGGAACCGCAAGGGTGCCCCAGATCCCGGCACCGAGATGGGCCGAAATTGCACCCACCACGTCATCGATTTTGAGCTTGTCCAGCAGCGGCACCAACACCACCACGATAAGACCGCCGACAGCGCCGATCAGGAACGCAGAGCCCATGGTCGGGCTGTCCGGTCCGGCGGTGATGCTGACCAGGCCTGCGATGGCACCGTTCAGGGCCATGGTCAGGTCGACCTTTTTGTAGATCAACTGGGTCAGGACCATTGCCGTCAAGACACCACCGACAGCGCCGATGTTGGTATTGATGTAGATGGTCGAAATGGCGATGGCGTCAGCCGCACTGCCAAGGGCGAGCTGCGAGCCGCCATTGAAGCCAAACCAGCCCAGCCACAAGATGAAGGTGCCCAGGGTTGCCAACGGCATGTTCGCGCCGGGCAACGGGTGAACACCGCCACCGGCAGGATACTTGCCTTTACGGGCACCCAGGATAATGGCACCGGTCAAAGCCGCCCAGCCGCCAACGGAATGAACCAGCGTGGAACCGGCAAAATCGGCGAAGCCCATTTCAGCCAACCAGCCGCCGCCCCACTGCCAGGAACCGGTGATCGGGTAAATGATTGCAGACAGCACCAGCACAAACGCCAGGAACGGCCACAGCTTGATGCGTTCGGCAACGGTACCCGACACGATCGAGGCCGCCGTGGCGACAAACACCATCTGGAAGAACCAGTCGGATTCGGCGGCATAACCACCATCAAAATTACCGGCCAGGGCATCGGTATTGTCGCCCGACCACATGGCAAAGGTGCCCATGAAACCGCCATCGACACCCATGTACATAAGGTTATAGCCAACCACATAGAACATGAAACCGGACAGGGAATAGAGCGCGATGTTCTTCAGGCAGATGGTGGCGGTGTTCTTGGACCGCACCAGGCCCGATTCCAGCATGGCGAAACCAGCCGCCATGAACATCACCAAAAAGCCGTGGATCAGGAACGACAGGGTATTAAAAATATACGCCGTTTCGGATACTTCGGCGGCCTGGGCAGATGCACCGCCAAGGACCGTAAGGGCGACCGCAGCACTACCGAATAATCCGGCAAGGCGGGCTTTAGAGCCAATTGCAAACATGGATAGTCTCCTCATCAGAATGGATTTGGGCCCTTACAGGGCGTCATCGTCGGTTTCGCCGGTACGAATGCGAACCGCCTTGGAAATGTCGTAAACAAAAATCTTTCCGTCACCGATCTTGCCGGTCCCGGCGGCCGCTTGAATGGCCTCGACGACGCCTTCGACAAGATCCTGTTTGACGGCGATTTCGACTTTCACCTTGGGCAAAAAGTGCACCGTGTATTCCGCACCACGGTAGATTTCTGCGTGACCTTTTTGACGGCCAAAGCCTTTGACTTCCGATACCGTCATGCCTTCGACGCCAAGTCCTGAAAGTGCTTCACGCACTTCATCAAGCTTGAAGGGTTTAATGACTGCCATAATCAATTTCATTTGACCTGGTCCCCTTTATTTCTATCGCCGGCCTGTCGCTCCTTTGAAAGACAACATCCGACCTGGTTGATTGACGCCTGCACGTGCAAATAATCACCCGTACAGGAAACTCCGCCCCTTGCATTTCAATTCCCGTGCCAGTTTCCAAAAATTGTGTAAAGGTGATATATATCAAGGGTATACATCCTACCCTGCCGTTATTTCAGGCCGCGGCACCGGTCTATTTGTGATCAATTTATAGGCATATATAATCACTGCTTAAAATATAAGCATATTAGTCTGGCGTGTGGCACTGGACTTTTTCTGCTTTTCGGGTGACACAAGAGACATGGTAAAAACACCGGACACCGCCCCGCTTAAAACCGATATCCTGATCGCCGGAGGCGGCCTGGTCGGGGGAACGCTGGCGTGTGCCCTGGCGTCAGCCGGGTTTGCCGTCGTCGTCGTCGATCAACAGGCCCCCCGGGACGGACTCGAGGCCTCTTTTGACGGTCGCGCCTCGGCCATTGCCCTCACGTCCAAGCATGTGCTGGATCAATTGGGCCTGTGGGCCCCCATCGCAAGCGACACCCAGGCGATCAACGACATTCGCGTCACCGACGGCGATTCGCCCCTGTTCCTGCACTACGACCACGACGATATCGGCGCCGAGGCCTTTGGCTACATGGTCGAAAACCGCTCGATCCGCAAAGCCCTGCACGGGCGCATCGGCGAACTGGCCAATCTTACCTTGCGCGCCCCGGCCCGCATCGAAACGCTGGACTGTTCAAGCAGCGGCGTGCAGGCAACCCTTGATGACGGCTTGGTCGTCAAGGCCCGCCTGATCATCGGGGCGGAAGGCCGCAATTCCCCAACCCGGGACCACGCCGGCATCGCGCTGACCGGCTGGTCCTACCACCAGACCGGCATTGTCTGCACGGTTGAACACGAATACCCCCACGACGGCATCGCCCACGAACACTTCCTGCCCGCAGGCCCCTTCGCGATTTTGCCGCTGACTGGCAATCGTTCATCGATTGTGTGGACCGAACGGGCCGACCTAAGCCCCGCCATCATGGCGCTGAATGACGACGAATTCCTGGCGGAACTGAAATCCCGGTTTGGGGATTTTCTGGGGGATGTAAAGGTGCACGGGCCGCGCTGGGCCTATCCGCTGTCTTTGCAATATGCCGATCGCGCCACCGATACCCGCCTGGCGCTGGCGGGCGATGCCGCCCACGGCATGCACCCCATCGCGGGTCAGGGCCTGAACATGGGCCTGCGCGATGTGGCGGCCCTGGCCGAAGTCCTGGTCGATGCCCGGCGTCTGGGGCTTGATCCCGGTGACGCGCTGGTGCTGGAAAAATACGAACGCTGGCGGCGCTTTGATAATACCCTGATGCTGGCCATGACCGACCTGCTGAACCGACTGTTTTCAAACGACATCGCGCCCCTGGCGCTGGCCCGCAACGTAGGCCTAGCCGCGGTCAACAAAATGCCGCCCGTGAAAAAACTGTTCATGAAGCACGCCATGGGCGTTGTCGGTGATTTACCCAGACTGATGCGCAACGAGGCGCTTTAAGGCTCATTAGAGTTGTGCCCCTCAAGCGCCGGGCGCGCTCTTCGCGCTTGGCTTAGGCCTCTGGAAGTCAGGTCGTAAGGCCGGACAGGAGCTCGGGCTTGTTGGGGTGGGGCTGGTTGCTTTTCATTTAAGGTATGTGCCCCTGCGGGCGCGCTCTTCGCGCTTGCTGGTTCTCTGGAAGTCAGGTCGTAGGGCCAGACAGGAGCCCGGTTTATCTCACGTCATCCCCGCGCAGGCGGGGATCCTGGGGCTGCGAAAAAGACTGGGTTCCCGCCTGCGCGGGAATGACGGATAAGCGCTCGGCCTTGTTGCGCCTTAAGGTCTGACTTCCAGAGGCCCAGCCAAGGGCCCCGGAGGGGGCCGCCCGGCGCTTGAGGGGCACGACCCTAATGAGGGCCGGGCTTTTTAAGGATCCCGGCTGAGCCCCTTAGCTTCCAGGTCGTTCAAATACCCCTGCCAGATCGCGTCCTGGTTCTTGCCGAAGGTATAAAGCGTATCCCACGAATAGATGCCGGTGTCGTGCAGGTCGTCGAACTTGATGCAGATGGCGTAGTTGCCCACGGGGTCGAGGCTCATGATGCCCACGTGCCGCCGTCCGGCGACCACTTGCTTTTGCGAAGGGCCATGGCCCTGGACTTCGGCAGACGGGCTTTCAACCCGAAGCAATTCGGCAGGCAACGAGAATTTGGAGCCGTCGTCGAAATCGACTTCAAGGATCTTTTCTGCCTGCTTCAGGCGGATTTCGGTGGGCTGGGGTTTGGGGCCGTAGTCTTCGCTCATTTTTAAGTGTGTTCCGTTCGTATTAAAGAGTATCGCCGTCGCCAGCCTTCAGTTCCCGCGCCTCATCAATCAGCATAATCGGAATACCGTCGCGGATGGGAAAAGCCAGACCGGCGGTTTCGCTGATCAGTTCCTGGGCTTTTTCATCATACCGCAGCAGCCCCTTGGTTGCTGGACAAACCAGAATTTCAAGCAACTTCGGGTCAACGGTTGGCGTATTCATGGTGCTCTCCGCTCATATGGTGTGTCGATGGCCAAACTGCTATCGAATGCTACAAATTAATTAGTGGCGGGTCGAACCGGGCCCGTCCCCGGGGCCGCCGTCTTCTTCCATCAACGACATTTCCATAAGGGATGCCAGCAATTTGCCGCGAGTATGCAAATCCGTACTTTCCAGCAAGGCCTGTTGTTCGCGGGGTTCAAACGGGCAGATCATGGCAAGGGACGTCACCAGGGCTTCATCAGCGGTATCTTCCAGGGTTTCCCAGTCGACTTCTATTTCCGCCCGTTCCAGATAGCGGCGAACGGCGGCAAGCAAGCGGCCCCGGTCTTCGATTTCGCTGTCGTCTTCGGTCAGGTCGCTGGCAAAATCCGAATAATCCACGCGCGCGCGGCGGTAGCCGTTTTGGGGGGTCAGTTCATCGCTAAGGCGAAAGCGGCACAAACCGCGCAAGGCAATCATATAGCGCCCGTCCACGGCTTCCTCGAACGATACGATGCGCCCGGCGCACCCGATGGGAAACAGGGCCGCCTTTTCGTCGATCGGTTCGCGCGCGGGTTCGGCCGGTTGAACCAGGCCAAAAATCCGCCCCAGGCCAAGGCTGTCATCGACCATATTCAAGTAGCGCGGCTCGAAAATGTTCAACGGCAGGTGGCCGTGGGGCAACAGCAGCGCCCCGCTGAGCGGAAACAGTGGAATAATTCCCGGCAGGCCTTTGATGCCGGCATCGCCCGTCCCCAAGGTCATCGCACCATCCTCATCACGAAAAAAGCAGCGAAGAAAGCTGCCGCCGCGCCGATACCACCAAGGGATCCGAAGGCCCCAGGGCTTCGAAAATCTTGACCACCTGCTTGCGTGCCTCTTCGTCGTTCCAGGCGCGGTCGCGGCGAATGATATCCAGCAATTGTTCAAGCGCCTGTTCAGGCTTGTTCGATGCATACTGGGCCAGGGCCAGGTCGAAGCGGGCCTGATGGTCGTTTTCATTGGCCGCCAGTTTGGCTTCCAATTCGCTTAAATCGATAGCTTCAGCCCCCTGGCCCTGTTCGGCCAGTTCCAGCGCCGTTATGGCCGCCGCAACATCCAGGTCCATCTTCATTTTAGGCTCTAAGCCGTCGACCATCTCGCGGGCCAGTTCGAATTCAGCACTGGCCACATAACACCGGATCAGGCCGCCAAGGGCCTTGCCGTTGCCCTGGTCCTGGGCCAGAACCTGGGCATAGATATCGCTGGCCGTGGCCGTGTCGTTCGCTTCCAGGGCGGCGGCGGCATGGTCCAGGGCCTCGTCCAGCGGGCTTTTGGCGCCACTGGTCAGGCGATCGATGAAGGCCTTGATCTGGCTTTCGGGCTGGGCACCCGCGAAACCGTCAATGGGCTGGCCGTGCTTGAAACCGAACACCGTTGGCACCGACTGCACTTGCAATTTCGCCGCCAGCTGCTGGTTGTCATCGATATTGATCTTCACCAGTTTGACGATGCCGCCACCCAGTTTGACCAGCTTTTCAAGGGTCGGGGTCAGCTGTTTGCAGGGCTCGCACCAGGGTGCCCAGAAATCGACTATGATCGGTATGGTCTTTGAAGCCTCGACCACATCGGCCATAAAATTGGCAACGTCGCTGTCTTTGATCAAATCATCGGGCCCGGCGCTGCCGCCGACGGGCGTGCCATCTTCATCTATAATCATCGTTTTTAGCACTCTCTATCAAGTTAGGTAGACCCTAAATGGCCCATTGCGGCCCGGGCCGCAAGGGGCCACGTCAAGAAACAGGTCACAAATCCACAATCGCCGGCACATGACCGCAGGCCGTAATGAAGGTCAGCAGGTCGGCCGGGCGAATCGCCGTGGTCATGCCGTTGGTCAGGGGATGGTAATTCAGCACCTCGGCCTGCATCATTTGTGCATCAAGCACCACATTGACCAGGGTTTCACCGTCATTGATCAGGGCAAACGGTGTCACCGATCCCGGCGTCACGCCCAGAACCTGCATCAGCAGGTCGGGCTTGCCAAACGACAGATGGCTCGACCCGATCAGGTGGCGCAGGCCCTTCATGTCGATGTCGCGGTCTTCCGAACACACAACAAGCCACAGGGCACCTTTTTTATCCTTCAAAAACAGGTTCTTGCAATGCCCCCCCGGCAATTCACCCCGCAACGCCTTGCTTTCCTCGACCGTGAAAACGGCGGCGTGGGTGTGCGTTTGAGTCGAAATGTTCAGGGCGTCAAGCCGTGCCAACAGGTCTTCTGTCGTCGCCACAGCGGGGGTTGATTGTAGGGTCATGGCAGCGATCATAAGCGGGGCGGCAGGCGGCCTCAAGCCCCGCGAACAGGACAACGGGAAATGATATCGGGTGAACTTGTGCAAAGGCTCTTGCAATGATTGGCGCTTTAAGTATTATCGCGCCCGACCATCATGAAAGTGACAGGGTCATCTGCGGGCGTAGCTCAGGGGTAGAGCGCAACCTTGCCAAGGTTGAAGTCGTGAGTTCGAATCTCATCGCCCGCTCCAATCAAAGCCCTCGGGGGAATGCCTCCGGGGGCTTTGTCTTTTGCGGCTTTGTGGGGCGAGCGCCCTGAAGATCCCTTAGAATCATCCCCATCCGCACGCCATTCAACGCCCCTATACACATTGCCCGTGTGTACAGCATCTTCAACTTCCTTTGCAGGAGCTCACAGCGCGGCGGCGGCGGGCCCTGTTTTTGACGAAACCGCATCCTTGGTCTTATTGCCATTGCTTTTTGTCTTTCATGACGCGCCTGACCATTTTTCCAAAGGCCTTATCCCGCGATCTGCGTTCTGCGAGACTTTCGGTGTTGTACGTTTCTTCTGCGACGAGTTTGCGCCATCGTTTTAAACGCGCTGCATCAAGGCTTTTCGATGAAATGGCCTTTTGAACGGCGCAGTCCGGTTCGGTGTTGTGCTGACAACCGTTAAAGCGGCAAGATTCTGACAAGGAAACAATGTCGGCAAACACTTCATCAAGGCCAGAACGTACATCGGTCAGTTGTAATTCGCGCATGCCGGGGGTGTCCAAAAGCCAACCACCCGCAGGCAGGCGATGAAAGACACGCCCGGTGGTCGTGTGCCGTCCTTTGGCATCATCTTCCCGAATGCCGTGAGTCGCGATGTGGGTAATGCCGGTTAACGTGTTGATCAGCGTTGATTTGCCAACCCCCGAGGAACCGACAAGTGCAACGGTTTGCCCGCGTGCGCACCAGGGGGCAAGATGAGCCGCACTGCTTTCACTGCGTGCATCCACCGCCTCAATCATCAGGTTCGGCAAAAGTTTGGCGGCTGCTTTGACATAGTCATCTGTTTCAAGTGTCAAATCGGCCTTGGTGAGGACGATCACGGGCGTGACGCTAGCCTCCTGCGACAGTGCTAAATAGCGTTCAAGCCTCGCGATGTTGAAGTCTTGATTGCAAGACGTGACGATAAACAGAGTGTCGATGTTTGCCGCGATAAGCTGCAATTTTCGTCCCGTTCCTGCTGCCCTGCGTTTAAACAGACACTTGCGTCTTAACAGTCGCTGAGGTCGAAACGTTTCCCGTTCAAGCAACAGCCAATCGCCCACAGTGGCGAAGGATTCTTCATCTTCATCGTCGGCAATGTATGTGGGAATCGATGTGTCGATGTTGGGACCAGCGATCTGTATGGCACCACGATGGACCGCCATCACCCTTACAGGAATCGTCAGGGCGAAATCGTCGGCTTCAAGTTGAGAGGTGAAAAAAGCATTCCAGCCAAAATCGGTGAGTTCGGAAATATCAAATGTCATTGGTCATACACCAGCTTTGTGCGACGCCACAGGCGTGGACACAGGAAAAAAAGCGCCAGCCCTCTATCGCGTGCGACAGCAGGGCCTGACATTCGGCTGGTGGGAAACGGTCGATCAATATTATTGATCGACGAATATAGCTATGCTGCCAAGCGGGCTTCACCAGCCAACTGGGGTACAACGACAATCATAAATTACCCTTTCAGTTACGCAAGATTACATTGCCTGATTATGGCAAAGACACTTGGCTACTTCAATATTTTTAACCGTAATATCATACAACAAACCCATCTCGCTTAACGGGATGTTTGTGTTTTTGCTTGCCGCGATATCATCGTGGACCTGAATGCCCCGCATGTCCCTGGTCCTGTTGACGTCCGCTTTTGTCCAATCACTGAGCACATTCGTGCCCACGACACACTTCCGTTTTCGCCCGCTCTTAAATATTCTAGGGCCTGACCGGATACGGACAGGCCCTGGTTTCAATTGGGTCAGTCATACTTTGGTATTCATGCCTGACCGCGCCGTCTCCTGAGTCCCATCAGGCCCAACAAGGCGGTTCCGAACAGGATCGCTGAGGGGGGGAGAGGGACTGCGGATAATTCGGTGCTTACCACCACATTATCGATGGCAAAGTACTCGTCAGCAGTGAATTGAAAATCTACCGATCGAAATATAAGAGTTTCGAGCGTATTTCCCGCGATGAACGACAGAAGCGGATTACCCGCGCCGTGTCCGAAATAATAAACCGGTTCAGCTAATTCGATATCTGCCCCATCGCGTGTTCCAAACAAACCGCCGTCTCCCAGCGGTGTCGCGTCCGAATAGGTCTGTGCTGGGGTCGCGTCTCCGATAGGGAAGCCATTGCGGAAAGTTGCATTGATGAGGAACCCATCTGAACTGGAATGCAGCGAGAAAGTGTCTGGCCCAAAATGCAAACTGCCGTCCCATGTTCCCCCGATAAACAGATCAAAAGCCAGATCATACTTTGCGCCAACCGTTAGCCCATTGAGAGTCAATATGGTCTGGGTACTGCCGTCTGTGCTTCGCAAAAATGTCGAGCCGTAACGAGATATCCTGTTCGTTGAGTCAAACCCCACCGCGTTCGTTTCAAAATCATTGCTATAAACGATGGCCGCCTTGACGGCAGAGCTCGCCCCCACCATAGCCATCAATAATGGCAAGAACACATAGACACCAAGTTTGTGTGAAGTTTTCATTTAATTATTCCTCCCTAAATTCCGGCCATCAGGCCCGTGAAGAGTTTTTTTCTTTGCCGGTGTTGTTACGGGGTAAGATCGAGGGCTTCGACAACTTCGTCGTAGGGCAGGCCAGCTTCATCGTTGAGGCGCTTCACCTCTGCTTGCGAGCCCGCTTCGAACAGGCACATGCACCGCCCGTCATCGGGAGCAAAGGTCGTGCGGATGTATCGTATGTCCGTTCCGGTGGCCTGCATTTCTTCCGCTTTACCGATGGCAGCCTTCTGCGCCCCGCCAAGGTCATCCATGCTGATTCCCTTGAGACTTCGTTCGACCATGTAGGTACCCATTGTTAAAACTCCTTCGTGGGTTAAAACTGATCTATAGAAGCGCGAAGCGGAATTAAATGGAACGACCGATCCTTTATCAATGCATAACCCCAGGTTATCGTAAGATCGTGTAGACTGTTTCAGGGTATCAAGAGCATGGGGAGGAGTTCCGGCCATGGAGATGGCTCAGATCAGATATGCCTTAGCGGCAGCAAGGGTCCTTAATTTCACCAGGGCGGCAGCGGAATGCAACGTCTCGCAACCCGCCTTGACCAAGGCCATCAAGACATTGGAGGCGGATTTGGGGGCACCGCTATTTTATCGCGAGGGAAAGCGCGTTTTGCTCAACGAATTCGGCCAATCGATGTTGCCTCATTTACAGCACATTCTCGACGAGACACAGGTGGCGCGAACCCTTGCCGATAACTTCAGGCTTCTCAATCAGGTGCCCGCCCGGATTGGGATCATGTCCACTGTTGGTCACGTGCGTCTGTCGCGTTTTCTGGCGAAGTTTCACCAAGAGTACGAGGGTGTCGAAATTGCCGTAACCGAATCGAACGTGGCCGACCTCAAAACGTCTCTCGAGGAGGGCAACATAGACATCGCCATTATGAATTCTTTGGACGATCTCGGGGAAGCGTTTCATGTCCACGATCTCTATGAAGAGCGGTATGTGGTGATTTTTCCCCCCGAACACAGACTGGGTGCATTAAACGCGATCAAACTTAGTGAACTGTCTGGCGAACCCTACGTTGACCGGCTTGCCTGCGAGATGCGCGAGACTGTCGTCAATGTCTGCAAGGATATGAAGGTCGAACTGTACGCTCGATTTCGCTCCGAACGGGAGGATTGGGTACAGGCAATGGTTCTGGCGCGGATCGGTTTTGCCTTCATGCCCGAATATTCGGTGACGCATCCGGAATTACTTCAAAGGCCGCTCGTCGAACCTTCCGTGAGCCGGACCATTTCATTGGTCAGCGTTCCGGGTCGCCCCTTCAGTCCGGCCGTGTCGGCGCTGGTGCGCTCGTTGCAAAGTTTTTCGTGGCCCGGCTAAACTTGACCAATCGCTGACCACAATCGTGCCCACGACAGACTTTCGTTTTCGCCCGCTTTCAAACATTCAAGGGCCTGATCGCCCCTTCAAACGGTTTCCGGCACCATCTTGATGGCACCGCAAGGGCATTCGGTTGCGCACAGGCCACACCCTTTACAGAAGTCGTAAATGAATTCGAAGCGCTTGCCGGGCCTCAGTTTCCTGACCGCATTGTCAGGGCAGACGCCATAACAATTGTCACATTCAAAACAATTGCCGCAAGACAGGCAGCGCCGTGCTTCGAACAGGGCGTTCCCTTCATCCAGATCACCGATAACTTCATCAAAGCTGGATTGCCGCCGAATGATATCGAGTTCCGGCTGAACCGACTGCGGTGCGTCATCGTAATACCAGGTGTTCAGGTGTTCGAATTCGGCCAGCGGGTTTTTTGTCGGTTTCTCAATCGCTTCGCCCCTGAGCCAGGCGTCGATATTGCGGGCCGCCTTTTTGCCGTGGCCGACCGCGACAGTGACGGTGCGTTCGGACGGCACCATGTCGCCCCCCGCGAACAGGCCGGCATAGCCCGTCATCATTTGTCCATCAACATCGACCACGCCATCGGATGCGATGACGACGCCCGGAACTTTTTCAAGGAACGAAGTGTCCACGTCCTGCCCCAGGGCCAGGATCAAGGTGTCGGCTTCCAGCGTTTCAAATTCACCGGTCGGTTGCGGCCGACCATTGCCGTCGATTGCCATTTTTTCAACGGTAAACGTCGTCTCGTCGATTTGCTTGATGGTGCGAAGCCAGTGGATCAAAACGCCTTCGTCTTCTGCTTCTGTCGCTTCAAAATCGTGGGCCGGCATTTCGGTGCGTGAACGCCGGTAAACGATCATCGCTTCATCGACACCCAGGCGTTTGGCCGTACGGGCGACATCCATGGCCGTATTGCCACCACCGTAGACAATCACCCGGCGGCCCAGTTGCGGTGGTGCCGCACCCGTTTCCATGTCATGCAGCACGGTCGCCGCATCAAGAATTTTTCCGGCAGCATGAGCCGGGATATTGATCCGCTTTGCCAGATGTGCCCCAACGGCGATGAAGACGGCATCGAAACCCTCGGCCTGGAAAGCCGCCGGAATATCATCGACTGCGCGATTGAGTTCCAGATCAACGCCCAGGGAAATAATGCGTTGAATTTCCTTGTCCAGAATGTCGCGGGGCAGGCGGTACTTGGGAATTCCAAAACGCATCATGCCGCCCGCCATGGGGCCTGCTTCGCGAATTGTAACGGCATGGCCCTGACGCCGCAGATGATAGGCCGCCGACAACCCGCTGGGTCCGGCACCAACGACAAGAACCCGTTTTCCGGACGACCGGAATGTCAGATCTGGTGTCCAGCCCTTCTTGAGCGCCAGATCGCCCAGGAACCGCTCGACGGCATGAATGGCGACGGGATCGTCCAGGTCGGCGCGATTACACGCACTTTCGCATGGGTGATAACAAACCCGCCCCATTACCGCCGGCATGGGATTTTCCCGCATCAGCAATTGCCAGGCGGTTTTATAGTCGCCTTCTTCGGCATGATAGAGCCACCCCTGAATGTTTTCACCTGCCGGGCACGCATTGTTACAGGGCGGCAGTCGGTCCAGATAAACCGGTTTTTCCGTACGCCATGATCCTGTCAAATTGGCCAGACTTGTGCCGGGGTCGAGGGTAATGGCAAAAGGCAGCGGTTTTGTCATGACGATGTCTCCTCATCCAGCAAGCCGAAGCGCTTTATATTGTGATCGGCCATGTGCTGGATCGCCGCGATTTTGTCGATCTCTTTGGCATCCTTGCGGAACAGATGAGAAAAACGTTTTTGAATTTGCAGATAATCTTCAACCGTCGCCTGACGTCGAATTTTTTTCACGTGTGTGATCTCTCCGTATTCAGCTTCGAAAAGCGGGAACAGGCCGCTTTCGACCGCCAGCCGTGCGACGTGTATGGTCGCATCGGGCGCCGTTCCCCAACCCAGCGGGCAGGGAACCATGATGTGAATGTAACGGGCACCCGACATCCCCATCGCCTTGACCACTTTTGCTTCCAGATCGTGCAGGTCTGCAACAGTGGCGGTTGCCACATAGGGGATGTTGTGGGCCATGGCGATCAGCGGCAGGTTCTTGCCGGTGCCAAAAACATTACCCGGCGCCTCGCCAATGGCTTGCGTCGTCGCCGTGCGGGCAAGGGGCGGGGTGGCGCTGGAACGCTGAACGCCCGTGTTCATGTAGGCTTCATTGTCGTAACAAATATAAAGCACATCGTCGTTGCGTTCGAACATGCCCGACAGACACCCAAAGCCAATGTCGGTGGTGCCGCCATCACCGCCCTGGGCAACAACCCTGACATTTTTTCGGCCCTTGACGCGAAGCGCCGCCGCGACGCCCGTGGCAACCGCCGGGGCATTGCCAAACAGGGAATGCAGCCACGGCAGTTGCCACGACGTTTCCGGGTACGGCGTGGTGAACACTTCCAGGCAGCCGGTGGCATTGACGGCGATCAGCTGGCCGCCCGTGGCCCGCATCGCCGCGTCCAGCGCATACCGCGCGCCAAGCGCCT